>Ga0105045_10001140_pt1 | contig 21328 bp, 19 predicted proteins | sample MAT02_FD_78089 | JGI IMG/M metagenome (GOLD analysis project Ga0105045, IMG submission 78089) | Freshwater microbial communities from Lake Fryxell liftoff mats and glacier meltwater in Antarctica - MAT-02 (megahit assembly) | ecosystem: Environmental > Aquatic > Freshwater > Ice > Liftoff... | reverse complement strand
GGGCTAGCTGGGTTGGCGGTGGCGGCGATCGCCCTCTTCTTCTTGCCGCTCCCCGCGCCACGGGTGGAGCCGACGCCCGAACCCACCGCCCAAGAGTCTCCGGCTCCTACACCGACCCCTGGAGCATCGCCAGAACCAGCGGCGACTCCCGCAGCGCCCCCAGAGGTGACTCCCGTAGCACCCCCAGAGGCAGAAGCCAGCCCCGCCGCAGAAGCCAGCCCTGAAACAGCAACAGATGCAGCCGAGGTTGAATCACTGGATGCAGCGATCGCCAACGGCTCTGTGATCACTGACCTCGATCAACTCGCGCAGATTCAACAACAGCTCCGCACCCAACTCGACGACGCCTGGGACAATAGCCCTGACTTTTCAGAAGATCTGGTCTATCAGGTTCGAGTGGCGCAAAACGGAGACATCTTAGGGTTTCGATACACCAATGATGCAGCGGTCGAAAACCTAGATCAGGTGCCTTTGCGCGATCTGCAATACAACTCCACAAACGACTTGAGCCAAGAAGCCTCTGCCGAATTTCGGGTGGTGTTTACAGCGGGGGGTGTCGTGCAGGTTAGCCCTTGGTATGGTCGGCCTCAGTAGTCGGATACTTGCTGTTGCCTGATTGTTGGCTTTTTAACGGGTGATCGCTTCTCTACAACGGGGAGTAGGTTATGGGCGATCGCCCATAACCTACCTCTAAAAGATTGCCCAAAATAGTACATTTATTCTCAATTCAAGTGTACTATTATTTTGTTGGGTTTGCCTTCATCCGTTGTTGAGAGGACGATCATCATGCATCCACTCCCTTGTTTTTCCACAGAAACCATCGATGGTTGTCGATTGGGATGTCTTCACGTTCCTGTGACTCAGATGGCCGACTGGCTCAACTTCCTAATCACCCCTCAATACCAAGTGTCTCTGCTCTCCGTCGAGCAAACAGACGACACCCTTAGCCTTTATTTCGACGCTAGCGAAGGGGTTTACCTTTACCTCGATATGCGCCTCAACCGCCCTAGGGAAGCGCGATCGCCCGCTACCACCTTGGCCTCTTAGGTGCGATCGCCTCGCCTTCTGCAGGCTGAGCGTAGCCGAAGCCCGGTTATATTACGTCGCTTCATCGGGCAGGCGCGTCCAGGCGACTGCGACCAAATCGCTGAGGCGCTGACGCAGCACAAAATCGAGCAGACGATCATCGGCCATCACCTCGGCCTTTAAGTCTTCGAGCGATCGCCCTTCAGACCGTGCCACCCAGACCACGCCCGCGACCGCTGCGGCCACCACCTCATCATCAATCGGTTGGTGGCGCAGCGCTATAATTTCTTCTGCGTTCGTTGGGATGGGATAATTCATAGCTAATACTGACCGATGCAACCGTTTATGTCTATGGGTTTATACGAGCGCCGGTTTATGTGAACGCCGACCTAGATCCTCCGAAAATTCTACACATGCCCCTTAGTTTTAGCGGATGACTTTGGCTGATGGCGATCGCCCTGCAGCCGTAGGCAATCAGCCGATAGCTTAGACAGTTGAGCAAACAGATATCCCGCTCAACGCATTTTACCGCTCCAGATTCTTTCATCTTTATGGGAAGATGTCCCGATGTCCTTAAAATAAAAGGAGTCTAGCTAACGCAGATTGAATCTGGGCACCTCAGGTTCACCGTAGATTGAGGTAGATCCCCAAGGGTGGGCTGCTTTCTGGATGGAGTTCTCCTAACAGATTTTGCTGTGGGCTGACTCCGGATGGAATTTAAGAACACTCAATTCCATCGCAGGGTTGGGCAGACAGCTTGGGTTTATAGAAAACTAGATGCTTATAGGGTAGTAGAGAACCCCAGGATGCTGGGTTAATGCTGATGGGGGATATCTGAATGCCCGAAGCATAGTCACCTAATCGTCAATTAATAGCCAATTAATAATCAATCAACCCTTAAAACTCGCCATCTAAACTACTGTGGATCGTAGGAATCCTGTATGAGCCATCGATTTTCTGGAAGTTTAGGGATGGATTTAACCCTCAAAATGGCCAAAAATCATCAGGCCGTAGCCGTAAAGCGTAAAAATTATGAGAGATTTGTAAAGTTCTTTGAGCGTTCTGTATACGGAAGTCTAACCTACTTCCGAAACAAGTCAACCTTGAGCTTCGGGAAAATTTGCTGATATCTGCTGTAATGCAAGAAATTCTCTACCTAGAAATTCCCCATCCATCCTCCAACGATGTACGCGACTGGCTACAGCAGGCGTTCATCCCCCCGGTGGGTGCCAAGCAACTGACTCCTGATGGTATTCGGCTCTGTTGGGGGGCAGATGCTGCCCACCCCACCGCTGAGTGGGTTGCCTTTGTGTGGGGCTTGCAGCGCACCACCTACCTCAAGGTTTTCCGGTGGGCGGGGGCTGCCGTCAGCGCCGAAGGTAGGCTTTTGCGCCAACTCACCACAGACATTCGGCAGCAGTTCCCAGACCGCTATCCTGTGCCGCCTGACATCGATCTCAGCCGCCAATCTATTTTCGAGGCATTGGCCGAGCAGTATCCTAAAACCGTCCACTATTTTAAGCGCATCCCCAACGGCGAGTATGACCTAGCTCGCGTGTATTGGTGGGAGCGGCGCTGGCGACAAGGGGCAGCGCAGCCTGAGCATCCTGCCGCCGTGCTGAACTTTGCCTCCACAGAACCCCTCACAACCCTGGCTCCTGCTACCGCCGATCTGCCGACCTATGACTTGATCTATGTGGGCGGTGCGTTGGGGGCGATCCATGCGGCGGTGATGGCGCAATTGGGGTATCGGGTGCTGTTGCTAGAGCGGTTGCCCTTTGGCCGCATGAACCGAGAATGGAACATCTCGCGGCAGGAGTTTCAGGGGCTGATTGACCTTGGCTTGTTTACCGCCGCAGAGTTTGAGTCGATGATTGCGCGGGAATATCGAGACGGCTTTAACAAGTTCTTTGACGCGAATAACCCGCCCATTGCCCAAGCTCCAGTGTTGCATACACCCACGGTGCTCAACATTGCGATTGACTCGGAGCGGTTGCTAGCTCTCTGTGGCGAAAAGCTGCGGGCGGCGGGCGGTGACATTTGGGATGAAACAGAATTTGAGCAGGCTACGATCGCCCAAGATGGCGTCTGGTTGCGATCGCACCATCTGCCCAGCCAAACCCCGCGCCAAGCCACCGGGCGGCTTTTGGTCGATGCCATGGGCACAGCTTCCCCCATTGCCCGCCAGCTCAACGGCACCCGCGCCTTTGATAGCGTTTGCCCCACCGTGGGCGCTGTCATAGATGGCGGCTTTGAACCCGGCGTTTGGGATTCGCACTATGGCGATGTGCTCAACAGCCACGGCGACATTTCACGGGGGCGACAGTTAATTTGGGAACTGTTCCCTGGGCGGGGCGAAGAACTCACCTTTTATCTGTTTCACTACCACCAGGTGCATCCCCAAAACCCCGGCTCATTGCTGGAAATGTATGAAGACTTTTTTACGATCTTGCCGGAGTATCGGCGCTGTGACCCTGAGCAGTTGCGCTGGAAAAAGGCCACCTTTGGCTACATCCCCGGCTTCTTTAGCATTGGCGCGGGCGATCGCCAGGTGGCGGGCGATCGCCTCATCGCCCTCGGCGATGCGGCTTCCCTGCAATCGCCCCTCGTGTTCACGGGGTTTGGCTCCCTAGTGCGGAACCTGCCTCGGCTGACGGTGCTGCTCGATGTGGCTCTGCGCCATGACCTGCTCCAAGGTCGTCATCTCAACCAGATTCGGGCGTTCCAAAGCAACGTCGCGGTGACTTGGCTCTTTTCAAAAGGGATGATGGTGCCCACGGGGAAGGCGATCGCCCCCCAGCGCATCAACTCCATGCTCAATACCTTCTTTGGCATTCTTGCAGACGAACCGCCCGAAGTTGCAGAGGCCTTCATCAAAGACCGAGCTGGCTGGGGCACCTTCAACCGCATGGCGCTCAAAGCCGCCTGGAAAAACCCCGCCCTGCTGCTCTGGATTTGGGAACTCGCGGGCACCGCAGACTTGGTGCGCTGGGTGGGCAGCTACCTCAATTTCACGTTGATGGCGCTCTTAAGCTGGCTGTTTCAAGGGTTGCCTGCCTTTACCCGCTGGACGCAACCCTGGCTCGAAAAGCGATACCCCGCCGTCTGGTTTTGGCTGTTAGCCTGGAGCTATGCTGTCACCTATGGCATGGGGGCACCCCAGGGGATGCTCGCCCAAGGAGCCATGGGGCGATCGCCCATCTCCGTCCCGCCTCCGGTCGCGCGATCGCGCCCAAACTCCAGCGAAGTCTCCCCTAGCGAAGTCGCTCCTAAGCCCTAAGCGCCGTTAACCCCGCAGCGGTCTCAGCCAAACTGCTGGGGCACGATGCCCTCAGGGGCGTCTTCAATCACGGAAGCATCCGGTTCATAGATACCGACGACAAACCCCGTTTTGCCCGACATCAGCAAGGATTGATCCCCCCGCTGGAGCAGCTTGGCCAAAATTTCGAGAGCATAGTCGGCGGGAAGTTCGGCCTTAAAAATACTGTAATACTGCTGATTGACCACCAAGGCATCAACGGGCTGAGCCAAGTCTGGCACGCGCGCCCGCACGGGTTGATGGGGATATTGGGAAACGAGCAAAAAACACGGAGCCGGAGCCGGGGCTATCCGCTCCTGGTTGGTAGCCGGGGGCTGAGCGTCGGGTTCTGCAACCCAAATTCCGTAGCCCTTGGGCATCTTGGTGAGGGCAACCGCATCTCCCCGATAGGCCAGTTTAATGAGAATGGCGATCGCCTTTCGAGGTTCTGCAGCAACCTGAAAAAAACCGTAGAATTTGCCACCTAGGACAATAGCTGAGAGTCGATGCTCCAAATCTGGAACGCGGACATGACAGGTACTGTACTGCTGCCGATCGGCCAATATATAGCACGGAGCAGGAGAACTAATTTGGCTCACAGATTCGAGAGTCTCCCGTTACAGTTATTTACATTCATCTACCAGCATAGAAGCAATTTCCCAGGACGGCACGACGCTCTGGGCAGATTCCATTTATGGATACTTTATGGATATAACTGTCGCCACCTAAGGTAAGCCCAGGGGTAAGACCAGCGTTCAGGCTGAGCCTGTCGCAGATGTTGGCTGGCCTGAGCGAGGCCACCATCTACCCAGTGGCCATCGCTATCAAACGTTAGGCAGAGAATTAAGACGATAGGCAAATGTAATAAGTATTTGCAAGATCCCCTTGACCTTCCAGTTAACTGGATGCTTTAGTCTCAATCCTATGGAGATTTCTGGGAGATTTTTGATGTCTCCTGGTGTCGTCTTCAATTGTCTCTGAATATAGTCTCTGAATATAGTCTCTGAATATACATGATGAAACTTGATCTGACCGTTCCTAGCATGGCTTGTTCGGCCTGTGCCGACACAATTTCTAAGGCTGTGACAGCGATTGATCCCGCTGCGACTATTGCTGCTGATCCCAAAACTAAGCAGGTTGTGATCGAAACCGAGCTGCCTGAAAGTTCGGTTAAACAAGCGATTGAAGCGGCAGGCTATCCCGTCGCCTAGGCTCTCACTGGGTCTGATTAGGGGCGTTTAAGCTGCGACCGAGGCCATGAAGGTCTGGGGCAAAGCCTATGGAATGTGCCCCAAATCCGTCCCTAGATTCACCGCAGAATCCGCAAGGATCCTGGATCTCTGAGTTGTTCTAGCGAAACACTCACCGATTGACCCCAATTTTTCCGCCCATTTTCCTACCCGTTTCCCCACGTTACTAGGCCGTTTTTATGACAACCGATCGCCTTGCACTGACTGGCATGAGCTGTGCCGCCTGTGCCCGCAATATTGAAACTGCCATTGCAGCGGTGCCAGGAGTTTTGGTGGCTCAGGTCAACTTTGGGGCGGAGCAGGCCACTATCCAATTTGATGGCACGCAGACTGATCTAGGCAGGATTCAGCGGGCGATCGCCCAAGCAGGCTATGGCTCCAGCCCCCTCGCAGAATTTGGCAGCGCTGCCGCCCTATCGGCATCTCCTGAGGCCGCCCAACAGGCTACCCGCAAAGAGTTGTGGCACAAAGTTATTGTCGGAGCTATCATCAGCACCCTGCTCGTTGTGGGTTCGATCCCAGCCATGACTGGGCTGATGATTCCGGGCTTTCCGATGTGGCTGCACAATGTTTGGCTGCAACTGGTGCTGGCTACCCCGGTCATGCTGTGGTGTGGCCAAGGCTTCTTTGTCGGAGCCTGGAAATCCTTTGGGCACCATGCCGCTGATATGAATACCCTGGTGGCCTTGGGCACCGGCACCGCCTACCTTTATTCTCTGGTGGTAACGCTGTTTCCTCAAACCCTGTTGAGCCAAGGATTGCCCCTAGAGGTGTATTACGAGCCAGCGGTGGTGGTGATTACGCTAATCTTGCTAGGGCGGTTTTTAGAAAACCGTGCCCGTGGCCAAACCTCCGAGGCGATTCGGCAGTTGATGGGGTTGCAGGCCAAGACGGCGCGGGTGGTGCGCCAAGGCCATCAGCAAGATATCCCGATCCAAGACGTGGTGGTGGGGGATGTGGTGGTGGTGCGACCGGGGGAAAAGATTCCGGTGGATGGGGTGGTGCTAGAGGGGCGATCGCCCATTGATGAGTCGATGGTGACGGGGGAACCCATGCCGGTGATCAAAACCCCTGGCGACGAGGTCATTGGGGCGACCATCAACAAGTCAGGGAGCTTCCAGTTTCGGGCGCAGCGGGTGGGTAAAGATACGATGCTGGCGCAGATCGTCAAGCTCGTGCAAGAGGCACAGGGATCAAAAGCGCCCATTCAAAAACTGGCCGACCAGATAACGGGCTGGTTTGTGCCCGTGGTGCTGGCGATCGCCATTCTCACATTCCTGATCTGGTTTAACGTGATGGGCAATATTACCCTGGCGCTGATTACCACGGTAGGCGTGCTCATTATTGCCTGCCCTTGTGCTTTGGGGTTGGCGACTCCCACCTCCGTCATGGTGGGCACGGGCAAGGGTGCCGAACATGGAATTTTGATCAAAAGTGCCGAAAGCCTAGAACTGGCGCACAACCTCAAAGCCATCGTGCTAGATAAAACCGGGACGCTGACCCAGGGCAAGCCGACGGTGACGGACTACCTGACGGTGGCAGGCACCGCCAACCACAACGAAATTCAGATCCTGCGCTGGGCGGCGGCGGTCGAGCGCTTGTCGGAGCATCCCTTAGCCGCAGCGCTGGTCAACTATGCCCAGCAGCAGGAGATTACAGCCCAATCATTCCCTAAGGTTGAGGGGTTTGAGGCGATCGCCGGGATGGGCGTGCAAGGCCAGGTCGTTGTTGCAGACAAAAGCCACTTGATCCAAATCGGCACCCGCCGCTGGATGGAAGCCCTCGGCATTGACCCCACAGCCTTGGTCACAACGCAAACAACCTGGGAAGCCCAGGCCAAAACCACCGCATGGATTGCCGTAGACGGCCAAGTAGAAGGCTTAGTGGGCATTGCCGATGCCCTCAAGCCCTCGTCGGTGGCAGCGGTGCAGACCTTGCAGCGCATGGGGCTTGAGGTGGTGATGCTGACCGGAGACAACCGCCAAACCGCAGCGGCGATCGCCCGTGAGGTGGGCATCCAGCGCATCTTCGCCGAAGTGCGTCCCGACCAAAAAGCAGCTCAAATCAAAGCCCTCCAAGCGGAAGGCAAGGTTGTCGCAATGGTCGGCGATGGCATCAACGATGCCCCTGCCCTGGCCCAGGCCGATGTCGGCTTTGCCATTGGCACGGGCACAGATGTGGCGATCGCCGCTAGCGACATCACCCTTATTTCTGGCGATCTCCAGGGCATCGTGACGGCCATTCAACTCAGCCGTGCTACCCTGCGCAACATTCGCCAAAACCTGTTCTTTGCCTTTATCTACAACGTGGTGGGCATCCCCATTGCCGCAGGGATTCTCTATCCCTTTTTAGGCTGGCTGCTCAGCCCTATCATTGCTGGGGCGGCCATGGCGTTTAGCTCGGTGTCAGTGGTATCAAATGCATTGCGGTTGCGACGATTTCAGCCGCAACCTCTGAGGTGAGGCGGCTTGAAATTGCGGCGCGAGTGCCCAGACGAATGATTGTGGAAATTGGATTCAGTAGGGAGAGAGGAAGATCGTGATGAGGAAGGGCGTGATGAAAAAGCAACGGTTGCGGCGACAGCGGGTAAGGCGTAGGAAGGGGTGGGCGATCGCCCTTCTCCTCTTGAGCGTAGGGGTGGGCACCTTAGGGGTGCAGGTGACGCCGCTCTCCGCCCACTCGATGCCTTCTCCCAGCACTCAATCGTTCCAGAAGATCGACCAACCCCTCCCGCTCAAAGCCACCATAACCTTGGTGGGCTTGGGTTTACTTGGGTTAGAACTCTGGTGGTTCCTCGGAAACCACCAGCGACTCAAACCCTAAGCGCCCTAATGGCTTGTTGGCATGAGCTTCCTAACCATACCGCCCTCTGATGCGGCTAAAGTTTACTTAAAAATAGAGGTCTTTTTGCGGCGGGCGGCGGCTTTATCTCTGGCCTTTTGGCGCTCATACTCCACCTCTTTGATCTTCTTCATGATGCGGCTAAAGTAGTCTTGTAAGTAAGACTCTAGGGCGCTCATCTCTGAAGCCTCTAGCCCAAAGACGCGGTAGGTTTCGGCCATGTCAGCGGTCAGCGGTTTACCCGAAGAAATCACCTCGGCAAAGGCTAACCGATCGGCGATATTCCAAGTCCATTGGAAGAAGCGTGCCGTTGATTGCACCGACCGCAGCAGACCGTTGGATATCCGCCAAATCTTGGCTTCTTGCCCAGACAGGCGTTCACATAGCCGAATGATTTCGTAGGCGCTCCAAGCACGGGTTCCCACCACTGGGTAGCTGTGATTGATGGTCTCCGGAACGCTGAGGGCACGCACCGCAAACTTGGCCAAATCTTGGGTGTCGATGTAGGCAATGGGGGAGGTGTCGCCCATCACCCAAACCGCCTGCCGCTCTAGGATCGGGATGGCATATTGACCAATCAGCCCCTGCAAGAAGCCTCCGGTCTGCAAGATGGTGTAATTTAAGCCCGACTCGGCTAAATACGCCTCTGTGCAGCGCTTGATTTCCATCAGCGGGACATGGGGATATTGGTCAGCATTGAGAATGGAGCAGAAAATGTAGCGCTCTACGCCAGCGGCCTTAGCGGCCTGGATCAGCGCTACCTTTCCATCCCAATCGACCTCGCGCATCGTGAGAGAGTCGGTGGCTCGAGCCGTCGCCGCATCAATCACGGCGGTTACGCCTTCGAGCGCCCGGGGCAGAGATTCGGGGTCGCACAAGTCGCCCGGAGCCAGTTCTGCACCCCATTCTTTGAGAAAACTAGCTTTCCTTAAACCACGCACCAAACAACGAACGGAGTGCCCTTCGTCGAGTGCGCGTTTGGCGATTTGTCGGCCCAGGGTGCCTGTTGCCCCCACAATGAGTAAAGTCATTCGGGATAAATGTTAAAGCGTTAACTTTTTATAAGATACACCCTCATTCTCTCAGAATTTGGGGATTGCACATCAGGCAGATGCCTGAACTTTAAAGAACCGGATGCCGCTGAATGGCTGAAGTTACTTTCAAAGTGATTTTAGACGTATCTTCCACAAAGCTGATGCGAGTTCATGACTCATGCTCTATGCAAAATCTATGCTCCATACAAAGCCTGTAATCCATACAAAAACGGACTGAGTGCGATCGCCTGCATCAGCCCGCTTTATGCCTATTCCAGTTTCTGATTTCTCTAAAAATCTCAAGTCAACCTCAAGATCTAAAGAGACAGGGCAAGGACGAGGAGGGGGGAATTATTCTTCGCCGCCCTGCAATTTTAATAGCAAAAACCCAATTCCTAGACCCACCATCACTAGGATGGAGGGCAAAATAGCGGCTGTCCCAAGTTCACCCATAGCTTGTTATACGCTCCAATTGCTTTTTGTAGTATTTATCAGAAGGAGAAGGAGTCAGAAAGCCACCTTTAACAATCAGTGGATCAGCCGATGACGAAATCGAGAAAATGAATGAATCACCGCGATCGCCCAATCAGGCAAGATCCTCCGATCAGATGGGAGCCGACTCTAGCACCCTGTATTTTACGGCAGTTTGGTCATTGAGGCTTATATGAATGAGATTTATATGGATGGAATTTATATGGATGGAATTTATATGGATGGGATGAATCTGGCGAAAGAGACGGCCTGGGGAGATGGAGAGCGGCCTCAATTGGCGATCGCCATCGGAGATCCCGCAGGTATTGGCCTCGAAGTTACCCTCAAGGCGTTGGCCGATGACCGCATCCGCCAGAGCTGTAACATTACCCTGGTGGGCAATCGCCGTTGGGTGCAGCAGCAGTATGAGCACCTCTGCACCCTAACCCCCGCTGGGGCGTTAGCAAATCCCCAAGAGTTCCCGCAGATAGAGGTGGATCTGGAAGCAGATCTATTGGCGCAGATTCGACCGGGGCAAGAGACAGCGGCGAGTGGGTTGGCCAGTTTTCGGTTTTTGGAAACGGCGATCGCCCATACCCTGGCCGGTCAGTTTCAGGGCATTGTCACGGCTCCCATTTCCAAATCAGCTTGGAAGGCAGCGGGGCATCCTTACCCTGGCCAAACGGAAGTGCTAGCCGAAAAAGCGGGGGTGTCGCGCTTTGGGATGCTGTTTGTGGCGCGATCGCCCCATACCCAGTGGCAACTGCGCGCCCTGCTGGCCACCACCCACATTTCCCTCGCCCAAGTGCCCACGGCGCTCACCGCCGAACGACTGACCCCCAAACTAGAGCTGTTGATTGAGTGCCTGCGTCAAGATTTTGGCATCGAAGCCCCGCGCATTGCCGTGGCCGGACTCAACCCCCACAGCGGTGAGCAGGGGCAGTTGGGCACCGAAGAACAAGACTGGCTACGCCCGTGGGTAGAGGCCATGCGCGATCGCCATCCCCAGATTCAGCTCGATGGCCCCGTGCCCCCCGACACCCTGTGGGTGCGTCCCGGCCAAGCCTGGTTTGGCACCCATCCGGCTCCCCAGGCTCACGATGCCTATTTGGCGCTCTACCACGACCAAGGGCTAATTCCGGTGAAGCTGATGGCCTTTGATCGGGCGGTCAATACCACCATCGGCCTGCCCTTTGTGCGCACCTCACCCGACCATGGCACAGCCTTTGATATTGCCGGGCAAGGGGTCGCAGATGCCCAGAGCCACCAAGCGGCTATTTATCTGGCCGCAGAGTTGGTGCGATCGCGCCAAACCCCTACCACTCATGCATCCTAGGTTTCTGCGCCAGCGGTCAACCGTATTCCTATCAGATCGACTGCCTTCAAAGTCAAAAAACCATGACATTTTTACAGATCGTAATATCCAATCCGAGGAGTTGGCCCCACAATAGACTGTGAACAGTAGCCTAAACTACAAAAGCTTCATAAAAACTGAATCGACTGTAAAATCAAGTAAAGGTTTTTGTCGAAATATTTCAAAAAACTACACCATTAAATTGCCTCGCAGAGGGTCATCATGCTGCAATCGGTTCAATACTCTATGGAACTCCTTCAAGACGAAGCGCGCCACCTAGTGCATAAAGGGGTTGTTAGCCGTCACCAACCCATCTATGTGCTCTGCAAATATATCCCAGCCCGCGAATGGGCCAATCTGGAATATGAGTTAGAGCGCTGCGATTTCTTATTGCGCGATCGCATTGGCGACCTCCTAGGTCGCGAAGACTGGGAAAACGACTAAGTCTGCGCTATCACCTAGGCCAATCTCCCGGCTCGCCGTTTGTCACGCGCTCACGGTTCGCCTGATCATTTCCCCCAGTCTCGTTCCACCCACTCACTGGTTTTTAGCCTTAGCTACATTAGGTTACTAAGCAGCCAAGAGTAGGGCGGTGCGACCCAATGATCTGGCAGGTGAAGTGGCATCAGCGTTTTGTCATAGTCTGTGTTTGGTAGTCCTTTTCAATACTTTTTTAATATGATGGCAGAGACAATCAGAACTCTCTTAGCCTCTCAATAGCTCTAAGCGGGTCTGGTCGTTGTAGTAGTGGATCACATTCCAAATCGCTCCAGTGTGATTATCCAATTCATTTAAAAATGGCAACGCAGGTCTCACTAAGCGAGACCTGCGTTGTCGTAATGCGCGATTAAACCGCTCAACATAGCGGGTCAAGTTTATTTCCTTTCCGACTGTTTGATGTCGTTTGCTCGACAACATTGCTTTGTAGGTCTTCCACAGGGCGGTATAAATCACAATCGCCAATATGGCAACTATCGCTGTAGCCATGATCCATCGGACATTTACCTGTCATTCCCGTGCAGGCGGAAATCCATCTTGAGAGTCACGCAACCCATGGATTCCCGTTTTCACGGGAATGACGCTGTTCTGTCCTAACCTTTGTGACTATAGCTATAACAATCTGCTGGCTTTCCCCCTCCAAAGCCAGCCAGATCCATTGTTTGTTGCCTTCATGTTCGATAAATGACCATAATCCACCCATCCATGAGCTACCCATCGATCCTTGCAGCCCTAGGACTGCATTGGGTTTGGGGGCACCCAAGTTCATGATGTTTGTCTAGTGCTTACCCTATTCGCTGACATTTTGCAGGGTGACAAATAATTTCCGATGTGAATTGATTTTGTGTCTCCCGAAAGCATTAGGATATAGCGGTTTTCACGCTGGTGAAGTACGGGCAAGGGGCTTAAGCCCCTTGTTTCAGGGAGTGTCCCCAAGTTGAGCGCACCTCATACTTGAAGAAACCGCTATATGGCGATTTTAGTTTTCGGAACCTGCCGTCAGAATGATTGCGAAATATTAAGGCGCTGTTGAGGTTGGTAAATTAGTCCATATACTAAAACCCTTTACTAGAAAGGCTTTCAGTTGTTGACTCAAATGATGCACAAGCAAAAATAATCGTCAGTCTGTAGAATTTCGGCAGTAGAAATACGAGATTTAATTAATTTCAGAAAATGTCCAGAAATATTAGTGGATCCTACGGAATGATCTTATTAGTGAATGTAGGTATTGTTAGAGTGTTAAAGGCAATAACCCATTACCGCTTCAGCCCACTAATGGTTACCTCAGCTCTGACCTAAGCCGTTAACGCAAACATTTGTCAGCATCTAAAAAAATACGGTATCGCTTCACCATCATCGAAAAAATCATCAAGAAAGTATTTAGGAGACTATTATGTTCCGCACATCTCAAGACTCTTCTTTCCCGCTGTTTGCAGAATCTAGCTTAACCTTGATTTGCTTTTTGTTTTTGATCTGTCTTCTCTAAAAGCTAGCTTTTCTAAACCGTTTGAGCCGCTGCTCAGGTTGCTAGTTATGAATACAAAAGCCTCCTAAATTTCCTGGAAAAGGAAACTTAGGAGGCTTTTTGTCGGACTCGCGAAAGAAAACTGTTGATTCCCTCTCCAACGGACATTCTTCTGAGGGAGGGACGGTATAAATGAGCCTGTCCTAACGCTCATCTTTGCTGCAATAGATGTAGTAATTCAAGGACTTATATGAAAACAGCGTACCCATTGATCCGGAGGAAATGCCTCAGCTAGATATTTAGATGAGGTGCTGAATTTAGGCAATGGGTTAGCTCTGTAGAGGCTTTGGGGCGGCGGATGGAGATTGTTGTTCTAGTAGTAGTGAGCGAGCGGCTTCGATAGAATCGGCTTCGGCGGCGGGTTTATCCTGTCGCCAGCGGAGGATGCGTGGGAAGCGTACCGATATCCCAGATTTATGCCGCTTAGATTCGGCAATCCCTTCAAATCCTATTTCGAAGACTTGCATGGGTTCGACGGATCGAACAGGGCCAAACCGCTCTAGGGTATGTTTGCGAATCCATCGATCTAATGTCTCAATTTCTTTATTGTCGAGACCCGAATAAGCCTTGGCAAAGGTGACCAGTTCCTCGCCTTGCCACAGTGCAAAGGTATAGTCGGTAAATAAATTGGCACGCTTGCCACTGCCTGCTTGGGCATATAGCAGCACCGCATCGAGGCTCATGGGATCGACTTTATATTTCCACCAAAAGCCGCGTTTGCGTCCGACTAAGTAGGGGCTGTCGAGGGCTTTGAGCACCAGCCCTTCGGCGATGTGATCGCGGGATTGATCGCGGAGGGATTGGACGGCGGGCCAGGTGAGCGCAGGGACTACGGTAGAGGCGCTGATTTGTGGGGAGGGGTGCTGGTTGAGGAGGGTGAGCAGGGCAGAGCGGCGATCGCACAAGGGTTGCATCCGTAGATCTTGCCCGTGCTGTTCGAGGAGGTCATAGGCGATGAAGTGCGTGGGGTATTGATCCCGTAGGCTTTGGCTGACGCGCTTGCGCCCCAATCGTTTTTGAAGATCGTTGAAGGGGAGGGGGCGATCGCCCGCCCAGCAAACGAGTTCTCCATCCAACACCGTCCCCGCTGGCCAGGTTGCAAAAGCTTCGGTGATTTCGGGAAACTGCGGTGTAATCAGGTCTTCTCCGCGCGACCAGATGAATACTTCCCCGGCGCGGCAAATCACTTGGGCACGCATGCCATCCCATTTCCACTCCACCTGCCACTGTGCTAAATCCTCTGATTGGAAGCGATCTTCCTCTAGGGGAGAGGCCAAAAAGAAGGGGTAGGGCTGGCTGGGGGGGATTTCGGCCTGTCCGGGTTGCAACAGTTGCTCATAAACCGCCACCGTAGGTTCAAAGGCTCCCATCAAGCGGTGGGCGAGTTCGGCTTCGGGCAACCCCGAGGCGGCGGCTAGACCCTTAATCACCAGCTTTTCAGAGGCTCCTACCCGAAAGGCTCCGGTCAATATTTTGTTGAGCACAAAGACTTCGTGGGGATAAAGACCGTTCCACCACGAGGTGACCAAGGCTTGCCGCGCTTCCTCCGATTCTAGGTGCTTGATCTGGGGCAAAATTTCTTCCATCCACACTGAGAGCGGCAGGTCAGAGCTGGATGCGGCTATGGTTGGGCGATTTTGCAACAGCAATGCAATTACCTCGGCAGAATCGCCGACCTGGGCGTAGCATTCTTCAAACAGCCATTCTGCAATATCAGATTGCTGCAAAAAAGCCTCTCGGAGTACCCGCGAGGTGACGAGCCGCCGTCGGGTTTTCCCTAACAAAAGGTAGAGCGCCCAAACGGCGTTGGCAGGTCGTTCTTCAGAAAAGTATTGCTGCAACGCCTGCACTTTTTCGTTGGTGGAGGTGGTGGCATCGATCTGCTGAAAGAGTTGGGTAAAGCGCTTCATGCCGTCTGAACAGGCTTTGGGTCATACTGTCTGGATTGACCGTAGCACTTTTGCTGAAGGGCGGGCAATGGAGGCGATGCGGCTAGAGCCTCATGGCGTTTATCCAACCTATTCAATTTGGGGATCACAAGTGGGGGATCAAGACAGACTGGGCAAGTAGATTGAGTGGCATGGTAGGTTAAAGCTCACCGATGGCGCGTTGTGGGAAATCTTGGCTTGTGTCTTTGCTGACGATTACCCGACTTTCGGTTGTTTTTAGGCATGGGCTAGTATGACTCAAAACCTTGCGGATCAAGCACCTGGGCTACCTAATGGGGATGTTTCTGCCGCTGCGAATCATTGGGTTGTGGGCGATCGCATCCTAGAAATGAGAACCCCGTGGTGTACCGTAATTGGCGAGCATTGGCAAGATCATCGGGGACACAATTTAGACTATTGGCGGATTGAGCGTGCCGACTCGCTGATTATTTTGCCCATTCATCGCAGAAAATTTTTGTTGCCACCGCCGATGTATCGCCCTGGGGTGGGAGCGGCTACCCTTGATTTTCCGGGGGGGCGCTTGCCTGAAGGTGTGATCCCGGCGGTGGCGGCTGCCCAAATTTTGTGGCGAGAGTTGGCAATTCCTACAGAGGTCGTGGGTGGGGCGACGGCTACGCCTATGGTGCAGATCTATCCCCTTAACCCTGTGGCGTGGAATGTGAACAGTTCCTTCTCAAACCAGGGGTTGCTGGGCTTTTGGGCTGTTTTGGATGCGACTTTGGAGATTGCTGCTGAGCAGGCTTACCCCACAACCTTAGACGGAATTCAGGCGCTCACCCAGCACCTCACCTGTTTACAATGTCGGGCTTTATTGCTGGAATGGTGGTTTCAGGTTTCTATAGGGGCGATCGCCCCTGGCACCATCGGGGGATAATACAGATCACTGACGCTGATTGTGGATGTTTCGACCATTTGTTCTAGTCATTACGCTAGGCTTCAGTTCTAGTGTTTAATTTTAGCTTTCAGTTCTAGCCCTCATCTTTATTCATAGCGAGACAGATAACCGTGGCATCGATTCAGGTTTATGGCATTCCCACCTGTGGTACTTGCAAAAAAGCGCTCCAATGGCTCGATGGCCACCAAGTTGCCTACGAATTCATCGATACTAAAGAACATTCTCCGTCTGAGGCGATGATTCATGCTTGGGTTGAGGCGCTTGGCTCTAAGCCCATGCGCAATACCTCGGGGCAGTCTTATCGAGCGCTGGAGCCAGAGCGCGAAACCTGGGATGATGCCCACTGGGTCAATGCCTTTGCTGCCGATGCGATGTTGCTCAAGCGCCCCCTCTTTGTGAAAGATGGGGTGGCGGTGTTGGTCGGTTTTCGAGCCAAGGATGAGGATATTCAGCGGGCGTTGGGGTTGATCTAGAGGTACGCCAACCGATGCTCTAGGCTTCGCATTTTTGAGCATGGGATGGGGGTGACGGGATGGGTGTGACGGGATGGCGATCGCCCACATCTAAATGCTCTATCAGGGTTCGTCGCGAGAATAGCATCCTCGCTTATTCCGAATCCCTTGCTCCGAGTCCCTTAGGTGAATCTCTTATTCTGAGTCCCTTGGATGAGGGAGCGTCTAACCTTTGCCTGAGGCTCATCTCCAACCCTCTTGCCGAACCCTGTGATAGAACTCCGCCACCTGCGCTATTTCATTGCCGTTGCCGAAGAACTCCACTTTGGCCGAGCCGCCGAACGATTGCACATGGCGCAACCGCCGCTCAGCCAACAAATTCGACAACTCGAAGCAGAGTTGGGCTTTCAGCTCTTCCACCGGACTCGCCGCAAGGTCGAGCTAACCGAGGCAGGCCATGTGTTTTTAGAGGAAGCGCGCAAGGTGCTACACCAAATGAATCTAGCCATCCAAACTGGGCGGCAAGCGAGTCGGGGCGAGGCAGGCCAGTTGACCATTGGGTTTGTGAGTTCTGCCGCTTACAACGTGTTGCCAGAGGTCTTACGTCACTTTCGCAACCAAGCGCCCGGCGTCACCCTAGAATTGCAAGAACTCACCACCGATCAGCAGATCACCCGGCTACGAGAAGGTCGCCTCGATTTGGGCTTTGTGCGCCTCCCGATTGAAGACCCCACTTTCGCCACCATTACGGTGTTGCGGGAACCCCTAGTGGTGGCGCTGCCGGCCCAGCATCCGTTGGCGGCGCTAACTCAAGTGCCTTTGGGTTCCCTCGCCCCAGAAGCCTTTATTTTGTTTCCACGCCCCCTCGCGCCGGGGTTATATGACCAAATCATTAGCCTCTGCCAAGGAGCCGATTTTAGCCCTCGGGTGGTGCAAGAGGCGATTCAAATGCAAACCATTGTGAGCCTGGTGGCGGCGGAGATTGGGATCGCCCTTGTCCCCCAATCGCTCCAAAATTTGCAGCGCACCGGGGTGATTTATAAACCCCTGTTGGAGCCTACTCCCCAAGCGGCGATCGCCCTGATTTGGCGATCGCTAAACCCCACCCCCACGGTTCAGCATTTCATCCACACTGCCCAGGCTTGGCTGTCGCGATCTCACCCTTTGGCGGCACCCTGCGACTCTGAGCAATTCCGAGGTTCGGCTGATACTTTAGCCTCCTTTTCGGGCATCGATGGAGTAACCGCACCACCTCCAAAAGATTCAGTAAGATAAAACGGTTGCTCCAAAGAGTTTGAGATCAGGCTCCGAAGGATGAGGATTTTAAGGACGAGGATTTTTCAGGCTTTTTTGTAGCGTCGTTGATGGAGTTATGATGGCGATCGCACGTCCTTGGTTTCGGTCAGCTTTTCAATTGCGCGGGTCGGTCATTCCAGCGACCTTGCCACGGGCCATAGTCTGCGGATTGTTTGGCTTATTAGTTTCGGTTTTCTATGCTTGGGGTTGGCCTGTTTATTTGCCAGTATTGGTTAGCATTATTCCTAATATCGTACTAGGTTTAATGTTGGTTTTTCGGACAAATACGGCCTATGAGCGCTATTGGGAAGGCCGCAAATTGTGGGGAAATCTGATCAACAGTACACGTAATTTGGCTCGTCAAGTTTGGGTCATTGTCCAAGAAAAATCTCCTCAAGACACCCAAGAAAAACAAGAAATATTGCAAATGCTAGCAGCGTTTGCTGTTGCGACGAAGCTCCACTTACGGAATGAGCCTGTTAACGAAGAGTTGCAAGGTTTGTTGCCTGATGTTTGTTATCAAAAACTCAAGCTGATGAATAATCCTCCCTTAGAAATTGCTTTTTGGATTAGTGATTTTCTCCAGACCAAGTTTCAGGAAGGAAAGATTAATGTTTATCAGTTAAATGGAATGCAAGAGTTGGTGAGTTTTCTCGTCAACTGCCTAGGAGGCTGTGAACGCATCCTCAAAACTCCCATTCCCCTAGCCTATGCTATTCACCTGAAGCAATTGCTGTTGCTCTATTGCTTTACGCTGCCCTTTCAAATTGTAGAACAGCTAGATTTTTGGACAGGGCCTATGGTAGCCCTAGTGAGCTTCACGTTGCTGGGTATCGAAGAAATTGGGCTTGAAATCGAAAATCCATTCGGGTCTGATTTTAATGACCTTCCCCTCAATGCCATTTGCCAAACCATTCAGAAAAATATTCAAGATATTACGTCTCTAGAGCCAACGTCAGCGCGTTTTCATCAGCTAGAGCAAGCTTGGGAAACTCCCGAAACGGTGACTTAGAGACTGTCTGAAACGGTTAAGTTATTATATTTTTGATCTCCAAAGGTCTTTGAGGTTTTTCCGAATCTTTTCTGATTAATAGAAGCCCAGAATTAACATCTTTCTTGACCGAGATCATGAGGATAACAAAATATGGAGTCAACGAAGTTGGAGGCTAAAGTCTGAGTTGGAGGCTAAAGTCTGATAGTAAAATATCTCGATTTCTAGTCACAACTTATTATTTACTTTTTGACCTATTTCTTTGGAAGAATTTAACAAGATCGGGATACTCGAAGTCTTGGTAATCATAGCTTTATGGTTTGACGGGTTAGAGAAAAGTGATAAATTGAGGGAAATATAGCAATCCTCAATTATTCATAAGAGGCAGGTATAAAAGACAGCCATAAGAGGCAGATACTTTTGGATCAAGGGGCTTCAGCCCCTTGTTTCTCTCAACCGCAGTAGAATGGCAAAATAGAGCGACAGCTAGCCTGATGCAAGCTGATTTAGAAGGCGTTAGGATTGAGTAGGTTTTATCTAAGTAGGTGAACCTAATTAAACGTAGTCCTGAATCTCTGGAAGCCTTGCTGTGCTGTGATCAGTATGCTGATTACTTAGGCATACCTACTTACTAGATCGCTCTAATCGGCGGGATAACTTGCATCTAATAGGGCGGTCTAGTGCAAGTTATAGTTAAGGGCTTGTTTTTGTGGCAGGCCATGGTTAACTTTATGCCCTATCAAAGTAGTCTCATTTTGGGAGAAATAAGGTTATGAGTGTGACTGAAAACTTGGTTCAAGCGTTTGATGCTGTGGCTGATAATCCGGTTGGTCTTGAGTCAAATGTGACGCTTCCCATTTGTGAAGGGTTTAACATTGCTCTAGCTAGCTTTCAGGCTTTGTTTTTGCAATACCAAAAGCATCACTTCGTTGTAGAAGGTGCAGAATTTTATGGTCTGCATGAAACGTTTAAGGCAAATTACGATGAAGTGGGTGGGCATATCCACGAAATAGGCGAACGTCTTAATGGGTTGGGAGGCGTTCCGGTGGCTAGCTTTACGAAGTTGGCTGAGCTATGTTGCTTTACCCCCGAACCCGATGGTCAGTTTTCATGTCGTCAAATGTTGGAGCATGATTTGGCGGCGGAGCAAGTGGTCATTCAGCTTCTACGGCGGCAGGCGGGGCAAGCAGAAAGTTTGGGCGATCGCGCTACTCGCTACCTCTATGAGCAAATCTTGCTAGAGACAGAAGACCGAGCCTTCCACCTCGCCCATTTCTTGGCGAAGGAAAGCCTAACCCCTGCTTTTATATTGGCGAATGGGAACGCCTAGGGGCTAGTTTGCGGCTCTAGGGCTTTCCTTTGGGGTCGGCTTGAAGGCACGCGATAGGGAGGGCGATCGCCCCCTTATCTCCAGTTCTATCTATACTCAGTCCATCTCGCGATCCTGCTTTTTCTTGACGCATATTTCTTCATCTCAATCTGCTTTTCAATCTGCCTTGCCTACGGATCGTGCGGCGACGGCGACTGCTGCCTATCTGTTAGTGGCCCATGGGAGCCGTGATCCCCGCCATGCTCCGGCGCTGCGGCAGTTGGCGGAAGCGGTGGCGGTGCGGTGGCGGGCAGCGCCCCAAACCAAGGGGGCAGAGATTTTGGTGGGAACTGCTTTTTTGGAGGTGCAGGAAACGCCCCTGCATCAACAAATTCAGGCTTTTGCAGAGCAGGCGATCGCCCAACAGTGCCACACGCTCCATCTTCTACCCCTCTTTCTTTTGCCAGGGGTACATGTCATGGAAGATATTCCGGCAGAGGTGGCGATCGCCCAATCTACCCTTGATCCCAGCTTCTCTATTCACATTGCGCCTTATCTTGGGCAAGCCCCAGACTTAGCGGTTGCCTTGGCTCCCCATCTGCCGCCCACTCAAGAGTCAGCCGCAACGGCTATCTTGCTGGCCCATGGTAGCCGACGCCCTGGCGGCAATGCCCCGATCCTTGCCCTTGCCGCTGCGTTGAAGCTGTCCCTTGCCTACTGGAGCATTGAGCCAAGCTTAGAGGTGCAGATTGAAACCTTGATTCTTCAGGGATATACCGATATTGCAGTAGTCCCCTACGTTTTATTTCCGGGAGGGATTACGGATGCGATCGCCCAACGGCTGGCCACCTTGACCCAGCAGCATCCCCAAATTCGCTTTTGGCAGACCGATCCCCTCAACAACTTGGTTCCATTAGCGCAGTGGATTGTGGATTGGATGGTGCTTGGCTAATGCTTCGGTCTAACCTCTACGTTATTTGAGGCAATGCCAGAGCTACATTGCAAGCATCCTAAAATGACCGGAAGCGCGGCAAGCCCCTGGCTTCAGACATGGGGAAGGATAGCGCGGCTGTGTAGCGAAGCGGAGCAGCCAATTAGACAAGCTGTTGGTCACGAATATATTGCTTAATTACCGACAG
>Ga0105045_10001139_pt1 | contig 21334 bp, 22 predicted proteins | sample MAT02_FD_78089 | JGI IMG/M metagenome (GOLD analysis project Ga0105045, IMG submission 78089) | Freshwater microbial communities from Lake Fryxell liftoff mats and glacier meltwater in Antarctica - MAT-02 (megahit assembly) | ecosystem: Environmental > Aquatic > Freshwater > Ice > Liftoff... | reverse complement strand
TCCGTCTCGAGTGGGCCGTCTTGTTCGGAACCCGGTTGCGGTGCGAGCGGATGGGTGGGATCTTTTTCGGTCATGAGCAGGAAACGCGGCACATCCCCGGTTGTTCCATCGACAGGTGTCCGGCCTCGATCATTCGATGGAAGCCCGCAACGGGCCTGTCCAGCGTTTGCTGGACAGGCCCGTTCGGTTCGGTAAGCCCGGTCGCGCGGGTTCGCATCGACCCCTGCTATCAGAAGGATTGGCGGACGGTCATTCCGATGATGCGCGGTTGGCCGATGTTGAAGCCGAGGCGCGCCCGACCCCCACGCTCGCGGTCGAAGCTGGGGAGGGCGTTCTCGTCCAGCAGGTTGTTTGCGTAGATGGTGATGTCGGTGCCCGACGCCATCCGCACGCCCGCCGAGATCTTGACGAGGTTGTAGACCGGAAGGCGCAGATCGAGCGTGGTTCCATTGGTGCCGATTGCGCCACCGAAGGGAAGGTTCGACACGAAGGTGACGGTGCTGGGCTCCTGATCGGACGGTTGGGTGAACCGGCTGCCGACGTGCTGGAAGGTGGCCGACAGGAAACCATCCATGCGGTCGGACAGGAGCGCAGTGTAGGTTGCCGTTGCCGCCATCTGGAATTCGGGCACGCTGGGAAGGCGGTTGCATTCGCGGATGCCGCCAAACACGCTGCCGTTGGCGTTGACCACGGTGGAATCGAACTCCGCCTCGATCAGGCTGCCGGACATCGAGATGTCGAAGCCCTTCGCGACTTCGAGGCCGATTTCCGCCTCGATCCCCATGGTGTGTGCCTTGGGCACGTTGAACACGATGCGCGACGAGCAGGACCCCGCATCGAGCGTGACCTGGAGGTTGCTGATATCGGTGTAGAAGGCAGCGGCGTTGAAGCGGAGGCCCGATGGTCCGCGAGCGCGGATGCCGGCTTCGAAGTTCCAGAGCGATTCGTCATCGTAATCCTGGAAGCCGCCGAAGATGGCCGCGTTGCCAGGCGTGCAGAGCGGAAGGTTGAGCGGATCGTTCACGCCGCCGAGCCGGAAGCCCTTGGAGGCGTGGGCGTTGACGGTGAGATCATCCGTTGCCTCCCAGCTGAGCAGGAAGCGCGGCGTGAAGCCATCGGATTTGGTCGTGTCGGACCGGTTGTCTCCGTTGGCGAACAGGCCACCGGATTTGAACTGGCGCTCTTCCTCGAAATCATACCAACGCAGGCCGGCTGTCGCGGTGACGCTGCCGAATGCATAGCTAACTTCGCCGAACAGGGCCTTTTGCTTGATCTTGTAGGGAAGATCGGAGTTGTCGGGCGAATTGGCCGGGAAGCCGTAGGCGACAGCTGCGGACGTGCCGGCCCCGAGCACGGCATCGGTAAAGGCATCATAGCCCGGTGTGGGCAGGCGCTGTTCGTAACTGCGGTCCACGTCCGAATAGAAGCCGCCGATGAGCCACTGGAACGGTCCATCGTAGCTGGACGACAGGCGGACTTCCTGGGTGAACTGCTTCACATTGGTGGTATCGCGCAGGTTTGACGGCAGCACGACGGCTGCAGCGGGAAAGCCGAGATCAACCGACACGGAGCCCGTGAGCGCGGAGGCGTCGCGCGAGACCAGGATTTCGCGGTCGACATAGCTGGTGGCGGACGTGAGGGTGACGGCACCCAGACCGATCGCGATGTTGAGATCGGCGAGCAGGAATTCATCGTCGAACCCTTCGCGCAACAGCAGATACTGCTCGCGCTCTTCGAGCTGGATGGCGGGGCGCGTCGTGGTGTTGGGGTTGGCGAAGAGGTTGAAGACCTCCTGGCGGTTGAAGCCGTCGGCTTCGACCTTCTGGTACACGATCCGCGGCGTGATCGTGATGTCTTCGGTGGGCATGAAGGCAAGCGCGAGGCGGCCGCCGTAGCGCTTGCCCGAGTTCACGTCTTCCTCCAGCGTGCCGCCTTCGCCGAGCGCGTTCACGAAGCCGCCGTATTGCGTGTAGTAGCCGACGGCGCGGACGGCGAACTTGTCGCCCAGCGGCAGGCTGATGGCGCCCTTCAGGTGCCAGCCGAGATCGTCGCCATCGACGAGGTTCAGGTTGCCTCGACAGTGCCTTCGACCGCTTCGGTGGAGGGCTGGTTGGTGATGTAGCGGATGGTGCCGCCGACCGAGCCGGAGCCGAACAAGGTGCCCTGCGGACCGCGCAGGGTTTCGACGCGGTTGAGATCGAAGAGATCGAGATCGGGGGTGAAGAGCGACAGCGAGACGACGGTTTCATCGAGATAGATGCCGACCTGTTCCTTCACGCCGGGCTGATCGCGGACGACCTGGCCGGCGGAGACGCCGCGAACGGACACCTGGCTCTGGCCCGGCCCGAGGTTCTAGACGGTGAGGCCTGCAACCGAGCGGCTGACGTCTTCGATGTTGGTTGCGCCGGAACGCCGGAGGTCTTCAGCAGTCTGCGCGTTGATGGAGAAGGGGATGTCGTGCAGGGTGGTGGCGCGTTTGGTTGCCGTGACAATGATATCGTCCGAGCCGGACTCGATCGCCTGTGGCTGAGCCTGGGCCTGACCCTGGGACTGTACCGGGCTCGCGGCGACGCTGACGGCAAGCGCTGCGAGGGCCGAGGCGGACAGGAGTGTGCAGATATTCATTGTCATTGGAAAAATCTTCCCCAAAGGTCTGTAATGTCAGGCAATCTCACAAAGCTAACCACGTCGTGGAAGGCAGGAAGGCGCTGCGTTTCTTCGTTTGCGGCCGCACTGTTGCGTTTGTGACACTATTGTTGCGAGACTTGAACATGGCCCGCTGAGCCCGTAGCGCCGGTAGAACGGGGCAAACGGGGGGTGGACATGTCACAGCAGCGGTCTTTCGGGATGCGGATCGGGCTGGGGTGGCTGGTGTTGGTGATGCTGTTCGCGATAGTGGCTGGCGCGGGCTGGTTCTGGTGGCAGATGGAACGCTCCACCCCGGTGCTGGAGGGCGAGATCGCGCTGGTGGGGCTTTCGGCACCGGTGACGGTGACGCGCGATGCCCAGGGCACTGCGACGGTGACGGGCGAGACCCGCGCCGACGTGGCCCATGCGTTGGGCTATCTGCACGCGCAAGACCGGTTTTTCGGGATGGACATGCTGCGACGCTTTGCGGCCGGCGAGCTTGCGGCCCTGTCTGGCGAATCCCTGGTGAAGGTGGACCGGGTGATCCGGCCGCACCGCTTCCGGGCGCGGGCGCAGGCGATAGTGGCGGCGATGTCTGCCGACGAGAGGGCCGTTCTGGATGCCTATGTGGCGGGCGTGAACCAGGGGCGGGCGGGGCTGGGGGGCGCTCCATTCGAATATATGCTGTTGCGTGGCAAGCCCGCTGACTGGACGCGCGAGGACACCGTTCTGGCGGTGTTCGCGATGTATCTGAATTTGCAGCCTGCGGTGCCGCAGCGCGAGATGGACCGGGCGCGGGCGGCAAAGGCGCTGGGGGCGGACATGGCGGCGTTCCTGTACCCGATGACGACGGAGCTTGATGCGCCGATCGACGGGAGCAAGGTGGCCGAGCCGCCGATGCCCACAACAGTGGCAGGGATGGATGTGGCGCCGGCCCTGCCTGCACAATCTGCGCCTTTGGCAAGGGCTGCATCTGATGGTGCCCCTGTGCCCGCCGATGTGCGGCTGGCAGAAGTGGTTGGATCGAATAACTGGGCGGTTGGCGGATCGTTAACCGCCAGTGGCGCGGCGCTGGTCGCCAATGACATGCATCTGGGGCTGGATGTGCCGTCGATCTGGTATCGGGCAAGACTGGTGGTGAAGCCGCGTGCCGGGTCTGCGGAGATGCCGATGGACGCAACCGGCGTGACGCTGCCGGGCACACCGTTCCTGGTGGCGGGCTCCAACGGGCGGGTCGCCTGGGGCTATACCAACAGCTATATCGACACGTCGGACGCAGTGATCGTGGAGTGGGTGGACGAGACGGCAGGAACCTACCGGACGCCGGGGGGCATCGCGACCGTGGTGCGGTTCGATGAGCGGCTGTGCGTGCGGGCCGATTGCGAAACCTTGCCGGTTCGGGACACCATCTGGGGGCCGATCGTGGGGCAGGATGCCTTTGGGCGGACGATTGCGATGCGCTGGACCGCGCACAATCCCGACGCGATCCGGCTGGCCCCGGCGCTGGCGATGGAAAAGGCCGGGTCGGTTGCCGAAGCGATGGCGATTGCGCAAAAATCCGGCATCCCGCAGCAGAATTTCACGGTGGGGGATTCAACCGGGGCGATCGGCTGGACGATCATCGGCCGGGTTCCGGCGCGCTTCGGCTTCGATGGGCAGGAGGCGGTGAGCTTTGCCGACGGGACGCGCGGCTGGGCGAACGACCTTGCGCCCGAAGACACGCCCGCCGTGCTGAACCCGGCAGGCGCGCGGATCTGGACGGCGAACAGCCGGGTGATGGGCGGCGACGCCTTCGCGAAGCTGGGGGACGGCGGTTATGACAGCGGCGCGCGGGCCGGGCGGATCCGCGACCTGCTGATGGCGAAGGAACGGTTTGCGCCGGCCGACTTCCTGGCGATCCAGCTCGACGATGTGGCGACACGCAACCGCTTCTGGCAGCAGTTGATGCTGGCTGAATTGAAGAAGCGGCCAGGGGATGCCGAGCTGGCGGCGATGGTCGCGCCGGTGGAGGCATGGGGCGAGCGGGCGGTGCCCGGCGCTGTGGGCTATCGGCTGATCGATACGTTCCGTCGGGAGACGGTGAACGGATTGTATGAAGCGTGGCTGGGCAAACCGAAGGACGATCCGCTGCGCAAGACATGGGTGCCTTCGCAGGCCGAGGGCCCGATACGGCGGCTGTTGACGGCGCGGCCCGATGCGCTTGTTCCGAAGGGATTTTCGAGCTGGGATGAATATGTGGGCGGCGTGCTGGACAAGGTGTCGAAGGATGTGGGCGTGAAGGCCGGCGGCAGCATCGCGCGCTATGTGTGGGGCGATCCCGGGGGCGAAACCGGCTCTGCCGGGGTCTCCCACCCGCTGGCCAGGGCCATTGCGCCGCTGGGGTGGGTGGTGAACCCGCGCGAGGGTCCGGTTCCGGGCGACCGGGCGACGGTGCGGGCGCAGGCGAAGGGGTTCGGGGCTTCGCAGCGGTTTGCCGTTTCGCCGGGCCGCGAGGCCGAAGGGCTGTTTCACATGCCCGGCGGGCAGGCGGGGAACCCGCGGACGCCCTATTATCTGGCGGGCCATCAGGATTGGGTGGAGGGCAAGCCGACGCCCTTCCTGCCGGGGCCGACGCGCTGGACGCTGGTGATGCAGCCGAGCCAATGAAGACGCCGCCGATGTTGCGCTTCGGCGCTCAGAGATAAGGCGCGGAGCGCTTCGGCGCTCAGGAAAAGGCTCGGAGCGCTTCGGCGCTCAGGAAAAGGCTCGGAGCGCCTGGCGGGTTCGCGAGCGCCGCTGAGCGGCTTCGAGCATGGCCGGGCCGTTCACGCGGCGGGTGATGGCATCGATCTGGCCCCTGTCTGCCAGCGCGTTGCAGCCGCTTGTGTGCCAGAACCAGGCAGCAGTGAGGACCGCGTGTTCGGGTTCGCGCACGAGGCCCGGATTTGCCAGATAGGGATGGGCCAGCGCTTCGGCTGCGCGGGCGTAATTGGCGCGGCCTGTGAGGTGCTTCAGGCCGCGGCCGCGAAAGCGCCAGCCGTCTCCGCTGGATTCGGGGCCGTTGCCGATGCGGTCTGCGTACACCTTGTTGGCGAGGCGTTCGGGATTGCGGGCATAGGGCGCTGCATCCGCCGGCGTGGCGAACCGGCTGGGCCAGATGCGGGCGATGCGGGCAGCCGTGGTGTAGAACAGATTTTCGTCCAGCCGGGTGAAGCCCCGGGCTTCGACATGGCACTGGGCAAGGAACGCTGCGGCGCGGGCGGCGCTGGTAATCCCGAAGCGCTTGAAGGCGGGCGGCAGATGGGGCTGGAAGACCCGGGCCTCGGTGGGCCCGATGCCGGCAGCAACAAGTTGTTCCATCGTGATATTCATGGTTATCTCCTTTCTTCTTGGATAACCAAATTGGTTATTGTAGGACAGTAGCGCCGGCGCCGTTGCTGGGGTAGGAAGGCGCTGTGACGGATCTGTTCGGCAGCGATGAAAGTGCGGTGACGCGCCATGCGGCGCCGCTGGCGGAGCGGTTGCGGCCTCGGGCGCTGGCGGACGTTGTTGGGCAGGACCATCTGCTGGGCCCCGAAGGCGCACTGACGAGGATGGTGGCGGCCGGGCGCCTGGCGAACCTGATTTTCTGGGGCCCGCCGGGGACGGGGAAGACGACGATCGCCCGGCTGCTTGCCGAGGCGACTGGGTATCGCTTCGCCGGGGTTTCCGCGGTGATGACCTCCACTGCGGACCTCAAGGCGATTTTTGCCAGCGCGCGGGTGGCGCCACAGCGGACCTTGCTGTTCGTGGACGAGATCCACCGCTTCAACCGCAGCCAGCAGGACAGTTTCCTGGCGCCGATGGAAGATGGCACCATCACGCTGGTGGGGGCGACAACCGAGAACCCCAGTTTCGAGCTGAACGCGGCCATTCTTTCACGCGCTCAGGTGCTGGTGCTCAACCGGCTGGGGGCCGATGCGCTGGAGGCTTTGCTGCGGCGTGCCGAGACGGCGGGAGGACGGACGCTGCCGCTGGACAGCGATGCGCGGGCAGCGCTGGTGGTGGGCGCCGATGGCGACGGGCGGTTCTTGCTGGGGCAGGTGGAGACGCTTTTCTCGTCAGGTGGTTCGGAGCTGCTGGACCCGGCTGCGATGGGCGCGGTGCTGCAGCGGCGGGTTCCGGTGTATGACAAGGACCGGGACGGCCATTACGACCTGATTTCGGCGCTGCACAAATCGCTGCGCGGATCGGACCCGGATGCGGCGCTATATTGGCTTGCGCGGATGCTGGTGGCTGGAGAGCAACCGCTGTATCTGCTGCGGCGGCTTGTGCGCTTTGCGAGCGAGGATGTGGGGCTGGCAGACAGCAATGCGCTGGTGGTGACGCTGGCGGCGAAGGACGCTTATGACTTCTTGGGCTCTCCCGAGGGCGAGCTAGCGATCGTGCAGGCCTGCATCTATCTGGCGACTGCGCCCAAATCGAACGCTGCCTACACAGCGCAGAAGGCCGCATTTGCATTGGCGCGGGAGAGTGGCAGCCTGCCGCCGCCAAAGCATATCGTGAATGCGCCGACCAAGCTGATGAAGGCGCTTGGGCATGGTGCGGGCTATTCCTATGACCATGATTCGCCGGACGCGTTTTCGGGCCAGGATTATTTCCCCGACGGGCTGGAGCGGCAGCGTTTCTATGCGCCTTCGGGCAGAGGCCGCGAGCAAGCGATTGCGGAGCGGCTGGTGGAATGGGAACGGCTGCGAAACGCGCGCAGGCAATGACCGGCAGTTTCGACGCCTTTGTCGCGATCGACTGGTCCGGTGCGAAAGGGGTTCGGCACAAGGGCATTGCGGTTGCGGTGGCCAGACCGGGCGCGGATGCGCCGCGGCTGGTGGCGCCGCCTTCGCCTGCTGGATGGGCGCGCGGCGAAGTGGCGGCCTGGCTGGAAGCTCTGCCGGGGCGGGTGCTGGCCGGGTTCGACTTTTCCTTTGCACCGCCGTTCGTTGGGCGGGGCGCTTATCTGCCGGGGCTGGCGGCGCCAGAGACCGGGCCGGCTTTCTGGGCATGGCTGGATGCGCTTTGCGATGATGCTGATTATGGGGCGGCCGGGTTCATGCTGGGCGCTGCCCGCCAGCACTTCTGGATGGGCGCGGCGGACGGGCGAAAAGCGGATTTCCTGCACTTTCGGGTCTGCGAGGCGCGGTTCAACGCAAGCGGAGGCGGCAAGGCCTCCACCGTGTTCGATTGCGTTGGAGCAGCGCAGGTGGCGAAGGCGAGCTTTGCCGGGATGCGGGTGCTGAACCGGTTGCGCGCGCACTATTCCATCTGGCCGTTCGATCCGCCGGGCGAGCGCACCGTGGTGGAAATCTATGGCCGCGCGATGCTTCGCCATGCCGGTGGGCGGGGGCTGAAGATACGCGACGGAGCATCGCTGGATGCCGCGCTTGCTGCGCTGGGCAGCGAGGGCTTTGCCGATGGGGGCTTGCTGAACGACAACGAGACCGATGCAGTGGTGACGGCGGCTGCCCTTCGCCGGCTTGCGCCGGATGCGGGCTGGTGGACGCCCGGGGGGCTGACGGCGCAGATTGCGCGGACCGAAGGCTGGACGTTTGGCATTGCCTGAGGGTGCGGCTATGGCAGGCTCGATGATCAATTATCTTCTTGTCGGCGCGGGTGGGGCTGTGGGCGCGATGGCGCGCTATGGCGTTGGGCGCGCACTACCTTTTGGCGGCTGGCCCTGGGCGACCTTTGCGGTGAATATTGCCGGTGGGCTGCTGATGGGGCTTGTGGTCGGCTGGCTGGCCTTGCGTGGCGGCCCGGGGCAGGAGCCGTGGCGGCTGTTTCTGGCGGTTGGCGTGCTGGGCGGGTTCACGACCTTTTCGGCGTTCAGCCTTGAAATGGTGCTGATGGTCGAGCGCGGCAAACCGGGGCAGGCACTGCTGTATGCGGGCGCTTCGGCATTGTTGGCGGCGCTGGCGCTGATGCTGGGCCTGTGGCTGGTGCGGGAAATTTCAGCATGATGGGCCGCGAGTTCAGGATTTCGGCCGACGACGACGGCATCCGCGTGGACCGCTGGTTCAAGCGGAACATGGGCGAGGTGAGCTTCAACCAGGTTAGCCGGTGGGCGCGCACCGGGCAGATCCGCGTGGATGGCGCGCGCGTGGGGCCGGGCGACCGGTTGAGCGAGGGCCAGACGCTGCGGATACCGCCGGTGGAGGCGCTTTCGGAGGCAGGGGCGCTGCTGTCTTCCAGGCCGGTGAAGGTGCGCCGGATCGTTAGCCCGGAAGAAGCAGAATTTGCCCAGGCCCTGGTGATCCACAAATCCAAGCACGCACTGGTGATCAACAAGCCGCCGGGCCTGGCGACGCAGGGTGGCACCAAGATGACCTCCCATGTCGATGGCCTGCTGGACGCCTTGCAATATGAGGCGGACAGCCGCCCGAAGCTGGTGCACCGGCTGGACAAGGACACATCGGGCGTGCTGCTGCTGGCACGCACGGCGCGGGCCGCGGCGTTCTTCGGGAAATGCTTTGCCACGCGCGAGACGCGGAAGGTTTACTGGGCGATCGTCGCCGGATCGCCCAAGCTGGACGATGCGCTGATCGACCTGCCGATCGGCAAGCAACCCGGAACGGGCGGCGAAAAGATGCATGTGGCCGACGAGGCTTCGGGGGAGGCCGGGCAGATCGCGAAATCGCGGTTCCGGGTGATCGACCGGGCAGCGGACCGGGCGACCTTTGTGGAAATGCAGCCGATGACCGGGCGGACGCACCAGCTGCGCGTGCACGCGGCGGCAACGGGCACACCGATTGTGGGCGACGGGAAGTATGGCGGCGCGGAATCCTTCCTGACCGGGGGCGTCTCGCGCAAGATGCACCTGCATGCGCGACGGCTGGTGATCGCACTGCCCGATGGCGGGACGCTGGACGTGCGGGCCGATCCGCCGCAGCATTTTTCCGACACGCTGGACATGCTGGGCTTTCACCTGGACTATGCCGAACTGCCCGACGTGGAGTTCACGACGGAAAAGCCCAAGCGGCGGCGGATGAGCTCTGCCACCAGCGGGAACCGGCGCGGCGAACGGCGGAGCCGTGGCGGATCAGACGGCGAACGGCGAAGCCGTGGCTGACAGGGGATGCGCGCGACGGAGCCAAAGCCGGTGAGGCTTGCGGTGTTCGATTGCGATGGAACGCTGGTGGACAGCCAGGCGAACATCATCCGCGCGATGGCCGACAGCTTCGGCCGCATGGGGCTGGCCGATGCCGACCCGCACGCCGTTCGCCGCGTGGTGGGGCTGAGCCTGGTGGAGGCGATGCAGGCCCTCCTGCCGGATGCCGGGCCCGACCTGCATATGCGTCTTGCGGATGACTACAAGCTGGCCTTCCAGCGGCTTCGGGCCGATGACAGGCTGGACCCGGAACCGATGTTCGATGGCGTGAAAGAGCTGCTTTTGGAACTGGAGGCCGATGGCTGGCTGCTGGCGGTGGCGACGGGCAAGAGCGACCGCGGGCTGAACCTGTGCCTGACGCACCATGGCATACTGGATCGCTTCATCAGCCTGCAAACGGCCGACCGCCACCCTTCCAAGCCCGATCCTGCGATGCTGATGGCGTGCCTTTCCGATGCCGGGGTCGGCACCGATGCGGCCTTTATCATTGGCGACACATCGTTCGACATGGGGATGGGCGTTGCCGCCGGTGTGCCGGCCATCGGGGTCGACTGGGGCTATCATGATGCAGAGGAGCTGCTGCTATCGGGGGCCGCTTCGGTGGCGATGGACGCGGCGCACCTGAAGGCGCTGCTGTATGGGTGAGCCCGAACCCGGCTGGGGTGCGGTGTGGACCGCAAGGGCGCTGTTCCTGGGCGGCCTGTGGTTTTCGGGGACGGGCCTGTGGGACCTGCTCCGGGCAATTCCTTCGCCGTGGGATGATTTGCTGGTGTATTCGCCCGGGATCTGCGCTGGCCTGCTGTTCCTGTGGGGCGCCTGGCGGATGCGGGCGGCGCTGCGATGGGATCGGCCCAATGATGAGTAGATGCGATGACCGAACCTGATCCTGCGCTGCGCAAGCTGTGGCTGATGACGCTGGTTCGGCTGGTGGGCGTGGGGCTTGCTGTTCTGGGGCTGTGGATTGCGGGGCGGCAGCCGTTCGGGGAGGCTTCGATCGTGCCGGCGCTGATGGTGATCGCATCCGGTGGCGTTTTGGTGATATTTGCGCCGCGGCTGTTCCGCCGGTGAAGCGCTTCTGGACGACGACGGGGGTGGAAGCACAGAATGCGGGTGGCATGGCCGTGCTGCTGGACGGGCGCCGGATGCGAACGCCGCGCGGACGGACCCTGGCATTGCCAACAGAAGGGCTTGCACGCGCCGTGGCCGTCGAATGGGACGCGGTTGAAGGCGAAGTTCGGCCATTTGCCATGCCGATGACAGGCCTTTCGAATGCCGCGATCGACATCATTGCGGACGACCCGCACGGGTTTGCGCAGACCCTGGCGCGCTATGCCCAAAGTGACCTGCTATGTTACCGGGCAGAGGGCCCGAGGCCGCTTGTGGAGCGGCAGGCCAAGGAATGGGACCCGCTGCTGCATTGGGCGGAGCGTCGGTTCGATTGCCGGTTCACGCTGACACAGGGCATCCTCCATGTGCGCCAGCCGGACGCGATGCTGGAACGGATCGGCACGGCCTTTGCCGGTCATCCGCCATTTGCGCTGTCGGCCCTTTCGCCGCTGGTGACGCTTTCAGGCTCTGCAATCGTTGCGCTGGCGGTTGCCGAAGGCGGTGCGGACTTGGAGACCGCATGGGCTGCGGCCGTTATCGACGAGACCTGGCAGGCCGAGAATTGGGGCGAGGACGCAGACGCGCTTGCCCACCGGATGGGCAGGCAGCAGCAGTTCGCCGAGGCCGAGCGGTTCCTGCGGCTGGCCGGGGCCTGACCGGCGCCGTATGAAACCCTGTGCCAAACGAGAGGTTAGCAGGCGCGTTCGCAGGGCTGAAAGGACAAGTGACAGGGGCGCGCGAAAGCCGTAACCCGGCGGGCGAACGTGGCCATTGGAACCACTGGGATCAGGGGATGCAGCGATGCTGAAGGTGCTGGAAGAGCTTGAGAAACGGCGCGAGGCTGCCCGCATGGGCGGTGGCCCGGCGCGGATCAAGGCGCAGCACGCCAAGGGCCGGCTGACGGCGCGCGAACGGCTGGACATCCTGTTGGACGAAGGTTCGCTCGAGGAGCTCGACATGTATGTCGAGCATAATTGCACCGAGTTCGGGATGGCCGAGCAGAAAATTCCCGGCGATGGCGTGGTGACCGGATCGGGCACCATCAATGGCCGGCTGGTGTTCGTGTTTTCGCAGGACTTCACTGTGTTCGGCGGCTCCCTCTCCGAGCGGCACGCCCAGAAGATCTGCAAGATCATGGACATGGCGATGAAGGTTGGTGCGCCAGTGATCGGCCTCAATGATTCGGGCGGCGCGCGGATTCAGGAAGGAGTCGCCAGCCTTGCGGGCTATGCCGAGGTGTTCCAGCGCAACGTGCTGGCCTCGGGTGTGGTGCCGCAGATTTCGCTGATCATGGGGCCATGTGCTGGTGGTGCTGTCTATTCCCCGGCGATGACGGACTTCATCTTCATGGTGAAGGATTCATCCTACATGTTCGTGACCGGGCCGGACGTGGTGAAGACGGTGACGAACGAGATCGTGACCCAGGAAGAGCTTGGCGGCGCGATCACGCACAGCACGAAATCCGGTGTCGCCGACCTGGCGATGGAAGACGATGTGGATGCGCTGCTGCGCACGCGGGAGTTTTTCGATTTTCTGCCGCTGAACAACCGGGCCGGTGCACCGCATCGTGCTGCAACCGACCCCTATGACCGGCCGATCCCGTCGCTCGACACGCTGGTGCCGGCCTCGGCTGCCAAGCCCTATGACATGCACGAGCTGATCAGCAAGATTGCCGACGATGGCGATTTCTTCGAGGTGCAGCCGGGCCATGCGGGGAATATCCTGATCGGCTTTGCGCGGATCGAGGGGCATAGCGTGGGCATTGTCGCCAACCAGCCAACCGTGCTGGCCGGATGCCTTGATATTGCGGCTTCGAAGAAGGCCGGGCGGTTCGTTCGCTTTTGTGATGCGTTTTCCATCCCGATCATCACATTCGTGGATGTGCCCGGCTTCCTGCCCGGGGTGGCGCAGGAGCATAACGGGATCATCAAGAATGGCGCGAAGTTGCTGTTTGCCTATGCCGAGGCGACGGTGCCGAAAATCACCGTCATCACGCGCAAGGCCTATGGCGGCGCCTATGACGTGATGGCATCCAAGCACCTTCGAGGCGACCTGAACTATGCCTGGCCAACGGCCGAAATCGCCGTGATGGGAGCCAAGGGCGCGGTCGAGATCATCTTTCGCAAGGACATTGGCGACCCCGAGAAGATCGCCGAGCGGACAAAGGAATATGAAACGCGCTTCGCCAACCCGTTCGTGGCGGCCAGCATGGGCTTCATCGACGAGGTGATCATGCCGCACGCGACGCGCAAGCGGATTGCCGTGGGCCTGCGGAAGTTGCGGACGAAAAAGCTGGAGAACCCGTGGAAGAAGCATGACAATATTCCGCTTTAGCCGGGCGCTGCCGTTGCTGCTGCTGGCAGCAGGCTGCGCAACGCACCCAGCCGAGGTGGGCCAGGCCGAGGTGAGGCAGGCCGAGGTAGCGCGGGCCGAGGCCATCGGCGCGGAATTCTGCGTTGCTGCAAAGCAGTGGGACGAAGCGCGGGCCGAGCGGCTGATGACATCGTCCCTGCGGGCGGCGATTGCGGATTTGCGGCGGTTTGATGCCGAGTGGCAGGCTCGCAACCCGGGTGAGAAGCCGCCGTTGGGCAATGGGCTGCGGCTGATGGCTTGGCCCGACAGCCCCGAACGGTGCGTTCCCGGCGCAGTGACGGCAGGTGGCATGAGAGCCGGGAGCGTGGTGCTGGCTTATGTGCCGGCCATGGCGCCGACGGAAGGGTGGGAAGACCGGCTGGTGCTGGTGCGGGGGCCCGATGGACGGCTGATGGTGGGCGATATCCGCTATGATGCCGCAGTGGGCGGCAGCTTCCGGCAGTGGATTGCCGAGACGCGCAGGAGCCCCGGATGAGCGAACGGATTGTGGTTGTGGGGGCGTCCGGCGGGATCGGCCGGGCGCTGGCGGATGCGGCCGAAGCCCGGGGCGCCGCGGTTTTTCGCTTTTCGCGGCCGATGATCGATATGGCCGATGAAGCGACGTTTGCCGCCGCGGCGGAGTCGGCCGGAGACGGGCTTTCGCATGTGATCGTCGCGGCCGGATTGCTGCACGATGGCACGCACCAGCCGGAGCGGGACTGGCGGCAGCTTTCGGCAGAGTGGATGCTGGAATCCTTTCGGGTGAACACGGTGATACCGGCGCTTGCGGCCAAGCATTTCCTGCCGCGCCTGCGCAAGGACGCGCGATCCGTTTTTGCAGCGCTTACGGCGCGGGTCGGCTCCATCGGAGACAATCGCCTGGGGGGGTGGCACAGCTACCGCGTATCGAAGGCCGCGACGAACCAGCTGGTGCGAACGCTGGCCGTGGAGCTGAAGCGCAAGACCCCGCTGGCGGTGGCGGTGGCGCTGCATCCGGGCACGGTCGATACCGGCATGTCGAAGCCGTTCCAGCGCAATGTGCCGCCCGAAAAGCTGTTCACACCGGCGGTTTCGGCGGCCCATCTTTGGCGCGTGATGGACGGCCTGCTGCCCGAGGACAGCGGCGGATTCCGGGCATGGGACGGGCAGACCATTCCCTGGTGACACGGGTTTCCTGACTGCGGGGGTTCACCCGACCTTCAGCTTTGTGGCGGGTTTCGGGCGTGTTGCTGCCCCGTTCCGGTCTCAATCCCGCCTTAGCTATGCGGCGTGATGACTCCCCCGTCTTTCATCGACAGCCTTGAAGCGAGCCGGCAACGGCTGGCGGTAGCTGTTGTGCTGCCGCCGGCGGGGCGCAAGCTGCTGTCGATCCTTTTGTCCCTCTCGATCCTGGCGTATCTGGCCCATGCGGTATCCGACATCGGCTGGGGCGAGGTGTGGGACGTGCTTCCTTCCAATCCGCTGTTCTACGTGCTGGTCGCGATGTCCTACATGGCGACGCCCGTTGCCGAATATATCATCTTCCGCCGGTGGTGGCCGCTGACGCCGGTGGCGCTGGCGATCTTTTCCAAGAAGCGCGTGCTGAACGAAGCGATCTTCGGCTATTCCGGCGATGCCTATCTGTTCATTTGGGCACGCGAAAAGCTGGGCGCACGCGACGTCGGGGCCGGGCCGCTGGCTGCCGTGAAGGATGTGGCAATCACCTCGGCGCTGGCCGGCAATGCCGCAACGCTGCTGATGCTGGGGCTTGCCCTTTCCATGGGCGGCGGCCCCGCCGTGGAGCAGGCCTTCAGCGGTGGTGCGATGAAATCGGTGGGGCTGGGCTTTGGCTTCGTGATTTCGGTGAGTTTCTTCATCCTGCTGTTCAGCCGCAAGGTCCTGAGCCTTTCCGCGCGGGAAAACACCATTGTGTTCTTTCTGCACTGCGCCCGCCTGATGATCGGGTCTGCCTTGTTGCTGCTGGCGTGGTTCGTTGCTCTCCCCGACGTTGCGGTCGGCACCTGGATCGTTCTTGGTGCGTTGCGGATGGTGGTGACCCGCCTGCCCTTCCTGCCCAACAAGGAATTGCTGTTCGCTGCCATCGGCGTGAGCCTGACAGGGGCCGCTGCGCCCGAAGTGGCAGCCCTGATGGCAGCAGCCGGCGCACTGCACATGCTGGGCCACGTTCTTTCCTATGCAGGCGCATCCTTTGCCGAGAGCCGCGGCGACGCCATCGCACCGGTGATTTCCCGCGACCCTGAACCACGGAGCGCATGATGTTGAAGACCTTGATCGCCGCTCTTGCCCTGTTTGCCCTGCCGGCGACAGCCCAGACCGGTGCGGATGTTCTGGGGCCTGACGCTGCTGCCTGCCAGCCGGGCGCGGGCAAGACAGCCGTGCTGGTGACGGTGGACGGATTCAAGAGCCGCGATGGCACGGTGCGGGTGGAGCTCTGGCCCGGCGTGGACGGGGATTTCCTGCGCGATCATCACGCGCTGGTGGCCGAAGGCAAGGTCTATCACCGGGTGGTAGTGCCTGTGCCCGCCAGTGGCCCGGCCAAGGTGTGCGTTCCGCTGCCGCGACCGGGAACCTATGCGCTGGGCGCGTTCCATTCGCCGGAAGGCGTTCGCAAGTTCAACGTCCGCAAGGATGGTGCAACGTTCACGCGGAACCCGCGCGTCGGCCTTTCCAAGCCCAAGGCCGCCGACGTTGCCGTTGTCTATACCGACGGGCTGAACACGGAAATCGTGACACTGAACTACCTGCGCGGGCTGGCCTTTCGGCCGATCCCGAAGCAGGAACTCGAAACTGCCGAAAAGCGGTAGGGGGCACCATGCATATCGTCGACGTTGCCGAATTCTACGCACCGCTGGGGGGCGGCGTGAAAACCTATATCGACGCCAAGCTGGCGTTCGCGCACCAGAATGGCGCCAAGGTCAGCGTGATTGCGCCCGGCCCTGAAAACCGCGTGGAGCCGCGCGACGGCGGACAGGTGATCTATGTGAAGGCACCGGCGATCCCGGTCGACACGCGATATCATCTGTTCTGGAAGGCGGCACCTGTGCACGCCCTGCTGGACGCGCTGAAGGCCGATGTGGTGGAGGCCTCGTCCCCGTTCCGCGGTGCCTGGATCGTTTCCAACTGGAAAGGCCACGCTGCCCGGCGGACGCACAAGGCGCTGTTCATGCACGCCGACCCGATCGCGGCGCACTTGCAGACCTGGGCGCAGGACTGGCTTTCGGCCGACACGGTCGACAAGCTTGCCGCACCCGCCTGGCGCTATCTCGCCCGCACCGCCAAATCCTATGACAGCGTCGTCGTTGGCTCGCGCTGGTTCGGCCAGCGTATCCAGCGGCATGGTGGAATTGCGTCCACCCTGGTTCCGCTGGGCGTCGATACCGAGCTGTTCCACCCGACACGGCGCGACTGCGAATTGCGGCGCCAGATGCTGGCCGAATTCGGCCTCCCGCCCTCTGCCCGCCTGCTTGTCGGCGTGGGCCGGCACCACCATGAAAAGCAGTGGCCGGTGGTGTTTGAAGCGATAGGCGCGCTGAAGGACGAAGGCGTCGCCATGATCCAGATTGGCAACGGCTTTGCAACGGGCAAGACCGCCAAGGCCGCCGCTGCCGCTGGCAATGTGAAGCTGCTGGGCCAGATGGAGGACCGGCAGATGCTGGCCCGCATCCTCGCCTCCTCCGACGCGATGATCCATGGCAGCCGCGCGGAAACCTTTGGTCTTGTCGCTTCGGAAGGGCTGGCGTCCGGTATCCCGCTGATCCTGCCATCCGAAGGCGGATGCACAGACGCGGCCAACCCGGCCTGGACCGAACTCTACCAGCCCGGCAACCCGATCGCCGCCCGCGATGCCATCCACCGGCTGCTGACCCGCAACCCGGATGAACTGCGCATCGCCGCCATTGGCGCGCGCCATTCGCACATTTCCACACCGGCCCAGCATTTCGAACGGCTGTTCGCGCTGTACCGCCACAGCGCACCCCCCATGCTGCAACCCTTGCCGACACCGGTATCCGACATCGGCCCGGTGGCGGCTACAGCGTAACGCCTTGGATTGAACGCCGGGGGGATACGGTCCCGGCCCTGCTATCCCCCGCCGTTATTCCGCTGCTTGTGCGAGGGCTGACGCGGTGACCGCTCTTGCGGAGCGGAACCGGAGGGTGCCGTCGTCGAGTGGGTCGTTGCGGATGGATTTGCGGTCGCGCAGGTAATCCTGGGTATCGCGCCAGGGATCTGTGGAGGATTGGCGCGGCAGGGTATCGAGCGCGCGCTGGACGTAGCCCGAGCTGAGGAGCAGGTCTTCGTCTTCCACGGCCTGGGTGCGGATGGGCACGACGATGGGCGTATTTCGCTGATCGAGCTCGTTGATGACACGGCAGGCGAATTCGCAGGTGAGGTCTGCACGCAAGGTCCAGGATGCGTTGAAATAGCCGAAGACGTAGATGAGGTTGGGGACGTCTTCGAGCATCATGCCGCGATAGACGTAGCGGCTGTTGGGGACGACGTCCTCGCCATCGATCGAGACGGTTGCGCCGCCGAGCACTTGCAGGCGCAGGCCGGTGGCCTTCACGATGATGTCGGCATCGATGCGTTCGCCGGATTTCAGCGCGATGCCGCTTTCATCGAAATGGTCGATATGGTCGGTGACGACCGAGGCCTTGCCGGATTTCACGGCGTTGAAGAAATCGCCGTCCGGCACGAGGCACAGGCGCTGCTCCCAGACATTGTATTTTGGCTGGAAGTGGGCCTTCACCGTTTCGGCGGGCAATTCCTTCAGCAGCAATTCGGTGATTTTGGCGTTCACCCGCTTCGGGTTGGCGCGGGCCTGCTTGAACACGAAATTCTGCATGAAGACATTGCGCCAGCGGACGAGGTTGTAGGCCATCATGTCGGGCAGGAGCTTGCGGGCGAGGTTCGCGAGCTTGTCTGTCGCGGGGCGCGACACCAGCCAGCTGGGGGAGCGCTGGAGCATGGTGACGTGGGCAGCCTTCTGCGCTGCAACGGGGACGATGGTGACGGCTGTTGCGCCCGATCCGATGATGACCATGCGCTTGCCCGTGTAATCCAGGCTTTCGGGCCAGTGCTGGGCGTGGAAGATCGTGCCCTTGAAGCGTTCTTCGCCTTCGAAATGCGGGTTGTGGGGGTTGTCGTAGCTGTAATAGCCGGCAGCCATCAGCAGCATGGCGGCGCTGAATTCGCGGGGGCCATCGGGCGTTTGCGCCGTGACGGTCCAGCGCGCGGTCGTGCTGTCGAAGCTGGCGCTGGTAACTTTGTGGCGGAAGCGGATCTGCCGGTCGATCCCGGCCTCTCTTGCGGTATCGTTCACGTATCTGCGGATGTCCGGGCCGTCGGCGATGGCTTTTTGTTCCGTCCACGGGCGGAAGTTGTAGCCGAGCGTAAACATGTCGCTGTCGGAGCGGATGCCGGGATAGCGGAACAGGTCCCACGTGCCGCCGATGGATTCGCGGGCTTCGAGAATCGCGTAGCGTTTGCCGGGGCATTTGTCTTTCAGGTGCCAGGCTGCACCGATACCGCTGAGGCCTGCGCCAACGATGAGAACGTCCAGCTGTTCCATGATCACTCCTTTGGCAGGGAGACTGACATGCGGAGTTGAACTCCGCAAGCTGATGGAAGCGGCGTGTTCAGGTGATCAGCCTGAGGATGCCTTCGGGGGCTGGCTGCTGGAAGGCCGGGGCCGGCGCACCTTCGAGCCACGGGCCGTGATCTGCCGGTGTGAGGATGACAGGCATGGCCTTGGCGTGGATGGGGGCGACAAGCGCGTTCGGGCCTGTTGTGAGGAAGGCGAAGCGCGGCGGTTCGCCGGGCAACCCTTCGCGCAGCAGGCCAGCGAAGGCGAAGGGCGCGCCGCTGGCCAGCGCGAAGAAATGCTGGCGCTTGCGGCCTGTTGCCGGATCGGGCGTGTCTGTCCACTCGCTGAAGGCATCTGCGGGCACGAGGCAGCGCAGGCGCGGGGTTGCAAGCGCGCCTTTCCAGAAGGGGCTTTCAAGGTTGCGGATGTTCACGACCGGCCTGCTACCGGTGGCAGGCGGCGGTACGCCCCAGCGGGCATCGACCAGGGTTCGGCCTTCGGCTGTGGCGCAGACCACGGGGGCAATGCGATCCGGGTAGAATGCCGCGGGCGGTTCCCATTGCGCTATGGGTTCGGCATCGAAAAGGCGCGCGATATCGGCCGTTCGGCTGGTGAGGCGGTAAAGCGTGCACATGGCGGACTGATCACAGTTGATGCCGATGGCCGGGGCGTATTACAACTGTTTACCGCAGCGGCGCGAGATCGGTGCTATGGTGGAAGCCGTGTTTGTGGTGGTTTGCGACCCTGTGTGGAGCATTGCGTATGGGGACGGCATGGTTGCGCTGCAGCGTCGGCACATCGGCTGGCTGCGGGGCGCGTGCACCGATGCCATTCGCATTGTCTTTTGCCCGCAGAGCGAAAGGACATTGACCGGCCCGTGGGACATTGAGCCAAGGCGGGCTCTGCGCAACCGAAAGCGGGTGGCCGCGACAATCGTGGCGGGAATCGTGGTGGGCGTGGCGGTTGGATTTATGGTGCCCTCCGATGCGCTGCGGATTGGCGGCGCCGGGTTCGAGCCCGAGGTTGCGACGCCCGTGGTTCCAGAACGGGAAACAGCCCGGCCACGCCGGGAGGACACCCCGCTCGCCCCTCCGCCAGCGGGAGGAGCCGAAGCCTTGCCGGGCAGTGCCGTGCCATCCGGGGGCGCGGCGGTATCTGCCCGTTTCAGCTTTTGCAGCGGAGGCGGCGGAGACAATTGCGTGGTGGACGGCGATACCTTTCGCCACCGGGGCAACAAAATCCGCATAGCCGATATCGATACGCCCGAACTGAACCCCGCACGCTGTGCGGCTGAAGAAGAGCTTGGGCAGGCCGCCAAGGCCCGGTTGCGCGATCTGCTGAACGCCGGCACTTTCATATTGGAGCCTATTGCGGGCAGAGACAGCGACAATTATGGCCGCAAGCTTCGCGTGGTTATGCGCGATGGTCGATCTTTGGGCGATCAGCTGGTTTCCGAAGGGCTCGCGCGGACATGGACAGGACGGCGGCAGCCCTGGTGTTGATGCCGTCCGTAGCAGTGGACTAACCAGTGTTTGTTCAAAAGTGTAAAAATATTTCTCAATGTACTCATTTCAGGTCGACTGCTGTTTTTTTAACATATTGTTTCTGTTTTATCGTTAAGATTCCCCTGGATTGGCACAGAGATTGCAGGTGTGATGGGGATAGTCACGGTCACACCGACAATCAGAGGGGAGTTGCGATGAAAGCAACTTGGATGACCGCGGGCCTGCTGGCCGCAGTATCCGTGCCTGCCACAGCCACAGTCTTTTGTCGCCGACAGTGGCTGGCAGGGTGATGTACTCGAAACCAGCGGACAACCAACGACCGGATCTTCGTGGATTTTCACGATCATTGCGGCCTCGATCCTGAGCATCGTGGATTGCTGCTTCACCGGCGATATCTGGACCCTTTCGGGAGACATCAATGCAGTCACTAGCTTTTTTGCCGGCTACGCAACCGATGTTCAGAACGATGGTACCGAATTCGGTGATCTCTGGACGTCAAGTTCCTGGAGCAAGCTGGCTCTTGGTGTTGGGCCGGGCTCCTACACCTTCTCTCTGACGGGTGACGGCACAGGCGGAATTCCTACCGGTGTCGGCGTTCGTCTGGATACCGCTGGGGCTGTGTGAGGTGGTCCCGGATTCCTGGACAGGGTGTTAAGCTATCCCCGACGTGAAGGACGGACGGGTGAGCTGCTGCCGGTTTAATGGGCACGAGGTTAGGCTACATTCGCCTGCCGCTTGAAGTCCATGGGGCTGAGATATCCCAAGAACGCGGCTGGGTGCCGGCGAGGATCGCCTCGATGATGCCGGGGGCGAGGTAGCTGAGCTTGATGCGATCGGTCAGCGTTGAGCGACAGCAACCCAACCAGGCGGCTACCGTCGGGCGAAAAGGTCCGCCTGCGCTTCATAAACGGCTCAAGCTCGACATCGTCGAGATCGCCGACCTCGAGACCCAAGGGTTCGAGGCTGCGCTCCTGACCGATGATGTGAAGTCACAGGGCGCGATCCTGGTCGCCAAAGGGCAGTCGCGTGCGCGGCGGC
>Ga0105045_10001138_pt1 | contig 21343 bp, 19 predicted proteins | sample MAT02_FD_78089 | JGI IMG/M metagenome (GOLD analysis project Ga0105045, IMG submission 78089) | Freshwater microbial communities from Lake Fryxell liftoff mats and glacier meltwater in Antarctica - MAT-02 (megahit assembly) | ecosystem: Environmental > Aquatic > Freshwater > Ice > Liftoff... | reverse complement strand
CAAGAGACTGAATCAATTTGTAAATGTATAATAATCAATAGGATGAATAAACTGGGAATGCCTAAAGGTAAATGGATGTTGAAAGGAGTCTAAAGGCGTTTGGACAAGTGCGAATAGACTTAAAATGAAAAAACCTGACTAAAGATCTCGGGAATGTGGCGATTTCATCGCCACATTGTACTAAAAGTGTTTAAGTAACCTCAAAGTGATCACAGAATGCTGTCTGTTAAATTGTGCAAAAAAATGAACCTACCAAAAGGTCACTTTAAAAATCATGGTCGCTAGAGGGGCCATCTTAATCTTGACTCCCACCGCATGGTGATTGGCATCGCAATCAATGTGCAGACGCAAATTCACTTTCCCTGATCCTCCATAGCCCTCTTGATCACTATTAAAAGATTCCTCTATCGACGCTACTCCTTTTAAGGGAACAACATATTCTTCATGATAGGTTGGAGTGAAATTATGTACACAAAGCAAGCACCCCTGAGATCCTTTTCTGAGATAACAAATCACACTATTCTTCTCATCAGAAAAATTGACCCATTCAAATCCCGTATGGTCATAGTCACGTTCCCAAAGGCCATTATTCTGCAAATAAAAATGATTGAGCTCTTTCACCATGTTCTGAACGCCTTGGTGTGTCGAGAACTGGAGTAAAAACCACTCGATTTCGTGCTTGCAGTTCCACTCATTCCACTGACCAATCTCTCCTCCCATGAAAAGCAACTTCTTGCCAGGCTGACAAATCATATAACTATAAATCAATCGCAAATTCGCAAAGCGTTGCCAAAGATCTCCGGGCATCTTTCCAATCAAACTGTTTTTACCATGCACCACCTCATCATGAGATAAGACCAGCATAAACCGTTCAGAAAAGGCGTATAACAGCCCAAATGTCAAATCATTGTGATGGTGATGTCTAAAGAGCGAATCTTTAGAAAAATAACGCAAAGTGTCGTTCATCCACCCCATATTCCATTTAAAATCAAACCCTAAACCGCCGTGCCCAACCGAAGTTGTCACACAAGGAAAAGAGGTCGACTCTTCAGCGATCATCACAATTCCAGGAAATTGCTCGTGCGTAACAGAGTTCAAATGCTTGATAAACTCAATGGCTTCTAAATTCTCTTTACCACCGTGGATGTTAGGAATCCACTCATTTGCTTCACGGCCATAATCCAGATACAACATGGACGCCACAGCATCGACTCGTAATCCATCAATATGCATGCGATCAAACCAGAACAAAGCGTTGGCAATAAGAAAGTTAGAGACCTCGTGTCTTCCATAGTTGAAAATGTAGGTGTTCCAGTGCGGGTGGAATCCTTTGCGGTGATCCTCATGCTCGTAAAGTGCCGTGCCATCAAATTTGCCAAGCGCAAATCCATCTGTTGGAAAATGGCCGGGAACCCAATCTAAAAATACCCCGATGTTATGCTCGTGGAGGTGATTGACAAACCATTGAAAGTCCTCAGGTGTGCCGTGACGGCTTGTGACAGCATAATATCCTGTCACTTGGTATCCCCACGATTCGTCTAAAGGATGCTCTTGAATAGGCATTAGCTCCACGTGGGTAAATCCCATACTGGTGCAGTAATCTACAAGCCCTTTAGCCAGCTCGCGATAATTAAGAAAATGACCGTCCCGTTTTTTCCAGGAGCCTAAATGCACTTCGTAAGTATTGAGCGGCCCGGCTGTATGGCGTTTTTCAGCGCGGCGCTGCAACCATTTCTGGTCAGTCCATTGAAATTTATCCACATTTGCGACAACAGAAGCGGTTAAAGGGCGCATTTCTCCTGAAAAGGCATAAGGATCTGCTTTAACCAGGATTTCACCCGCCTGCGTTTTGATCTCGTATTTGTAGTGGTCGCCTTCTTTTAAGCCTGGAATAAATAGCTCCCACAAACCTGACTTCCCCAGAGAGCGCATCGGCATAACCCTGCCATCCCAATAATTGAAATCACCCACCACGGAAACACGTTTTGCTCCCGGAGCCCAAACAGCAAACTTTACCCCGGCAACCCCTTGATGAGTCGTTATGTGAGCTCCCAGTACCTCGTAGATCCGATAGTGAACACCTTTCGCAAACAAGTATTGGTCGAGATCGCCAATTGTGGGCAAAAAAGCATAAGGATCTTGAGCTAAGGTTTCATTTTGATGGTAAATGCGGTAATCAGACACTAAAGTATTGAGAGGAACGATATATTGAAAAAGACCAGCATCGTGAACACGTGTGGCCTCAACAACTTTACCATGAAATTCTAAAAAGAGTTGCTGAGCGCCTGGACGCCAAATGTGGATGACTTTTTTATCAGCAGGGTAAGGATGAAGTCCTAATAAAGTATGCGGATCATAGTGGTCCCCATAAATCAATTCTAAAATTTCATGTTGAAAACGCATAACATCACTCGCAACCATTGTTTACCTCACGCCATATATCGATCGAAGTAATAAGTGCAGCCCTGTTCTAAGTCGATAGGCGTATTAACCTTGATGACGACTCCCCTATCTTGCGATCCTTTTTTCAAGCGGAAACTTTTGATTTCTTTTTGAAAAACAGGGTTTATCATCGTATTACTTTCCGATACCAAGATCATACGTCTAATAAATTTTTTACTCCACTCTAAACTGAGATCTCCCACTTTCCCGCATGAAATATTGAGCAGCCTTCCTGAATGAAATTCTGGTGGCAGCACAGGCAAGATAAAAATTTCATGCGCAGTTTGTTGCACAAAAAGGGAACGAATTAAAAGAGCACCTTCAGAAAGAATAACCAAGGGTGAGGCTGCATAAGCTATCGTGCCGAGGCCTTGAAAGCGATCATCAAACAGCTGTGGAGTTAAAATCCCTTTAAAGCTCGCCAAAAACAAATTGGTAAAGTGGTTTAACACATGGATACGATCCTTTTCATTAATCGCCTGTTCACATTTCTTCAAAAGTGAGGACTCTTCTTTTTCATAAGTAAAGGAAGGAACCAGTTGCCCTAATCGAAGCCAATGAGGGAAAACCTCGGCCATATCCTGTCGACTTTCAATAAGAGACCAATTTTGAGCTTTATTGTTTCCGAGAGACAGGCGATCGGTGTGCGGAGGGGGTGCTGCTGGCTCGTCGTTCTCTGTCTCAAAAGAAAGCAATTTTTCTGAGCGTAGCGCGATTCCCCCCTCTATAGTTGGAAGCAAGCGATAGCGGAAATAGCCTTCTTTTGAATGGCCCCACACGCAAATATTGCCTTTTTCGAGATCTTGTTGAACTGTAAAGTCTCGCACAGGTCCGTTAATGGGAACAGGAATCTCTCTGATGCGCGCAGGCTGTTTTTTTGTGAGGTCGTAAAGATGAATCAAAGTCGGAAAAATTTCTGCACAGAGGGCTGTTCCGGGAATGATGCAAAAAGTTCCGGGAATATGCCGATACGGAAGGCGACGCTCGGCTATAGTGATGTTTTTCATGTTTGATTTGTCCGATAAGTTGCTGCGATGATAGCAAACAAGCAATTTTAAATGATATAAAATCGTAGAGTTGGGAAGTGCTTGGCTGATTTTCCACCACAGAGATCGCAGAGATCGCGGAAAAAAAAGAGAAAGAAGTAGACCTTCCAATTCTTCGCATGATAATTCCATAAATAATTTTAAGAATTTAAACCCGCTTAATATGCAGATCCGTGGTCTCTGCGATCTCTGTGCTGGAAAATCAGCCAAGCACTTATTCACTCATTCCATCTTTTTTTCTTTTTTTTGTTTTTTTTGTTTTTCGCTTGAGATTTATGCACCCCGTATGATACGATTTTGATTTTCATTCTAAGGAGAATTTTCATGGCTAAAGTCTGTCAAGTTACCGGCAAAAAACCGACTCGTGGTTACTCATATGCGATCCGCGGTATTGCAAAAAAGAAAAAAGGAATCGGCCTTAAAATCACAGGCAAAACAAAACGACGCTTCCAACCAAACCTTCTAAGAAAGCGCATTTGGTTCACAGAAGAAAATCGTTTCGTTAGCTTGCGTTTATCAGCTGCTGCTTTACGCACTATCGATAAATTAGGCTTAGCTGCTGTCGTTCGCGATCTAAGAGCAAGCGGCCAAATCGTATAATTTTTATACGATTTTCCTCCTTCTTTCCACAAATTAATCCAATTTTGAACTACAATATTTTCAAAATTGGATTTTTTTTATTTATTTTTTCCGTCACCAAAAATACTGTTAACCTTTTAATTCAGTTACCGCTCATAGTGCCCACACATATTCCACAGTTAACTTTCCTCAATAGACATCTTATTAAGAAAATGCTGAAATTTGCACTCTAAAATTTAAAAGCAAGAAAAAACTAAAAAAAAATATTGTAGATTAAAATTATTTTTAACATAAAGAAATTAAAGAAGGCTTTACGAAAAAAAATAAAAGTTTTCTTTTTTAACCAACAAAAGGTGGATGTTATGATTTTAAAGAAAACAACAACAACAAAAACAACTGCTAAAAAACCAGCAGTAAAAAAAGCTGTTGTAAAAGTGGCAGCAAAAAGAAAAGCTGTTGCTAAAAAAGTTGCAACAAAAAAACCTGCTGCTAAGAAATCAGTAGCTAAGAAAGTTGTTTCAAGAACAGCCGTTGCAAGAAAAGCTGTTGCCAAGAAAGCTCCTGCTAAAAAAGCGACTGTTAAAAGAGTTGTGGCTAAAAGTACTACAGCTAAAAAATCAGTTGCTAGAAAAGCTCCAGTAAGAAAAGCGGCTGCTAGAAAAACAACTCACAAAACAGTTAAAAAAGCTTAATTAGCCTGAGCTTAAGAGACCACATCACCACTAGTTAAGTGTTTCACACTAACTAATTCTAGGTCCGCATTTCCCTTACCCGCGAGGATCATGCCTTGGCTTTGGAGGCCCATGAGAATTGCGGGTTTGAGATTAGCGACGACAATGACTTTTTGTCCTACAATCTCTTTGACTCCGTAAAACTGACTGATTCCTGCCACAATCTGTCTCTTTTCAAAGCCTAGGTCGACTTCTAAATATAAGAGTTTCTTGCTTTTAGGTACTTCCGCTGCTTTTAGTACAGTTCCCACACGCAAATCCAGTTTGCGCACATCTTCAATATCGATCAATTCTTTGAGCGGCATGTAGACAGGCTCAGTTTTTTTCCTAGCAGCTTCAGCCATCGCATTTAATTCCGTGATTTCCTGTGCAATTTGCGCATCTTCAACGCGTTGAAATAATATTTTAGGCTCCCCTAACTTTTGACCAGGAGAAATTGGGGTGCAAGTGATGCTATTCCAATCTTCATTTTGCAATTCAGAGGAGAATCCAAGCAAGCGCCATAGCTGGCTCGCTGTATCAGGAATAATGGGGCAAGAAATAAGAGCTAACGTTTTTAAGCATTCCAGGCAGCACGCAATGGTTATTTCCATTGCAGCTCTTGTTTCCGGATTTTTAGCATCTGTCCACGGCCGTTTTTTATCAAAATAAACGTTCCCAACTTGCGCAAGTTCCATGACAAGTTGACTTGCCTTGCGCACTTTGAATGACGCATAACTTTCCGCTGTTTGCTGGGCAAGCTGTTGGATATTGGCGAGGAACTCACGATCGACATCTTGCAGGGTATTCATAGAGGGAACAATACCGGCGCATTGATTCTTAGCAAAAACCAGGACGCGATTGACTAAGTTGCCATATTTGCCCAAAAGATCTGTATTGCAGCGGAGCTGAAAGTCTTTCCACGTAAACTCTGAATCCGAGGTTTCGGGAGCATTAGCAGCAATCGCGTAGCGAATTTGATCTGTCGCATAACGCGTAAAGAATTGCTGAAGGTCGATCGTCCACCCATCAGATTTGCTAAATTGCTTGCCTTCTAGTTTATAAAACTCGTTTGCCGGCAATTCATCGACTGTTTTATACGGTTGATTTTGTCCCATTGTCATTGCAGGAAAAATAGCCCCATGGAAGGGAATATTGTCTTTGCCGATGAAATGGACAAGTTTTGTTTTGGGATCGCACCAGTACTCTTTCCAATGATCCGGCTTGCCTTTGAGCTGGGCCCACTCTTTTGCCGCGGAGATATAGCCAATCGGAGCGTCAAACCACACATAGAGCACCTTTCCTCCGGTGCCTGGTAATGGAATGGGAACACCCCAGTTAGAATCTCTTGTAATCGCACGTGGATGCAGATCTTGAATGTACCCTTTAATAAAGTTAATGACATTCGGCTTCCAATCTTTTGTCTCTAACCATGTATTTAGTCGGTCTTTAAACTTATCGAGCATTAAAAACCAATGCTTGGTTGGTCGACGAATCAAAGGAGCACCTGTCATTTTAGAACGCGGATTTTTCAGGTCTGTTGCTTCGTAGCTAGCTCCGCACTGAGGACACTCATCTCCCCGCGCATTTTGAAATTCACAGCGAGGACACGCTCCCACAACATAGCGGTCGGCTAAGAATTTTTTATCAGCTTCTGAATATAACTGATCAGTGACATGCTCTTCAATGTAGCCATTATTTAAAAGGTCTAAAAAGTACTGATGAACAGGCTCCTGATGCCCCTCATGCGTGGTTCTCGAATAATGATCGAATGAAATATTGAGTTGTTTAAAGAAGTCACGGTTGGTGGCATGAAATATATCGACATGCTCTTTTGGAGAGCGCCCTGCGAGTTCAGCGCCCATGGTGATCGCAACTCCGTATTCGTCCGATCCGCAAATATAAAGCACATCTTTCTTCCGCAAACGCTCAAAACGCGCATAGCAGTCTCCCGGCAAATAAGCGCCGGCGATGTGGCCAAAATGGAGGGGTCCATTAGCATAGGGTAAAGCAGAGGTGATTAAAATCTTGTCAGTCATATTTATCCTTTCGGTAGCTCGAAAATTCCTTTAGGTTTTTGGACAACTAGAACCTCCAGTTCTGTGTCAGGCACACATTTCCAACCTAGCAATACCCTTGTGTCGAGATCAACATAAAGTGGTCCTGGCTTCATATACACGTAATCTTGTTCCACGGCTTTTGGTGAGTGATTCATGCTGGAATGCATGGTTTGGTAACCATTTAAATGATGGTGCGCGGACCTCATCGCTTCTTGTTGAAGATTAGTTAGGCTTCCCCAAGAAACCCAATTTCCTGGATAACGTTTTCGTAAGAAAGACCAGTCGACATTGATCACATCCATCCATTTAAGGGCATTGGGATAGAGCCGACCTGTGGCGCGACAGAAGGCTGCCTTTCTCGGATCAAACATGCGGTTGTCATATTGATGCATGGAGTAAAGAAAACGAAGCATGAGCTCCATTGTATAGGCAGGTAGCGTATAGCCCGGTCGCAATAAGGTCTTGCTGTAAGGATCCAAACAGGTTTGTTTGCGAGTAATCCATGCGGACACAAAAAAAGAAGCAAGAAGGAGAAGGAACCCGGTCAAGATTCCGGATCCATACCATAGGACATTGGAGTAGTCAAGGGCGGTTGAATTAATAAAAAACCTCGTTTTACAAAGTAACGTTTTAGCCCAGTGTCGTTAAGTTAAGACACAAAAAGCTAAGCCTCAAAGAAAAAGAGGAACAGGATATGAAGGATCGGGCAGGATACGTAGGATAAGTTTAACCACTTACCTTTCAAACTTTTTTAAAAGATTTTGAAAGGTAAGTGGTTAAACTTATCCTACGTATCCTGCCCGATCCTTCATATCCTGTTTTTTTGCTTTGTGCTTTAACTTAGTAACATTGGGCTAAAGCCTATGCAAATATTTAAGTCCACGTATACTTATTGGTCGACAAGAATTTTTCTCGTTCTTTTCTTTTCAGAAGCTTTGGGTACGTGCTCTTCTTTAACAAACTCTTTGTCGTTATAACGATTATCCCCATAGCGGTTATCGTTACCATAGCGGTTGTCATTATAATCAACATGCACTTTTTCTACGATATCATCGAGAACATCAACACCTTCGTTGATCTCATCCACTACCCATGTTGCCGGATTCTGGATATCCGTTTTAACACGTGGACCGCGACCTGTTTTGATCATATTCTCAGCGAGTTTAATGGCATAACCCACAAGCTCAAATTGGCTCTTGTACTTTTTTCTAATATGTTCACTGGTTAAATCTTCATTAGAATCCATTATATACTCCATTGTTTAACAAGTTAATAACACGATGCTCTTCAGCAATCACAATGCTACGTAATATTTGATACGCTACTTTTAAATCGTCATTGACGATTTGATAATCATAATACTTTCCAGCCTGAATCTCATTCTCCGCCCATTTAAGACGTTTCTTTATCGTTTCTGGATCTTCTGTTTTGCGTTTCTCCAGCCTCTCTTGCAACGCTTCCAAAGAAGGTGGCTGGACAAAAATGTAAACTGCTTTAGACTTTTTTTTTAATTGCATTGCACCTTGGGTGTCGATGACCAGGAAAACATGTTTTCTCTGCTCTAGTTGCGCTTGAACCTGAGCAAGGGAAGTCCCATAATAATCATCGTATAATCTTACGTGCTCAAGGAATTCTCCGGAAGCAATTTTTAACTCAAACTCTTCTACCGAAATAAAATTGTAGTGGACCCCATTAACCTCGCCCTGCCTTGGCTTTCGCGTGGTGGACGAAATGCTTGTCACAACAGAGGGAAACTCTACTTTTAACATGTCGACAAGGGTTGTTTTTCCTGTGCCTGCCGGAGCACTAAGAATGAAAACAAGGCCTTTTTTTAAACCACCGAGCAATACCATCTATTCAACATTCTGTATTTGTTCGCGAATTCTTTCGAGTTCACTCTTGATTTCAACCACTAATTTTGTCACATCGACGTCTGACGCTTTCGAGCCTATTGTATTTGTTTCGCGATTCAATTCTTGCAGCAGGAATTCCAATGTCTTCCCAATCGCGGCTGCATCAGAGCGCAATAACTCGCGGAATTGCTTGAGATGCGAGTTAAAACGGGTAATTTCTTCGGCAATATCGCCTTTATCAGCAAAGAGACAAATCTCTCTAAGTAGGCGCTCTTCATCTAGCGGAGACTCTGGCAGGAAGTCCTTAAGTTTATCAATTAATTTTTGACGGTATTTCAAGGCGCCATCAGGGGCTTTGAGAGCAATCCGATCAATTGCTTTTTGCATGAGGTCTACACGCGCTTCAATATCCTTTTGGAGAGATTCCCCTTCTTGTTTTTTCATCGCGCTAAAGGATTTTAGAGCATTGGAAAAAACTTCTCTGAGTGCGCTGCGATAGTCTTCTTCGTTTTTGAATTCATCCGCATAAATTAAGATGTTCTTTTCAGCTGCAAGGAGGGCAAGATGAAATTCTTCTTTTGATCCAATTTCATTAGCAATTTGATCCCACGCATGTTTGATTTGTTTCACAAGAGGGAGGTTCGGTTTAACGGTGATCGGAGTGGTCGATTCAAAGCTTACATTTAATTTGCAATTGATTTGGCCTCTTGAGGCACTTTCAGCCATGAGTTTTTTTAGCTCAATGTCAAAACGCAAAAATTCGACAGGTAAAAAAGTGTTAATCTCAAGGAACTTTCGGTTGACCGATTGGACTTCAACCGTAAAACGACCTAAAGGAGTTTCCAGTAATGCTCGGCCATAAGCCGTCATGCTTTTTAACATCAACCCTCTTCACTTATTTTGAATATAGACGCGCGTGGTGTATTTATACTTGATCGCGCTTAAAAATTCCATAAGAATGTTGATCACTTAAAGGAAATAAGCTTTAGTGTCCAAGAAATAAATTTAATGTTGTACCTTAATGTTCCCTAGTTTTTGGTTTTTTCTGCGGAGCAGGCTCAAAATCGGGTTTATCAACCTTCAAAGGATGCTCGCTCTTCCGAGAAGCACTCGATGAAGGCTCTTCTTTGATTTGGCTCAAGCGACTCTAACCGAACATTAGGAACTGAACCCTCTGGGACGGAAGAAGTTGGCATGGAAAAATAGATGGACGAACTTGTCTTTTAATTCTTTTTAATCTGTCATTCTTGAAATACTGAGTTCTCGTGCTAGCGCCCTCTGGTAGTGAGGAAGAAGTTTGCACGTGACACGTATAAATGCGGGTAACACTTGCCTGGGCTCCAAAGGCCTTGGGCCGGGTTAAACTCGTGGCGCTCCGAGGGTTCTGTCATCTGGAGGTTACGGAAGTTTTGCCCTGAGTGCGTTAATAGAATTTCTAAGCAATTTGAAGACAAGATAACCGACGACTGCCCCAAAAAGAGCATAAATAATCCCTTCCAACGAAAAAGAAAAGCCCATGCGATAAGTATAAAATGTGGATTTGACGATCCCCACGTCAATATTGTTTAAAAAAGCAAATGGACGTCCTAAAAAAGAGGCTTCTGTCATTGAAGTGTAGGCGTCTGATAAAAAATGGAGCCGTTCCACCATAGCATTCATAATATCCCCCTGCCGCGAGAAATCACTGTCCCCATTAGACTGAAATTTGTGAATAAATTGCTCCAGCGTTTTCCCCGACTGCAACGCCGCCTTTCTCATGAGCTCGACTTGAAACTGAAGCTCTGCCACATGACCCGCGAGCTGCTGCCGATACTCTTGCATATACATGGGAAATTGAGCGAAAAAAATGGCTCCGATAACAGCCATCAATCGATCAATGATTTGAACAATTCCATTTAACATTAATGGTCGCCTGGGTAATAAGGTTCTATATGGACAGTCACATCACGGACTGCCGGCCACTCTTTCTGAATTTCTGCACGCACCTTTTGACTAATCTTATGCGCTTCGTCCACTGAAAGATCAGGCGCAACCTCGACATCAATATTGACGTGCGCGTCCGGCCCATATAACTGTATTCTAATTTTTTCTGTCCCTTTAACGCCAGTAACATTCATCGCTGCTGATTTAACCTGGTCAAAAAATTTCCTTTCCGGGACCCGGTCAACCAGCTGATCTGCGTTATTGCGCCCAGCATAGACTCCCATGGCAATCATCACGATCGCAATCACGATCGCTCCGATATGGTCAATAAAATGCCCCCAAGTGGGAATAACCGCAGCTAACACCAACGCGATAGCGGCAAAAAGGCTTGTCAAACTGTCGATGCGGTAATGAAGCGCATCTGCCGCTAGTGCAGCGCTATTTTGTCTTTTTGCTGTTTTCATCACAAAGCGGTAGCATAATTCAAGCAAAATAACAGCTATAAAAGGAATAAGCCAAGCATAAGGACTAATAAATTGCTCATCAATAGTGGGATTGATTTTCATCAACTGCTGAATAAACATGCCCAAACCAAATGCCGCCAACAAGCCACCCAAAAGAAGGCCCACAAGTGGTTCAAAACGGCCATGTCCAAAAGGATGATTATTGTCCGGTGGTTTGTCAGCAAGTTTAATGAAGTAGATAAGAAACCCGGTAAAAGTGATATCCAAAAAGCTGGAAAGAGCATCCATTAAAAGTGCAGAACTTCCGAAAATCACAACCCCGACGATTTCGAGAAGGACAATACTCAAACGGATGGCCATTCCTTTTGCAGCGGATGTCACTAGCTGCCGATTACGTTCTTCCCTTGCGATAAAGACATAGTTTGGCAGTCTAATGGGATCAGGGAAATGCCTCAATTAGGGGTCGCCTCTTGTTTTAACAGAACTTCATTGACGACTTTATTAATAGCTTTCAGATACCCTCTAAAGTTATTTTTAAGGTCTGCTTCGGTAATTTGATACACAATATCCGGATTGACCCCTAAATTTTCAATAGGATTTTTGTGTAATCTTTCAGCAATAGATCCTGTATACCGGAAACCGACTAAACCAAGCTGGTTCGGAAACGCCATAGCTGTAACAAAGCCCCCTGCACCCGCAGTTTGAGACCCCATAATAGTTGCGCGTTTATTGTCTTGCATAATCGCCGGGAAAAAATCTCCACAGGAGATGGACAACTCATTAACTAAAATTAGAATCGGTTTTGTGTAACATGCTTCTGTACTTGGATTAATCTTATCCACTCCATAAAGGTGCGCCGCCGCCGTTAATTTTTTTCCATCATTCCAGGAATCCACAACAAACCGGAAGTACTCGAGAAAAAATTGGGCCATTTGATGTGTCACAGGATAACCTGACCAGGAATCCCCTAAAACGATTTGAGCCTCCGCATCAGAAGAGACCTCGCTCAGGATGGGGATATATTTTACCGCTAAAGCAACATCCTTCTGTGTGATCGTAATGCGATCTTTAGGGCTGTATAAAGGCTTTTCTGTGAGCATCGAAGCGAGAGCACAAAGATAGAAGTACTTGCCACCCGGATTATTGACTTGGTCGATGATCAACGCATCAGAATTATCGTCTAAATGAATGATAATTTTAGCAAAATTTTCTGCTTCCTTTTTACCACCACGGTAATCCGCTATGCGCAAATAAGCGATATTTTTTCCTTCGGTATTTTCAAAAATATAGGCGTAAAATTCGTCGCTCTTCCGACTCTGCCAAATTTTTTGCCCGAGAGTCGGAATAAAGCTTTTCTTGCCCCCAAGATTATGGGGATTACCGTTGTCAAGCAAGTCGCTATTTTTAAGCATTTCGAAATAAGGGCTAATCATTTGTTTTGAAAGTTGTTTTTCAATTTGTTTTCCGGGAAAAATGCCATCAAAATCACTGTCATATTCATAAGCGCTGGAGATGAGTTCCGGAGTGTACTCCCAAGCCAGTTGATAGATGTTGACTTTGCCTGTTTCCCCTCCTCTAACGCCAACCATGACTTGACCACTCGGCACTTTAAAAGCGCCCTTTCCTGAACGTTTAGTGAAGCTAAAGTCCGCGAGGGAGATGTCAGTGGCGCTAGTACTGCGCCCTCCAAATTCTGTTTCCAGAAATTCTTTCATTGCATCAGCCATGGGCTTATCATCGAACATCACCACTTCATCGCCAACAGCTAACTTGTAAACGCCGGAAGACAACTTCCTCTTATCGATATAGTTAATGTACTGCTTACCCTTGATAGTTTTGATCGTGAAGGGAAGAGAAGCTGTTTCAGTAGAAAAAAAAACAGCTGAAACGTGCTGATCTTGCGTTGTATTGAAAAAGTTGCGAAGGATGACTTGATAATCTTTGATGGATGGAGATGGCAGTATTTTATCAATTTTGGATTTGGCTATTTTGATTTCTTTCTCAAGATCCCAACCGAATTGAGAGCGTTTCCATTCAAGAGGTGCGTATTGATCTTCAAGAATTATTTGAATAAAATCCAAAGACTGCTTCATTTTTTTCTTGATCTTGCTTTCGGGTTGAGTTTGCGGTGGTGTTTGGGGGGCTTCTGAAGCATACATGGGTGTAGCAGCGATTGTAAGGGCGATGAAAAGTGGGGTAATTTTTAGCATAGGATATCCTTTTTTTGATCTAAGAAATATTTATACCTGAGTCAGGAAATTATTCAAAATAAAACGACATCGAAAAAAGAAACGCGTAAAGAAGAAAAGGCATTTATTGGTTTTTCAACGCAGAGATCACCAAGGCACAGAGAAAAAAAAGAACCTTTAAAAGTTGTAAGAAATAAAACAGAAAAACAGGATATGCAGGATAAGCCAGGATACGCATCAACGCACCAACCTAACCAGGAAAACCCGGATCTAACGTATTAATCATTAAATTCTTAATCACAATAACGGATGTCATAGAAAGCAAATTTTAGAGCAAAGTGGCCAAGAACCGAAGAAAAGAAAAAACAAGATAGGCAAGATAAGTTTAACCCCCTGTCTTTCTAAAACTTACTAAAAAGTCTTTTGAAAAATAGGGGGTTACACTTATCTTGCCTATCTTATTTTTTTTCTTTTATTTGCGCCTTGCACCTTGGCGTTAAAATTTAGTTTTTCTTCTTTGATTCTTTCTCATTCGGTGATCTCTGCGGCGGAAAATCATCCATAAGACCTATTCGGAAATGAGATTCTTTTCATAAAACTGCTCTTTATATTTCACAGGGTCTTCATCATAATATCCAGCTTCAAAGTCACTATACATCTCCACAACTTCATGCCTACCCTGTTGCTGAAAAAGATGGAAAGTCAGACACATTAAGGGCGTTCTGCCTAAATGACCTCTTAAAGGATGTGCTCCCGATTTAATCAGCATGTTGATCAAGCGAATCTTAAGATCTTCAAACAGGTTCACATAGTCGTACATAATTCCCACAACACCATTCTCGATCTGCGAAAATAAATAGTGCAGGCACGTTTGTCCTTCTTCATCCTGACCATTAACATCACATCCCTCACCAATCAAGGCAATAAAAGCCTCGACATCGCATTCTGATGCTGCTTTAATAAAAAACAACACGGGTACCTCATCCGGATTAAATCCAATGCGTTTCAAAGCTTCTTGATGGACGCGTGTTTCTTTCAAAAAGGGAGACCGCAGGCGATCAGCTCCAAGCACAGAAAGCGCCTCAATAGCTTCGTGCGTATAAGCCAAATCAATAGGCTGAATGCCTTTTTTTGAGAATCCCTTTTGAAGAAAAGCTTCAGCATTAACGGGAACACCTTTTTCGCCGAATAGTTTGATCAACCAAGGATGTGGGACTTGATGCAAATAGTTCTGTCCCCGATAATTGTTGCAGCTTAAAGGATTCGCACCCCTTTCTAGTAATAAAGCAACTTTTTCTATCGCCTGTACATCTTCGTAAAAGACATGAACACGTTCTGCTTCTATAACAGCCAAGTCCAATAAAGTAACTTCATGAAATTGTCCCTGAGCTTCTCTATAGACGGATTTCATATCAAACCCAAATTGCGCAAGAGATTTTAACTCTCCACAGCTGCCGTAAACGGCAATTTTAAAAAGGGTTTCTTTTTGGAGTGAGTGAATCGATGCCCCTTCCGTGAGCAGTAAAAGGAGCAATTTTTCATTAGGCTCGTAATAGGAATTCATCAAAAAAAAGAAGTCTAAAGCCTGACGTTCATTGTCTTTGTGCAAAAGCGATTCAACACCGATTCTAGGCTTCAAAAACCGCTCAAAAACTTCCCGACAACGCCTTTTAATAGATTGTTTTAAAAGTGAAGGAACTTCCGGTTTTCGAAGGTATTCTGAATAAGCAGAAAATTGTGCCGTTAACGCGGAGACATTCATTAACGATTCGCCAACTCTTTTCTGATTAAAACATGCGATTCCGCAGCAAAATTAAAGAAAAAGACAACTGCAGGCGCTAACACTGCTGTGAACGGGATCATAACAAAAAACCACTGCACCACCGTATAAATAGGTTGATCACACGTCGTACAAACAGCTCCCGTCAAAAAAGCGGACAGCACTAACAGCCCTAAAACAAATAGAAGGGGCAAAATGGAAATAATCGCAAGAAAGAGATTCGAGAATACATCATTCTTAAAACGGTTCACTAAAGTTTGTGACACATCGATGCGATTAAATCCCCTTAACGCGATCACCGGAGAAACAAAAAAGAGCATCGAAAAACTCAAGAGACACAAAACTAACGATCCTAAATTGACGAGAAACGGCCCAAAAGCCAAGATCGCGCCAAAAAAATCGCCGACACCAGGAATTTGTTTAAATAGAAAAAAAATCCCTAAAAGCATCCACAACACGAGATAACTTAAAATTAACGGAATGGCAAAATAGGAGGCGCCAAGGATGACATCCCAAGATTTAGCGAGAACATCCGCGTACTTGATTTCTTTATGCTTGATTTCATCATGATAAATACGGATGATTAAAATCCCTGTCGATAAAAGCACCCCTGCGCATAAAAACACAGGGAGAAATGATAAGCTCATCAGCAACCACTGCCCTGCATTTACAGCTAATCCGCGGAAAAATACGACGAGGATACCGCAAAGAGCCAAAACAAGGAAAACAAGTAAAAGCTTTTTCTTGTCAAAAGTTTTGGATAACGCACGGTTAAAAATGAATTGGACATCGTCTAGAGTCATATTAGGTTCCTTTAGGCTTATAAATATACTTTGGTCGCACGATAGGAGTTCCCTTACCCTCACGCGCTTCACAGCGTTCATACGCAATTTGAATGGAAATGCCCACCACGCGCGACATTCCAAACAAGACAGTATAATACTCCGGATAGGCAAATCCTGCAGCTGTTAAAATCGTGCCGGAGATTGCATCCACATTTGGGTAAGGATTTGAGATCTTCGGATTCTCCGAAAGAACTTGTGGTCCTTTAATGCGTAGCAACTTCGTGATCTTAACAAGCGGGTGATCTGGCCACTGTTTTTGCGCTAAATTATAGAAAATTGTCGCGCGAGGATCTTCCACACGCAAAACAGCATGTCCAAATCCAAAAACCAATTCATTATTGGCAAGCTTGTGCCGTAACAACTCTTCAATCTGCGCTTCTGCTAGATCATCGCCCAATTTCGCATGAATTTCTTCTACAAACTCTAAGCAGTCCTGGTTGGCTTTGCCATGCCTAGGTCCGGCTAAAGCAGTCATTGCTCCGCAAATAGAGCCATACATGTCTGCGAGTCCCGAGGCAATTGCTTTTCCAACAAAGGTTGATAAATTACCGCCATCATGATCGTAATGGAGAATATTAAATAATTTAAAGACTTCTGTCAACTTATCGTGGTCAACATCAGGCACGTTTAGCATCTGGGTGAAATTTTCGATGTAGCCCAGTTCCGGTTTTGACGGCTTGCCCTCCCCCCGCCCTGCGTGATAATTAATGACAGTTGAAGTAATTTCAGGGATCTTGGCAATGAGATTCAAGCAATCACCACGATAGTCACCAGTCCCCTCGCACATGCCGCAGATCAATAATGCCGCGCAAAAAAGATCCATCGGGTGCCCTTCTCGAGGCAATTTTCGAATAGCATCGATCATTTCAGGCGAACACTTAGCGCGTTTTTTTAAATCTTGAGCAAATTGCTTAATTTCCTCATCAGACCCCTTTTTGCCATAGTACAAAAGATAAATGACGTTTTCCGGATTCCAGCTTGCCAGCTCTTCAATAGGTTTCCCTATGTAAGAAAGCCCTTTGAGCGGATCCACTTCAGAGGTAATACAATACCCGCAGGGATATCCACGGAGCCCTGTTTCTAAATTGTCTTTTGTAATTTCCATCATAATTTCACTCATCTCAGCTTCCTTTTAATTTGTCTTTTACAAGCTCACGCTCTTCAAGGAGTTCGCGTTCCGATAGTTTAATTTTTTCTCGTAGAAAATCGTTCGAAGGGACGTCTTTGACAATTTCATAATTTCCATCCCCTTTAGAGCGGCATGGAAAAGAAAAGATCAGGTTTTCGGGAATTCCATAGGAATTGCCGTCACTACAAACACCTGACGAGAACCATTGACCCAATGGCGTAGGATTTTCCAAGGATTTCACAGCATCAATGACAGCATGTGCTGCAGATGCAGCTGAGGACTTCCCTCGTGCTGCAATAATAGCCGAGCCCCGTTTTTGCACAGATTCAATAAATTCCTTTTTGAGCCATTCTTTGTCGTGAATAACTTCTGGAACAGGTATTCCCATAATTTTCGCATTCACATAATCAGGTACTTGAGTAGAAGAATGGTTACCCCATATGGTCATGTCGGTGACATCGGTGACATGCACGCCAGCCTTGTTGGCAAGAAGGCTCATGGCTCGATTTTGATCTAGGCGTGTGAGCGCGTGGAAGTTCTTGCGCGGGATATTCGGAGCATTGCTCATGGCAATCAGACAATTTGTGTTGCAAGGGTTTCCTACGACAAGAACTTTGACAGAACGGTCAGCGACTTCATTTAAGGCTTTACCCTGCTCGACAAAGATTTTGCCATTGTCGTTGAGGAGGTCGTTGCGTTCCATTCCAGGACCGCGTGGCTTGGCACCCACTAAAAGCGCATAGTGAGCACCTTCAAAGACAACTGTGGGATCGCTTCCGATACGAATGCCTTTGAGACAAGTGTGGGCGCAGTCTTCAAGTTCCATGCGAACCCCTTCAAGGACACCCATCATTGAATCCACTTCTAAAATGTGTAAGACGATCGGTTGGTCCTTGCCGAATAGCTCACCGTTAGCAATGCGGAAGAGCAAGTTGTAGGCAATTTGACCACCGCCGCCAGTGACAGCAACATGTTTTGCAGTTTTTGATAGCTTAGACATTGGAACCTCATGGGGTAAAACACTTATTTTTCATAGTAAAGGGTAGAGGGGATATTTCACACATAAAATTTAAAAAACAGATAAGCGTAGGAAGTCAGGGTACAAAACAAATAGTGGGCGGGTATCCAGTCCCTTACCCACTATTTGTTTTATACCCTGACTTCCTAAGCTTATCTGTTTTTTTTAATTACTTAAAATGCTATGATTTAACATTAATTAAAAGGGCTCTAATGTCAGACAAACTCAATTTAATAGAAATTTTCGCGAGCGTTCAAGGAGAAACAAGTTTTACCGGGCTCCCCACCACATTCATACGCCTTGCTGCCTGCAATCTCCGTTGTTCTTGGTGCGACACTTCCTACTCTTTCGGGCGTGGAACTCCAACCCTCCTTACAGAAATCTATGAAAAAGTCAAAAAATTTGGTTGCCGTCACATTTGTGTGACCGGCGGAGAGCCACTTCTCCAAGAAAACGTTTATCCTTTAATGAAAACACTTTGCGACGAAGGCTTTATCTTAAGTCTGGAAACAAGCGGCTCTCTATCGACAGCGAGAGTCGACCCTCGCGTTCATACCATTTTGGACATTAAATGCCCCGGAAGCGCGATGAGCGATAAAAATCACTGGCAGAACATGGATTTACTGAAAAATCATGATGAAGTAAAATTTGTGATCGCTGATCACGCTGACTACACTTATGCAAAACAAATTTGTGCGAAATATCAACTTTACACACGCAATCGAGAAGTGCTTTTTTCGCCTGTTTTCAACTCTTTGGAAGCCAAGACACTTGTTGAATGGATTCTGCGTGATCAGCTGCCCGTACGTCTGAATTTGCAGACACATAAATTTATTTGGGAACCTAGTACCAAAGGAGTTTAAGATGAGGGCTGTTGTTCTTTTAAGTGGTGGTCTAGATTCTACAGTTGTTTTAGCGATGGCCCTGGAACAAGGTATCGAATGTATGGCACTTAGCTTCGACTACGGCCAGCATCATAAAATCGAATTGGAATCAGCAAAGGCGGTTGCAAGTCGTTACAGCGTTCCTCATCAAATCATCACAATCGATCCTTCGGCTTTTGGTCGCAGTGCTCTAATTTCCGGCGAAGGCATTTCGAAAGATCGAGCAGAAGCACAAATTAAGTCCTCCGGCACACCTAGCACCTATGTTCCAGCGCGCAATACGATTTTTCTAAGTTTTGCTCTAGCGCACGCGGAAATATGGAATGCTGACGAGATTCATATCGGTCCAAACGCCATGGATACCGTCTACCCCGATTGCAGTGCAGGATTTATTGAGGCTTTTCAACTAGTGATGAATGTCGCGACAAAACAAGGGGCGGATGGGCATCCACCGAAGCTTGTGGCGCCCTTATTGCAGATGAACAAAAGCGATATCGTTCGTCAAGGAAAGCGGTTAAATGCCCCTATTGATCTAACATTTAGTTGTTATGATCCGATAAAGGGTTCTAAGCCATGCCAACGATGCGATGCTTGCATCTTAAGAGAGATCAACTTTTCGGTTGTAAATAGTAAGCAACCACTGTCATCGTTTCCCGCAGTCTTAGATTAGGGCAAATTTCACTATCAACATCGGCAGAAAATACTAGAGATCGATTGCGCCAACCCTTGTTTGTATTTTTTTGCGAACGTCTGCGTATCACGTGTTCGGAAAAAGATGATCTTGTAGATTCATTCGCTTGTTAATCCTCATTTTTGGATTTAATGAATCTAAAGGGACTTACCTCAAGAAAAAAAATCGCCGTTGTTAGCGTTTGGTTTAATCTTATCCCTTGAGAAAGGGATGATGTTAAAGGGTGGGTAAATTTCCAATACGAAGACGATTTTGGGATAAAAAGTTCGAGCAATGCTTCTCTTACGACTAATACCGGCATAAGAGCACATTTCGTAATCGCCTTTAGATCGGGTTCTTTTTTACTACCCACAGTCCAACTTTTAACGATCTCTACGTAGGTATTATCAGCATAATAGATTTTGCCAGTAGGATCTGTCGACTCGGAAATGAGCTTTAAGTGCTCCTTACAAATATGCACTGCTACATTATTCATCGTAGTGCGATAGTCTGAAAATTGATCTTGTAAAGCTATTCGTATCTTCGGGTGCATCTTTTCTAATACCGTCACCACATACTCATCTATCAAAGTATATAGCTGAGTCGTTACAAAAGAGGAGATAACAAAATAATGTTTTCCTAACGGAGGAAGTATGCACGGTTCTTGTAAAGCCGCTTTCATGATTTCTGTTACTTTCCCTAAGCAAGTCTCTTCTGGAAGTGTCGGATCTAATAACTCTAATTCTTTCGAAAGAAACGGAAGCATTCCCGTCAGATCGCATTGAACTAAATCGATATGCGTCTGCATAATCGAAGGAAGCTTTGCGATCGCTTTTTGCATTGCCGATTTGTCGATATCCACTAATATAATACGGCTAAACTTATTGGTTAATTCACAGAGCGGAATATCATTCCCATTTCCGAAGCCGAGAATGAGGGCTGTCCCGCTCGTCGCCGTTCCGAGCGTCGCTTTCACCTCTGTAGAATATTTATCAATACTCTCTCTAATCTGGGAATGCTGAAGGGCATAGCTGAATTTAGGGTCTGCGGAGTACTTCAGAAGAGTCTTGTTAAATCCTTCATATGAAGCTATAACAGATTGAGAGAGAAGGGTGGGATCCATTTTATTTAATCCTAATTTTCAAAATTAATGAGTTGCGTCTGTATTTAAGTCGATGTTATACCTAAAATAAACATTTAATTTCAATAACTTAGGGGAAATGGGCGCTTTACAAGACGGGTGCTCAACAAGGGGTCGTGTTGATTTCGGTTTAGCCCAACGTTAGTTTGATTTTTTCCTGCAAATCTTGTAGCTGTTCCACAAAATCTGCAGGGACTCGCATATCTAAATACAATTCGTACACCTCTTCATCCAAAACAAGTAGTTTGGAAACAAGTAGATCATCCTCTGGGGTTTTGTCAATTTTTTCACACAACTCATTGATTTTTAGTTCCAGACAATTAACTTTCTTGTGTAATTCAATGACATACTCTTTTTCTGGGTCAACACGCTCGACAGCCTGCGCGCTCGCCACAACATTGTCAATGATCTGCAGGATCTCATTATAGTGCTGTTCGCGCGCGATTTTCACCTGGCTCTTCCATTGGCTTAACCTGGGAAGATTTAATTTATTTGGACGTTTTTTTAAAAGGCGCAATTTAGCGCAATGAGAGGCAATATTTTCACTGATTTGAATCAGCAGTGTCTTCTTTTCTTCGGCGGTGAGCAAAAGGGGCTTCACAAGGTGATT
>Ga0105045_10001137_pt1 | contig 21348 bp, 15 predicted proteins | sample MAT02_FD_78089 | JGI IMG/M metagenome (GOLD analysis project Ga0105045, IMG submission 78089) | Freshwater microbial communities from Lake Fryxell liftoff mats and glacier meltwater in Antarctica - MAT-02 (megahit assembly) | ecosystem: Environmental > Aquatic > Freshwater > Ice > Liftoff... | reverse complement strand
GACCGTCGTGACCGGCGCGCCGAACATCGCCCCCGGCGAATCGGGGATGAAGGTCGTCGTGGGCTTGCGCGGCTGCCGGTATTTCTATACCGACAAAGACGGCAAGAAAGCGACCTTCACCCTAGAACCGAAGGCCCTCCGCGGCATCATGAACGATGCCATGTGCATGTCGAACTTCGAACTCGGCATCGCCGACGATCACGACGGCATCATCATCCTCGACGACACCGACCCCGCGCCGGGCACCCCGGCGCAAGATGTCCTCGGCGATATTGTGATCGAACTCGACGTCCTGCCGAACATGGCCCGCTGCTTGTCGATGCTCGGCGTGGCCCGCGAAGTCGCAGCGCTCACCGGCGGCAGTGTCGCCGAGCCAGCGCTCGACTTCCCCAAGAACACGGAATCGATCGTCGGGAAGGTGAACGTCGAAATCGAGGACCCGAAACTCTGCGCCCGCTACTGTGCGACGCTGCTGAAGAGCGCGAGTTCCGGTGCCGCACCCCGTTGGATGCGCTCCCGCTTGCAGGCCTCCGGTATGCGACCGATCTCGGCCGTCGTGGACGCCACGAATTACGTGATGCTCGAGTGTGGCCAGCCGTTGCACGCCTTCGATTACGACGTTTTGGTGAAGCGAGCCGGCGGGACCATTCCCACAATCACCGTCCGCAGCGCGAAGCCGGGCGAGAAACTGACGACGCTCGACAAAGTCGAACGCACCCTCGGGCCGGAGAACTTGGTCATCGCCGATAGCGCGGGGGCCATCGCCATCGCCGGCGTGATGGGCGGTGCTGACACCGAGGTGTCAGCGACGACGAAAACGATCTTGCTTGAAAGCGCGAGCTTCGATTTCGTCAGCGTCCGCAAGACCGCCCGGCAGTTCAACCTCTTCAGCGAAGCGAGCACGCGTTTCAGCAAAGGCGTCCCCGCGGCGCTTGTGACGGTCGCTGCGGCGCGGGCCGCGCAACTGCTGCAACAACACGCCGGGGCCGAGGTGCTCGCCGGTATCGTCGAACAATATCCGATGCCGCAAGTGATCACTCCGATTGAATTGAACCGCTCCGAAATCGGCCGGGTGCTCGGGTTCGACATCCCCGATGGCGAAGTCGAGCGCATCCTACTCGCGTTGCAATTCCAGCTTCAACCGACGCTCTGGGGTTGGACGGTCACGCCCCCGGCGACGCGGCTCGACCTGCAATCGGGCCCCGCCGATTTGATCGAAGAACTCGCCCGCGTTTCGGGGTACGACAAACTCCCCGAGCGATTGCTGGCCACCGAAATGCCCGTGCCCGTGGGGAACCGGCGACTGGCGCTCGAACAGAAATTGCAAGATCGCCTCGTCGATTTGGGGCTGAGCGAGTGCATCTGCTATTCGTTCACGTCGGTCGAGGCGGAAGGAAAACTCGATCCGACCGGCGCGAGTAAAGTCGAGCACGTGACCCTTCTGAATCCGATTTCGCCCGAGCGGGCCGTACTGCGGCGCTCGTTGATTCCGGGCCTGCTCGAGGTCGCCGCGCGGAACTTGTCCGCGTCGCCGAGCGTCGCCCTCTTCGAACTCGGCCCGGTGTTTCTGCCAGTCGCCGGCCAACTGCCGCTGGAACCGCTACGTCTGGCGCTCGTGCTCTGCGGGCGCCGCACGACCGCCGCGTGGGACGACCCGGCCGGTGCGTCGCCAAAATTATTTGAGTTCTACGATTTGAAGGGCATATTTGAACAGTTATCGACAGACATGCATTTGCCATCCGTGAAGTACGAACCGACGCATTCTTGCCCGCATCTCCACCCCGGCCGTGCGGCGACGATACTGCTGAATGAGAAACCGATTGCGACCTTCGGCGAACTCCACCCGAAGGTCGCGAGCATGTTCGGTTTGTCCGATCGCGCCGTGCTCGTCGCCGAGATTGACGCCGACGCCATGTTGGCAGCCGTGCCCGAGCGTTATGCCTATCGGCCATTCAACACACTCCCCGCCGCAAAACGCGATGTCGCCGTGATCGTCCCCGAGACTCTGCCGATGGATCGCGTGTTGGCCGAGTTGCAGGCCGCCGGCGGGGACTTGCTGACGGGTGCGGAGTTGTTCGACGTCTACCGGGGCGACAGCATACCGGCGGGGACGAAGAGCCTCGCCTTCGCGTTGACCTACCAGCCGAAGGAAAAGACGTTGACCGACAAAGAGATCGACAAGGCCCACCAGAAGATCGAGAGCCGCTTGGTGCATGTGCTGAAAGCGCAGATCCGCGGCAAGTGATTCGGGGTTTGCCAATTTCGCGAACCAGTTAAGGCGCCAGCCGAAAAGACTCGTCAGATTCCGTTAGCGACAGCGATTGTTGGAGCCTGTCAGGCATTCTGGCGGCTCGTCCGAGCCGGACGCGTTAGCGACGTTTTGAATGGCTGCCCAGTTGCGTTCGTTTGTCTCAGCCGAGCCTTTACGTCGCTAACGCGTCCGGCCCGGACGAGCGGCTTCGGTTGAAAACAGTGCTGAATTCTTCACCCGCGTCGTGCGGAGCACGACCTGCTAGATCACATCCATTCGAGAACCTCCAAGCATCCTCGGCGCACCCCGTGATTCTTCTGGGGTTGGAACGCCCGCGGTGCGATGGTACAAGTCGGTGACTTCTCCCCGGGGTCGATTCCGTGTTCGCATCGCCGCGCTCCGCGACCGTCTGGCTCATCGCCATCGCCACGCTCGTCCGCCTCGTTTGGGCTTACGAACTCGACGCGCTCAACGACGAAGCCTACCATTGGCAATTCGTCCGCCAGCCGGCGCTCAGCTACTTCGATCACCCGCCGATGACCGGCTGGATCGCCACGGCCAGCATCGCCGCCTGCGGCGGTTGGGTGCATCCGCTTTCGCTCCGCCTCGGCTTCGTGCTGCTCTTCGCCGGATCGTGCGCGGTTCTGTTCCGTTGGACTTCGCGCTGGTTCGGTCCCGCGGCCGGGTTCTGGGCCGTCGTCGGCCTAACGCTGTCGCACTACTACACCGCGTTCGGCGGCATCTTGGCCGTCCCCGATTCCCCGTTGCTGTTCTTCGCGCTGTTCACATTTTGGCAACTGAGCGAAGCCGCCGGTTGCGATGCGGTCGGCCGGGCCCCGTTGCGGCTGGGCCGCTGGTTGCTCGTCGGCCTCGGCCTCGGTTGCGCGATGCTGAGCAAGTACCACGCGGTGCTGATTCCGCTGTCGGTGGTGCTCTACGCCATCATCACCCCGAGCCGCCGGCGCTTGCTCGGGTCCCCCGGGCCGTGGATCGCGTGCCTCGTCGCGGCGGCGGTCTTCAGCCCAGTGCTAATCTGGAACTCGGATCACGAATGGGCGAGCTTCAAATTCCAAGGTGGCCGGGCGACCGAAGGGGGCGGCCCGCTGATCCACGAAGGGCCGACGAAATGGCTCTTCGGGCCGATGCTGTTCCTACTGCCGTGGTTCTGGTTCTGGATGGTGCTGGCGCTCGTCGCACGCCTCCGGCGCTTCCGCGCGCTCGACGGCATCGACCGATTGATTGTGGTGTTGTCCGTCGTCCCGCTCGCCTTCTTCTTCGTCACGTCGTGCCTGAGTCCGACGGCGCTGCCGCACTGGGCGCTCATCGGGTACATCCCACTATTCCCGCTCGCCGGGGACATCTGGGCCAGGCAGCGCCAGCGCCGGATGGTTTGGTTCAAGCCAATGGTCGCCTTCTGGGTCGTCGCGGAGGCGGCGCTGTTGATCGGCATTATCGCCCATGCGAAGACGGGCATCGTGCCGATCCCGGCGGGAGCCGTCGATGAATCGCGGCAGTTCAGCAGCTGGCCGTCGGTCGCGGCGCAACTGGATCAGCGCGGTTTGCTGAACGAGCCGGATGCGTTCTTGTTCACGAACCACTGGGAAACATCGGGGCAATTGGCGTTCGCCGTCCGCAATCGGTTGCCGGTGGCGTGCTATCACTCGTTCGATGCCCGCGGTTTTGCCTTCTGGTCGAAGCCGACGGACTATGTCGGCCGCACCGGATTCATGGTGGTTATCGACGAAGCGAGCGAAGCCGAGACGCTCCGGCAATTCGAAGGGTACTTCGCACGGATGACGGTGGCCGCCGAGTTCCCGATGACGCGCGACAACGGCCGTTTCTTTCGCCGGGTGAAGGTCTACCGCTGCGAGAATCAGCGGATTCCATACCCGTTCGATTTCACGGGGCGGAAGTGAATTCCGGCGGCGGATCGAGATAGCCGAACAAGTCGGGCAGTGCCAGCGCGAAGCCGGGCAAGACATTGCCACCATCGAGGAGATCGGTGCCGCGCAGCAAGGTGAAATCGTTCGGGCTAGTGTAAACAGCGACCGTTCGCTCATCGGCGTCGACGATCCAAAACAGGGTCGTGCCCGCGGCGAAGAAGTCCATTCGTTTGCGATCCATCTCGGCGACGGTGTTGGAATCCGAGAGGACTTCGACGGCGATAGCTGGAGCAGATGGGCCAATTCGGCTGGTCGCAGCTGCTGGGAAGCCGGGAGTGGCCCACGGATAGTACCCGAGATCGGGCAGACGGAGTTGTCGAGGCGCAACGCGTACCAATCCGTCGGATCCGGCGACGATGCCCAGTCTGCGGGGTACGACGAAATTATTCAGGCACGTCCCGAGCCAGAGAGCGAGGTAGCTTTCCCGTAGTCCCATAGGCTTCTCCACGAGTTCACCGTCGATGAGTTCGACCATGCGCTTGTCGTCGCCATCCAAGGCTTCGAGCGCATCGGCTTCCGTGGCCCAAGCCTTCCGCACGGGCGATTCGAGGAGCTCGGCGTGGGTCATCTTCGATCCTCGCGCGGGAGGGGGGCCGATTCGATCTGCTCCCAAGTGAATGGGCAAACGGGCGGGAAAGCTTCGAGCGGAAGGCCCGTCTCGACGCATGCGATCTGCGCGGCCTTGGCGTAAATATCAACCAAGTGTGCGGCCGCGTGATTGCGGAGCGTACCGCTATCGAGGATGCCCTGTAGTTTCTGTCGCTGCAGCAAGATGCTCCGTTCCCAGCTTTTTGAGCGGCGATCCGGTTGAAAGTACCACTTGAGCAAGTGCGCCAGCAGTTGGGCCAGCCGGCTGTTCACCTCGCGACGATCCCGTTTGGCCATGTCGGATAAGTACTCCGCGAGATGGATGTGATCCAACTCCGCGAACCGCCCTTGGGCGACGAGATCCGACATGGCGTCAAGCCACGCGGTTTCGTCGGCTTCGTAAAGGGCAGTCAGCGGCTCTGCTTCGAGCATGGGCATGGATCAGAACTCCAATGGATGGGCGGAGTGTATTCTACGGTAGCGGGCGTTGAATCGAAATGCTTACGCACGCTTCTGCATCTCCCAATCCTCGCTCGTCAGCAAAACCTCGCGGGCGCTGCTGCCGTTGAAGCTGCCGACGATGCCGTCCTCGGCCATGAAGTCGATCAACCGGCTCGCGCGGCCGTAGCCGATGCCGAGCGCGCGCTGCAACAGCGAGGTACTCCCGCGCCGTTCGCGGAGCACCACTTCGATCGCTTGCTCGTAGAGCGCATCGCGGTCGCGCATCTTCTCGCCGGCGTCGCCGCCACCGACCGTGTCCTTCGCCTTCAGATTCAACAGTTCGCTCTCGAAGTTCGGCTCGTACTGGCCGAGTTCCTCCATGACGCGCTCGATCTCTTTGTCGTCCACGTACGCTCCTTGACCGCGGACGATGGTGCTCGTGCCCGGTTGCAGGAAGAGCATGTCGCCCATGCCGAGAAGCTTGTCGGCACCTTTTTCATCGAGCACGACCATGCTGTCGTTGCGACTGGCGACCTGGAAGCAAATCCGCGCCGGTAAGTTCGACTTGATGAGACCCGTGATGACATCGACCGTCGGCCGCTGGGTCGCGAGGATCAGGTGAATCCCGGAAGCTCGTGACTTCTGCGCCAGTCGGATGATGTGCCCCTCGACCTCTTTCTTCATCGACATCAGCAGGTCGCCGACTTCGTCGACGATCACCACGATGTACGGCATCTTCCGGGGAATCTGCCGGCGTTCGTCTTCGCTCTGCGGGTCGACGCGCTTGATGATCTCGTCGTAGCTCAGCTCGTTGTAACTCGCGATGTTCCGCACTCGGGCCCGACGCAGCAACTCGTAGCGCTCCTCCATTTTGTCCACGGCCCAACTCAGGATCGCCTCGGCTTTCTTGTCGTCGGTCACGACGGGGGACATGAGGTGCGGAATGCGGGCATAGTCGCTGAACTCCACTTTCTTAGGATCGATCAAGATCAACCGGCACTCGTCCGGCGCCCGGCTGAACAGGAAACTCTGGATGATCGAATTCAAGCAGACCGACTTCCCGGTACCGGTGCGGCCCGCGATGAGCAGGTGCGGCATCGTTGCCATGTCGTAGACCAGCGGCCGGCCTTCGACGTCTTTGCCGAGGTAAATCGGCAGCTTGAACTTGGCCGTCTTCGCGGTCGTCGCTTGGATGATCTCCTTCAACCGCACCGTCTGCCGGTGTTCGTTCGGTACTTCGACGCCGACGGTATTCCGGCCGGGGATGCTCGCCACGATGCGGACGGACTGCACACCGAGGTTCAGGGCAATGTCGTCGGCCAACACCGTGACCTTGTTTAGCCGCAGACCGGTTTCGAGGGCGATTTCGTACTGCGTGATCACGGGGCCGGTGTGGATGCCGACGACGCGGACGACGATTCCGAAGTCGAGGAACGTCTTTTCGAGCAAGGCTGCGCGCTCGCGCAGTTTCTGTTCGTGGTCGGCGACGGGGAACGGATCGGCATCCGCGAGCAGCGCCAGCGACGGGAGTTCGTAACCATCGGGCAGGTTCGAACGCGGCTCTTCGACTTGTTCTTCGTCATCATCGCGCGGCGCGAGCCGGAAGGGTAATGGCGTCGGCTGGTTCGTCGCGGCGCGCTCGGTGTGCCGGTGGATCGGCACTGGCTCTTCGACCACCGGCACGGATTCGGCCGGTTCCGGACGGGTGATCGGGATATCGGCCGAGATGGCGATGCTCGGGCTTGGCACCGCCGTCAGCGGGATGAGTTCCGGCTTGGGCTTCGGTTTCAGTCGGTGGATCAGGGCATTCGCCATTCGGCAAACGAACGCATTCCCGCGGACGAGGCACCGCCAGCCGAAGCGGGCCGCGGTTCGGACGACGCCGTCGAAAGTCAGCAGCATGCCGGCGAGAATCGCCCCGGCCAGTACCAGTCCGGGGATCGGGAACGGGGCGAGCGCGTCGAGTTGGAATCGTAGCCACGCCCCGACGGAACCGCCGGGGCCGAAGATCGACACGTTCAGCGACAACGCCTTGTCAGCGAATGCCGAGGCCGTCGCGATCAGCACGATCCAACCGAGCGCACGCGCGCCGAGGCGCGGCCCACTGCGCCGGGCGATGTACAAGCCGAGGAGTGCGAACCAACCCGCCAGCAGGACGACGGCGCCGAGGCCGAGGGAATCGGTCAGCCGGGTGGCTAATTCGACACCCTCATCGCCGAACCAAGCGGGACGCGCCAGCGCGATCGTTGTTGCGGCGCCGAGGCCGCCGAGGGCCACGGCGATGGCGTCGATCCGCCAGCGGGAAATCGATGGGGCGACGGGTTCTGCCGGTGCCGGTGCAACTGCGATTTTGAGAGTGCGCATAGCACGATTGTCCCGCAGGGCGGTGGAAACTAAAGGGAAACACAGCCCAGTCGGGCTGAAATCTCGGGCCGATCCCCGTGCCAAACCGCAAAGACCGCACAGCCGACTAAGATGGCACCATGCTCCACATCGCACTTTGGGAACCGGAAATCCCGCCGAACACCGGCAACATCGCCCGCCTCTGCGCGGCGACCGGGACGCGATTGCACCTGATCGGCAAACTCGGGTTCCGCATCGACGACGCGGCCGTCCGCCGGGCCGGCCTCGATTACTGGCCGCACGTCGATCTCGTACAGCACGCCACTTGGCACGAATTCGCAGCGGTGGTACCGGGGCCGCATTGGCTCATCGATAACCCCGCCCCGCGTCGCTACACCGAGGCGACCTTCCGCGATGGAGATGTGCTGGTCTTCGGCAAAGAAACCACGGGCCTGCCCGAGGAATTGCGAACCGCCCGTGCGGAACGATTGCTGAGCATCCCCATGCCGACCGGCAAAGTCCGCAGCCTCAACCTCGCTACCTCCGCCGGAATCGTGTTGTACGAAGCGTACCGGCAAATCGGCTTCGGTTGAACCGGTTTCCCCGCGTCGCCGCGATCGCATGCGAGGGGCCGCGCTTCGATAGTCGATCTCTTCCGAATGCTCACCGTTGTTCCGCACAATCCCACCGTATTGGCCCTGCCGACGATGCCCGAACTGCTCGCGTACGTCCACGCGGAGCTTTGCGGTTTCGACCGCCTCGACCCGGAGCAAGCGCCGCTGAAGCAAGCGCCGCTCGTGCGCCGGGGCCGGGTTTGCGGTTTGGTCTTCCACGTCGAAGGGCCGCGGATGCTGCGCACTTCGGCCGTCTGGGCCGCGGACGAGAACCGCATCTTGCTCTACGACAGCACCGGCGTCCGCGCCCGCGAAGTGCGACTGACCGAATCGCCCGAACCGGTGAACCTCAAGAAAGCCGCGTGATCCGGTTGTCGCGGTTGTTTCGCCCCTTCCGATTTCGCCTTCGCCGTTCCCGCGTCCGCCTTTGAGCGCCGCCGGCCCTTCCCGCCGAAGGTATGATGTGAGGAACCCCGTTCGCCCGACAGGATGGTCGCCGTGAGTGCCGGTGCGCTCGAACATTCATTACCGGAGATCGCGCTGGAACCGGCCCCGCCGGAGCCGGGGCGGGGCTTGTTCGCGTCCGCCGGGGATTGGTTCGAAGGCCTCGGCGATTGGTCGATCTTTTCTCTCCGCGCCATCTCCGGACTGTGGTCGCAACACTTGAAGTCGCGGGAGCTGCTGCGGGTCTGCGTCGAAGTCGGCGTCAGCAGCGTCGGCGTCGTCGCCGTGACGGGCCTGTTCATCGGCATGGTGCTTGCCGTGCAGACGTACTCGCAGTTCCACCTCATCGGGCTCGATACCTCCCTCGGCGCCGTCATCCATATGTCGGTAATTCGCGAACTCGGGCCGGTGCTCGCGGCCGTCATGCTCTCGGGCCGCGTCGGCACCGCCATGGCCGCGCAACTCGGGACGATGCGCGTGACGGAACAAATCGACGCCATCGCCTGCCTCGGCGTCGATCCCGTGAAGTACTTGGTCGCCCCGCGCGTGTTGGGGTGCATATTGATGATTCCGCTGTTGACGGTGCTCGCCAACGCCATGGGCGTGCTCGGCAGCAGCGGCATCTGCCTGTACGTCTTCCACATCGACGACTTCCACTACTGGGAGCACACGAGGAACTTCGTGAAGCGCTTCGATCTGCTGTCGGGTTTGGCGAAGTCGCTCGTCTTCGGCGGCGTGCTCAGCCTCATTTGCTGCCACCGGGGCTTCCACTGCAAACCCGGCGCGGAGGGCGTCGGCAAAGCCGCGACCGAAGGCTTCGTGCTCTCGTTCGTGGCGATCATGTTCCTCGATTTCGTCATGGCCATGCTGTCGACGACGCTCGCCAATTTCATCTGGCCGGCCGTCGGCGCCAAGGTCGCCTGAGGAACCCCGATGCCCGACCCCATCATCCAACTCCTCGGCGTCTCCGTCCGCTTCGGCCGGCAGCAGGTGCTCAGCAACGTGCACCTGAATATCTTCGCGCACGAGACGCTCGCGCTCATCGGCGAGAGCGGCTGCGGGAAATCGGTGACGCTGAAATTGATCGTCGGGCTGTTGCAACCGACCGAGGGCGAGGTGCGGTTCGAAGGGAAGCCGCTGCACGCGATGCGCGAACGCGAACTCGTCGCCATGCGTCAGCGCGTCGGTTTCTTATTCCAAGGTGCGGCCTTGTTCGATAGCCTCACGGTGTTCGATAACGTCGCTTTCGGCCTGCGGGCAAAGGGCTTGAAACGGCACGAGGACCTCGAGCCGCGCGTGCGTCGGAGCCTGCAAGACGTGGGCCTGACCATCGCGGCGGAAACCAAAATGCCGGCGGAGCTATCCGGCGGCATGCGCAAACGCGTCGGGCTGGCGCGGGCCCTCGCCATCGAACCGGATGTCATGCTCTACGACGAACCGACCACCGGTCTCGACCCGATCATGACCGACGTCATCAACGAATTGATCCTGCAAACGCGGGCCAAGCGGCCGATCACGAGCGTGGTCGTCACGCACGAAATGCGGACGGTGCAGAAGGTCGCGGACCGCGTCGTCATGCTCTTTCCGCAGACGCGGTTGCAGGCGCACGAACCGCAGCTGATTTACGACGGCCCCGCGGCCGGCCTGACCACCTGCGAAGATGCCCGCGTCCGGCAGTTCGTGCTGGGCGAAGCGCGCGATCGATTGACCGACAACCGGGAAGCAGCCGAAACCGCTTGAGGAGTTCCACCATGGCCGAACGGGCACTGAAACGCAAACTCGGCGTCTTCGTCGCGGGGACGCTCGCGATCCTCACGGGGCTCGTCGTGCTCTTCGGCGGCGCGCCGACGCTGTTCAACAGCCGCACCAAATACACGGTGCTCTACCCCGAAGCGCCGGGTGTCGCCACCGGCACGCCCGTGCGAAAATCGGGCGTTCGCGTCGGCCAAGTGACCGGCGTCGACATCGACGAATCGAACGGCCAAGTCCGCGTGAACATCGAAGTCGAGAACAAATACCGCCCCCGGCTGAACGAGGAACCGGCCATCTCGCGCGGGCTTCTGTCGGGCGATACGACGCTCGACTTCATCCCCAAGACCGACCTCAAAGGCCAGCCGATGCCGCGGGCGGAATCGATCCCGCCCGAAACGGAAATCGTCGGCGTGCCACCGTTGAACACGCAGCGCTTACTGAACCAAGCGCAGGGGGCGATCCCCAATGCGCAGGATGCCCTCGTGAAATTCAGCGCGACGATGTCGCGCTTCGACGCCGTCGGCCCGAAGGCCGAGAAGGCGCTCGACGAGATCGCGGCGTTCGCCCGGCTGGCCCGCGAGCTCGTCCCCGAACTCCGCGAGACAAACAAACGCGTCCAAGATTTCATCGGCGCCGACGGGCCACCCGAGCCGAAGAACCAAGAGATCGCCCTTCGCAAAGCCGACGAGCCCGAACCGGCCAACCTCAAGACGCTCGTCCGCGAAGTCCAAGATTTCGTGAAGACCTACAAGCCCCTCGGCGAAGACCTGCGCGGCTTGCTGAAAGTCGTCGAACCGGAGCTCACGGCGTCGCTGAAGTCACTGCGGATACTGACCGAACGGGCCGGGATGTTCCTGACCGACGACAACCGCAAATCGATCACCGACATCCTGAAGACGCTGCAAACCGCGAGCGCCGATTTGCTGACCGAAGAGAACAAGAAGAACGTCAACGCCATCTTGAAGAACGTGAACGCGGGGAGCGAAGACCTGACGAAGACCATCCGCCTCGCGGCGATTCTGCTCGACCGCGCCGAGGGGACGCTGAAGGAACTCAACGGCCGGCTCGCCGAGGCGAAGGGGTTGATCGCGAACTTCGACAAAGCGAGCAAGCCGATCGCCGACAACGCCGAGCCGGTGATGAAGAACATCGCCCTCGCGGCGGAGAATTTGTCGAAGACGCTGATCGACGCGCGGGCGGCCATCGCCGCGTTCAACAAGTCCGACGGTACCGTCGGCAAGATTTTGAACGACCCGCAGTTGTACAACCAACTCGTCGATGCGGCGTCGAACTTGAACCGGACGCTGATCCGCGCCGAGAAGATCGCCAAGGATTTGGAAGTGTTCGCCGACAAGGTCGCCCGCAAGCCGGAGACCATCGGCATCGGTGGGGCGCTGCGCCCGAGCACCGGTTTGAAGGAAGCCCCGACCGCCCCGCTCGGGCCGACGCCCTACCCGTACCCGGCACCCGGTTCGGGCCGGATCGACGGCCCGCTGCAGCCGATCCCGCCGATTCCGGGCGGGGCGTTCCAACCGATTCCGCCGGTGTCGAGTTTCAAGGGCGATGCCGGGCCGAGGGTCTCGCAAACACCGACCCGACCAAACCTCGGCGATCTGCCACGGGAGCGGTGAGGTTCACTTCCCGATCTTCAACAGCACCGACTTCGCGGCGAACTCGGTGCCGTTCTTCTCCAGCTTCGAAAGCACCACGATGGGTATTTCCATCGGCTTCACCCATGGCTCGGCGTAGATCACGATCTCGCGTTCGGTTTCTTCCGGCAGTACTAAGATGCCGCTGAGGCCGATGTTTTCGACGCGGACGCCGTGGGGTAAACCGCGCACATCGAGCGGCACCCGGCCCGCGAAGCCCTTCGCCCGCGTGATCGTCACTTTCATTTTGGCTTCGTGCCCCGGCAGCACTGACAGTGCGGTGACACTGGTCACCGTGGTCAACTCCCCCGGTTCGACGAGGCTCGGTTTGCCGCCCGTCGCTTCGCGCAGCGCCGGTTTGCCTGCGATCTCGGCTTCGCCACGGATGCGGATAAGCCCGGTCTCCGGGGCGGTTCCGGCGGAACTCAGGGCGACGGTCGCACTCGCCTGATCGGCTTCGATGATCGTCTCCGGGGCGGTGAACCCGGCGGGCAGTTCGAACTTCACCCGGATCGGGCCGGTGAATCCGTCGGTCCGCGTCGCGTTGACGGTGATCGGCACTCCGGCGTTCTTCCACACTTTCGGATCCCCGGGCGCCATCCGCAGTTGGTAATCGGGTCGCGCGGGTCGCAGAGCGATCCGGTAGCCGTACCGTTCGCCACCACCGCCGTGGGCGTCGCGCACGTTGGCGAAATAGATGCCGGTCGCGGGGGCTGTGAACAGCAAGAAGGAATCCTTGCCGAAGCCAGGGCCGCCGTCGTCGTTGCGGAAAGGCAGGGCGAAGGTGGGCAGGCCGTTGGGTGGGAAAGTCGAGCCGGGCGGGTGGAATTCGACTTTGTACATCGGGGCGTTTTGCGCGTGGTGCGTCGGCGTCGTGCCCCGGAAGCCGAGGCGTTTGCCGTCGAGTTGGACGAACTGGCAATCGTCGTCCGGGTTCTTCGGCAGCGCTTTGATCCGCATCAAATCGGAGCCGACGTAGAGGTAGTCGTTGGTGCGGAGTTCGTTCCACGTATCGAGGCGGATGCCCGGATTGGCCGAGTCGTGATCGCGGAAAGTCGTGAAGGTCTGCGAGACGCTGCGCAGCGTCGCTTGTTCGACCGGTTTGTGCTGGGCATCCCGGATTTCGAGGAGCGAATCGAGTTTCGAGCCCCAGCGCGCCGCGTGCACTTCGACGGCGAAGACATCCCCCGCTTTCGCTTGAAACGGAATCGAAACGTCGGCCTTCGGTTTGGCGAGGACGCCTTCGTTGCCGGGATCCACCGCGACGACCAAGCTCGCCGAGCCGAGGGGCACTTCGCCGCGGATCGTCGGCAACGGGACCGGCACGCGGCTGCCGAAGGGAGCATCGGCGGGAATCGCCACGGGGATGTCGAAGCCGTTCGGCGAACCGAGGTTGACGCCGCGGACGCGGACGGTCGGTTTCTCGCCGCGCAAGGCCCCGAGCGGTTGAACGGCGGTGATGATGGGGATCGGCCCGACCGAGAGGCGGTAACCGAAGTCGGCCCCGCCGCGGAATTCTTTGTCGCCCACCGAGAGGGCGTACGTGCCGGCGGCGGGTACGCGGTATCCGAGATGAGCCGTGAACGATTCCACCACGACTTGGCCTCGGTCGTCGATCAGCGTGAGGATCGGGTCGAACTTCTTGGCGTCGGCGACGTTCGTCACGATTTCGAAACCGAGTTCGTCCCCGGCTTTGGCGTCGATGCGGAAGTAGTCGGCGCGGCCGGGGCGGTCGAGCGCGGCGGCGACGGTCGCGGGCCAGGCGAGCGTCGCGGCGGTCTTGGCCGAGTCGGTGGTGCCCTTCAACTCCTGCAACGGGAAGCGATCCTTCGTCCCCGGCGCCTTCGGTTTCGCGGGCAGTGGCGACAGTTGCACGTTCCCGGTCTTGGCGTCGATCAGTTCGAGCACGCCGTCGAATCGGCCGAGGGCGAATTGCGATCCGTCGGGTCGCAGTGCCGCCGCGAGAATGCTATCCGGCTTGGCCGGGAGTGTGAGGCTCTCCTTCAGCGTCACGGCCGACCACGACTTGACGATACGATCTTCGCCGACGGAATGGATCGCGCCCTCGGCCGTCGGCCCGAGCAATTTCAGCACGCCGGACCGATGCGCGAACTGCGATTGCACGAGCTTGCCGCCGTCGGCATTGGCGTTCCAGACGCGGATGCTTTTATCGACACCGGCGGCGAAGAGCTGTTTGCCGTCGGGCGACCACGCCACGGTGTAGACCCAATCGGTGGAATCGCCGAGGCTGTACAGACGCATGCCGGTGGCCGTGTCCCAAATTTTGACGGTGCGATCCGCCGAGCCGGTGGCGAGCAGTTTCCCCTCGGGGTGGAACTTCAACGCGTAGACGGCGTCGCTGTGATCTTTCAGCGTCAGGATCGGTTGGTCGGTCGCGCCGACCGTCCAGAGTTTCACCGTGCGGTCGTAGCTTCCGGTGGCCAGCATCTTGCCATCGGGGCTGAAATCGAGGGCGTAGATAGCGTCCGCGTGCGCGGCGATCTCGGTCGGCTTCCCGGTCTTGTCGTAGAGGCGGACGATGCCGGACTTACCGGGGACGCCGCTGGCCACGGCCAAGAGGCCATCCTTGGAGTAGGCGAGCGTCGTGACGCGCTCGGTCTGATTCGGGTATTCCTTGGCGATGGTGCCGGTGACGGGGTCGATGATATGGACGACACCGCGCGACCCCGCGGCCAGGAGCTTGCCATCGTGCGAATAGGCGACGGCCGACACCGGCGTCGCGGCCGATCCATTCGCGACTGCAAGGGCGATGAGCAAGAGCGCGTATGCGATACGGAGCATAAAAGCACCGGGAGATGTTGTTGAGTTTTACTGTGGCGGGGAGTTTCACAACTCGCCGTGGAACGCTATTGGCGGCAAGTTGGAAACTCGCCGCCACGATCTGCGGTTAGTGGTTGAACAAGAACTCTTTGCCCGTCAGCACGGCCCAGATGGCGTCTTCGATGGTTTCGCGGTGCGCGGCGGGGGACTCCCGCCGGCCATCGGCCAAGGCCGCCGTCAAGGTCTTCGCCTCCGATGCACTCGGCGCTCGCGCCAACGATAATTGGAAGAGGCGCTTCACGATCTCGCCGTCGTCGAGTTTGTCCGCGATCCACTTGGCCACGACCGAATTCTTAACGCGCAGTTTCTCGTTCAGTGTCTGCCCGTTGTTGAGGTGCAGCGCTTGCGTCACACTGGAATCTTTGGTGATTTCGCAGGAGCAGGTTTGGCTGCGCTCGGCCCGGCCGAAGGCATCGAGAAATTGGGATACCAATTGCGAATCGGGCAATTGCATGGCCCGCGTCCCCGCCGGGTAGAGGGCGCTGTTCGCCGAGCCGCCGCTGCTGCCGATGTTCAGTTGGCCGAAGGCCGTCGGCACGCCGGCGATGTCCGAGTAGGCGTCGAGGATCACCTCGGCCGACAATCGGCGGAGGAGGTAGTGCGAATAAAAACGGTCGTCGTCGGCATTCCCCGGCACCGGCTTCGACGAGCGTTGATAGGCCGAAGAATTCAGGATCATCCGCATCAGGTGCTTCAAGTCGAATTTGTGTTCGACGAAGTCTTTCGCGAGGGCGTCGAGGAGTTCGGCGTTCGTCGGCGGGTTCGTATCGCGGTGGTCGTCCTCGGCTTCGACCAAGCCCCGACCCATGTAGTTCTTCCAGACGCGGTTGACGATGGCCTTGGCGAAGAACGGATTCGTCGGCTCGGTGAGCCAGTCGGCGAAGAATTCGCGCCGATCTTGCGGACTATCCACTGACAACGCCTTGCCACCGAGCGGCGTCGGCGCCATCGCGATGCCGCGGCGGAGGTGGAGGGCGTCGCCGGAGCCGAGGCTTTGCACGAGCACCTCGCCGGGGCGGTCGCCGTTCTTCAGGCCGACGCGGCTGAACAGATTCGCCATCTGCCAGTATTGATCCTGCGTCCATTTTTCGAGCGGGTGGTTGTGGCACCGGGCGCAGGTGATCGACGTGCCGAGGAACGTGAGGGCCGTCGATTCGGCGAGGTCGGAGACGTCCTTGTGCATGACGAAGTAGCCGCCGCCGGTGGAGAGCGAACTGCCGGAAGCGGTGAGGATTTCGCGGGCGAATTTGTCCCACGGTTGGTTGTCGGCGACGCTCTCGCGGACTTTACGATACGCGCCCCAGACCGACGGTTGCGAGAGTTTCCGCGTCGAAATCAGGAGTAGGTCGCTCCATTTGTGCGACCAGAAATCGACGTACTCCGAACGGGCGAGCAAGGCGTCGATCAGTTTCGCGCGCTTGTCTGTCGAAACATCCGCGAGGAACTTTTCGAGCTCCGCCGGCTTGGGCAAGATTCCGCAGGTGTCGAGGTGAGCGCGGCGGATGAATTCGGCATCGGTGCTGGTGGGCGACGGCGGCACCCGCAGCAATCGGAGCTTAGCGAGGATCGGCCCGTCGATGAAGTTGTTCCGCGCAGCCTTGGCGAAGACGGCATCGTCGACGGTATTGGCGAACGGCACGGTCACGGTCGCGGTGACGACCCGGCTGCCGAACAACACGGCGATGGCCGTTTCCCCGGTGCCCACGACCGCCACGGCGCCGTCTTCGTCCACGGTGGCGACGGTCTCTTCGCTGCTGGTGAACTTCGCCCAGCGGGTCACGTCTTCGACGACGCCGTCGGAGTAATGGGCCATCACGGTCACGCGGAAGGCATCCTTCGGCTTCAGCAGCGACAGCGGCGGGAACACTTCGATCTTCGTCAACGCCGCGTCGGTGCCCTTCGGCCCGGCCGCGCCCGCCGCGATCCAGTCCTTCACGATCATCGCATTCGCGGAATCCTTGGGGAATCGGGTGCCGCCGCCGTGGGGTACGGTGCGCGTCGCTTTCTTGATCAGCAAACTCTCGGCTGGTTCCTCGCAATCGACTCGCCGGCCGAGGGCTTGGCGCGTCAGCACGAAGTGATCGGAGTCGGAATCGTAACCCCGCAGCGAGAGCTTCAGCCCGCCCTTGCCGGCGAGCGCCCCGTGACACGCTCCGGAGTTGCAGCCCGCGCGCATCAGGATCGGCTGGATGTGATTGGCGAACGTGCGGACGTTCGGCTTTTCAAACTGCTCGACTTTCACCGGCACCTTGGCGATGCGACCCCCGTGCGACACGAGGACGTGCGTCTCGCCGTTGCCGGTGGGCAGCAGGACTCCGTTGGCATCGACGGCGGCGACTTTCGGATTGTCGCTGCTGAACTTGGCTGATTCCGTGACCGCAGCGGTCGCCCGGCCACCGGCGGAATCGAACGCGCTGAGTTGTACGGCCGCTTGCGGCCCCGTCAGCGTGACCGCGGGCGGGAAGGCGACCAATTCGGCGGCGTTCGCTACCGCGGCCGCGAGAACCGACGCTAAGAATGAACCGAAGAACCGCATGATCGCCTCGGGAGAGAGAGACGCGGGAATCATTTGCCGGAAGCGACCATCACGATGATGTACCCGACGCCGGCGAGGAATGTCAGAAGTTCCAAAGATCCGAGGACGATGCCGGTGATGGCGTGGGCTTGGCCCTTGGCCTCGGGATATTGCCGGGCGTGCTTCAGTCCCAGGAAACCGAGGACGATCGGCACGATGCCGAAGATGCCGAGGAACAAGAAACAAGAGATTAGCCCGAAGACGCCGCAGTAGTATGCGGCCAAGGCTTTGGGATTTTTGTAGGGGATCAACCCGCCGGTATCGTCGCCCCGACTGCGGCGGCGCCGGCGCGGGCGGTCGCCCGGATCGCCGTAGTCTTCTTCGTCCTCGTCGCTCCGGCGTCGGGGGCGTTCTTCGCCGTCATCGTCGTCACTCGCACGCCGGGCACGGGGGCGGTCATCGTCGTCGTTCAAAGGCATCGAATCTCCGGATTCAGGACGGTTTGTCGGCGAGTTTGGCTTTCAGTGCAGCGAGTTCGGCGAGCAATTCGGAGTTCAGCGCCTCGGCTTCGCTCGCTTTCTTCGCCGAAAGCTCGGCTTTCTGGCGTTCGGCTTTGGCATTCTGCCGTTCGGCTTCGGCTTTTTGCCGTTCGGTTTCGGCCTTCAGGCGTTCGGCCTCGTGGAATGTCGGGGCGAGTCGGCCGTCGGAGTGGAAGAACCGCGGATACCGATCGTCCGCCGTGTGGTAATCGCCCTCCCACCAGCCGAAGTCGAGGCCGAGTTGCTCGCAACGGAAGCGACCGCCGACGGCGGGAATCTCCCGGTAGTGGCCCGATTCCAATCGCCAGCCGCGAATCGTTTCGCGGTCCGGTTCCACGATGAAGTATTCCGGCGTTTGGAAAACACGCTCGTAGATGTCTTTCTTCACGCCGTAGTCATTACTGCGGGTCGAATCCGAAGCGATTTCGATGATCACGTTGGGGTAGTGGCCACCCTCATCCCAGACGACATAGGATTTCCGAGACCGCTTCGCCACACCTTTGACGAAGAAGAAATCGGGGCCGCGGAAGTCTTTATTCTTCAGCATGTCCAAGTTGAAGTACAAGAACATGTTGGCGGCGCACCACCAGTCGTTGCGGTGTTGGAAGTAGTGTTGGGCCGAGTCCATCAGTATCGACGCGACGACGCGATGCCAGGTACTTTCCATCGGTTCCCCGTCCTCGTCGGGCAATTCGTCTTCCGTCGGCAGTCGGCGCAATCCTTGGATCCAGCGGCCCCCGATTTCGGCGCCGGTGTCGTAGGGCAAGTCGGCGATCGTGCTCATCGTGATCCTTTCAAATCAGCTCGGCGATCGGTTTCATCGAATATTCGGTCGCGGGGATCGGCCGGCCTTGCGGGCCGGGGAGTTCCTTGTGGTGGTCGAGGCCCAAGCCTTTGAACACCGTCGCCGCGACTTCCCCGGCCAACACGGGCCTCGTCTTCGGGGCGTAGGCGTGTTCGTCGGACTCGCCAACGACCACGCCACCTTTCAGCGGCCCGCCCCCCATCAGCATACTCCAGACGCCGGGATGGTGATCCCGCCCGCCGGCCGGGTTGATCTTCGGCGTCCGGCCGAACTCCCCGGTGGCGATCACCATCGTCGTCTTCATCAGGCCGCGCTCGGCGAGGTCGCTCAGGAGGGCGCTGTAAGCCCGGTCGAAGTTCGGCACCACTTGCTTGGCCATCTCGTTGATGTCGGTGAAGGGCCGCGAGCCGTGGATGTCCCAAGTGACCTCGTCGAAGACCGTCTCGAACATGTTGACGGTGACGAACCGCACGCCGGCTTCGATGAGCCGGCGGGCCATGAGGCACGATTGGCCGAAGCGCGTCTTACCGTATCGCTCGCGGACTTTCTCCGGTTCCTTCTGGAGGTCGAACGCATCGCGGGCCTTGGCCGAGGACATCAACTTGTAGGCGAGTGCGAAGTTGTCGTCGAGTTGCTTGCCCGCTTGGGATTTTTCAAAAGCCTCCATGGAACCGTCGATGGCGTCGCGGAGTTTCTGCCGGCGTTCGGCACGAGCCGGCGTGATCTGCTCCGGCGGCAGGAGGTCGGGCACTTTGAAGTTCGGCACGCTCGGGTCGGCATTCAAAATGAATGGATCGTGGACTTTGCCCAAGTACCCGGCAGTGTGGCCGTGGGGGAGGTTGCCGCCGGTGCGGCCGATGGGCCGCGGCAATAGCACGTGGGCCGGGAGTTCGCCCCGCCCGCCTTTCTGATGGCCGAGGACGCACCCCATGTGTGGGTGTTCGACGCCGCCGCTGAAAATCCGGCCGGTCTGCATGACTTGGTGGCCGACATCGTGGACGGCGGTGCCGGCGTAGTGCAGGCTGCGGATGACCGAGAATTTATCGGCGTGCTCGGCCGTCTTCGGGAAGATTTCCGCGATGCGAATGCCCTTCGCTTTGGTGTCGATGGGCTTGAACGGCCCGCGGATCTCCGCCGGCGCATCCGGTTTGGGGTCGAAGGTGTCGAGCTGGCTCGGGGCGCCGACGAGGAATAGGAAGATGCAGTTCACATCTTCGTCTTTCTTCGGTTCGGCTTTCTGCGCGGCGATCGCATTCGGAAGGGTGAGACCGAGTGCCGGGATGGCACCCGCCATGAGAAAGTCGCGTCGGGACAGGCCATCGCAAAAGCGCACGCCGCGCGGGGCATCGAGGCGGAGCATAGTGGATCCACCGGAGATCGAGGTTGAATCGAGTTTAGCCTACCCGATTTCCCCAAGACGGGCAACCGTTTCCCCGGTCGTCGCGCCGCAATCAATCGATTACCTTCGTCAGCGGGTATTCGACCAATCCCGAGGCTCCGGCCCGCTTCAAATCGGGGATCAACCTTCGCACGGCTTGCTCGTCGATGATCGTGTTGACCGCCACCCATTCCGAATCCGACAGCCTCGAAATCGTCGGCGTATTGAGCGCGGGGAGGAGCTTGATCACAGAGACGAGATCGCTCTGGCGGACGTTCATCATCAGGCCGACTTTGCCTTCCGCCGCCATCGCGGCGCGCAGCATCAGGATCAAGTCGTCCATCTTTCGGCGCTTCCACGGATCGAGCGCCGCGGCCGGGTTGGCGATGAACCGCGTCGTACTTTGCAACAAATCGCAGACGATGCGCAGGTTGTTCGCCCGCAAGCTGCTGCCGGTCTCGGTGACCTCCACAATGGCGTCGGCCAAGCGCGGCGGCTTGACTTCGGTCGCCCCCCAACTGAACTCGACAATCGCCGTCACACCGTGGCTCGCCAGCCATTTCTTCGTGATGTTCACCACTTCCGTGGCGATGCGCTTGCCTTCCAAATCCTTCGGCTCGCGGATCGGCGAATCCACCGGCACCGCCAGCACCCACCGCACCGGCTTCCGGCTGACTTTGCTGAAGACGAGCTCGGCCAACTCCGCGACGACCGCATCGTTCTCGATGACCCAATCGTGCCCCGTCAGGCCGCAATCGAGCGAGCCGTTTTGGACGTAGCGGGCCATCTCCTGCGCGCGGATCAACGTGCACTGGATTTCGGTATCGTCGATGGTCGGGTAGTAGCTCCGGCTGGCGAACGAGAGCTTGTACCCCGCCTTGCGGAACAGGTCGGCCGTGGCCTCTTGCAGGCTTCCGGCGGGGATGCCGAGCTTCAATAGCGGGGTGGACATCGTGGCGGTGATCCATGGGGGGACGTTGGAATCGGCTGTCGTCTGCTATCTGTTTCGAGAAAAAATGGGAAAAGGACAGACCGCAGACATCAGATGACAGATATCGGCGCGAACCCGTGGTATCATTTCCACAAACCTACCGGGCCCTATTCGGATTCCCCATGCTCTTCGCGTTTCTCCTTCTACTTTGTCCGACCGCGGCTCAAGCTGCGACTTATCCGCCGGAATTGGTGCCGGTGCCGCTCGTGATCGTCGGCGGTGGCACAACTCCGTACGCGGCCCGGACGGAGTTC
>Ga0105045_10001136_pt1 | contig 21351 bp, 18 predicted proteins | sample MAT02_FD_78089 | JGI IMG/M metagenome (GOLD analysis project Ga0105045, IMG submission 78089) | Freshwater microbial communities from Lake Fryxell liftoff mats and glacier meltwater in Antarctica - MAT-02 (megahit assembly) | ecosystem: Environmental > Aquatic > Freshwater > Ice > Liftoff... | reverse complement strand
CGTTCGACTAACTCCTGCGTTTGAGCATCCAGTCCATGGAGATTAATCACCGACAACGAACGATCTATCACTTCTTGACACTGATTCCAGCAATCCAAATCGGTGGCATACTCACGGAGCCAACCCAGCTTCTGTTCCATACGTACAGCGTTGATCTCTTTTCATGCATCGCTACCGGGGGTATTCAAGTGAAACAACACCATCGTCGCCCATTTGAATAGCGGCCCAAGATTCATGAATCGGCTTTGCAGATCATCAAGCTTAGAACTGAAAATGTCATTTCGTTGTTGTAGGCGCTTTAACTGCCGACACATGGCAGATTTACTAAGCGAAGAAGATCGGCTTTCGTTTTTGGTATTCGGCAGGCATAGTGGCATAGTGGTCGCGTTCCTTCGCAGATTGAGTTTAGTATCCCAATCCTACTGAATGGACGCGACCATTCTTATATCAAAAACCTACCTACTCCTCCCAGAACGCCACCGTTTCGTCAGGCCAGGCCCCAGCGGCTGCGGGGCCTAGCCGGAGGCCGCAGGCGTGAGTCCGGAGGCCGGAGAGCGACGATCAGTTTGAGGGGCTAGTCGTATTTCTTTGTCAGCAGCTCTTTGGTATTTCCATGCAAGGATTTGCCAAGGGACCGGACGGCGGGAGGGACGCGAAGTTCGTTGGAACGGCCGAGCTTCACCCCAGTAACGCCACCCCGTGGTTGGGAACCACCATCATTCAAGCGAAACACACAAACGGATACAACTGCACTTTTTCCAACTCGCTCGAGCGACAAAAAGCACTCCTCCATTGACTACAAGGGCTGAGAGCTGAAATTAGATTGCTCAAGGAAGATCTGCAAAGACTTCGATCGCAGATTGAAGCAGATGTTGAAAAGAAAAACTCCAATGGTACAAGCCTGTTCTCAACAATTCGAGTGTTCTTTAGCGAGATCGTGGAGGAGGTCATTGATCGCAAGGCGCTCTGAGTGTCTCGCCCAATCAGCAGAGGCATCAGACTCTCTTTGGATTAGTCTCGGACTGTTTCCGACAATCGTTCAACTACGTTGGCAACGCCCCGGGTGTTGGAATTGCTTTAGCCAATCGGCGGGGATAACGGCTTGCCCCATCTTCGTCAAAACAGCCAAACTATGTTGCTTGATTGCAAAAACCCGCCGAAGGCGAATTTCGAATTGAGGGGTTCGGAAACGAAAAAACCCTGGAATTCATTGGGAAAACCAGGGTTTCTAGCATGGGTGGTAGACGGGGCTCGAACCCGCGACCTTCGGAACCACAATCCGACGCTCTAACCAACTGAGCTACAACCACCATATGCCAAAAAGTTTAGTGGCTTCAACCAAGTCCGTCAACAGCTAGCCAAAAATCGAACTGCCGCGTTAGAACCAAAAGTGCCACTCGCAGAATAGGACTGGAGCGATGAAGTCACTCCGATCTCACTGTCTGGGGTCAGCAAATAACTTCCTCGGTTCCGCCACTGTCCCATACGAAAGGAATCGTACGACTTTTCGTACAGGAAGTCGTGAGCAAAGCCTCAGCTCAAACCGTTGTCCAGTCGTTGAAACAAACCCGCCGTTGCGAAACTTTGTGCTCTGCCAGTCGACTCACCTAACAGTTCGGAAACATGAACAGCATTGGCCGACGCATTGGCCGACGCGGTGGCCCCGGTCCGTAGTTGCGCTCCAATTCCAAAGTCCTTCATCACCGGGACTCCCCAGTTCACCGAGCTCTGATCGCCAAGATGCCTGTTCGTAGTTGCCCGTCGACTCGGAACCGGCTTTACCTGACGAGTGTGAGGCACTCATCGCTTTTGCTTTGCTCGGGTGATGATCGCATTGGATTTGAGTGGAAAGACAAAAGTTCCCGTCGTACCAGTTAGGCAAGAGAATCCGCCATCCCAATGAGTGGGACAGCGTGGACTTAGAGGAAACTCGTAGCGGAAGCCGCGAAGGCTTTCGACGAATTGCCAAGCAAACCGAAACTCTTGGCGAGTTCCGCTACGTTAAGTCCATGCCATTCCTAATGGGTGGGTAGAGTATACTTATGGAACTGGCGGCAACATCACAACCCGAAGCGTAAGCGAGGGATTGCAGTAGGCCCCTCGCTCACGCTTCGGGTTGTGATTTAAATGCTCGCACAAGAAGCCTCATTAAACTAACGCTTTCTTTCAATCAACCTTTCATGAACTTCCGCAAATCAACTCTGCTCATCTTCTGCTTTGTTCTCTTCTGTGCAGTCGTTTGTATTTACCAAACAGCAACAGCCCAATCGCTCGAGCAGGACCTAAAGCTCATCTCGCCAAAAGAACTTGCGGAGTTGGCTTTAAGCAGTGGCAATGCAGCCCGCGGTGCGATCGTCTTTTTTCAACCCGCCATGTCCTGTTCCAAATGCCACTGCGTCGGTGATGGCTTCCAAACTAGCCTTGGTCCGCATCTCGCCAAAGTGAAAGAACCGCTTACCAACGACGGCATCATCGAAGCGGTCCTAGATCCATCAAAATCCATCCGGAAAGGATTCGAATCCGCCAGCGTCTTGACCTCAGACGGTGAGACACTTACCGGCTTGTTGGTCGAACGCAGTGACTCCAAAGTCATCCTGCGCGATGGTAATAACCAACTAGTGACTTTCCTCAAAAGCGATATCGAGAGCTTTGTCAACCAAACGCAATCGATCATGCCAGCCGGCCAAATCAATCAACTGGGGAGCCGCCAGCAATTCCTCGATTTGATTCGTTACTTGATTGAGATTCGAGACGGCGGCATCCAACGCGCTAAAGAATTGCAACCCTCCGAAGCGCTCATAACTTTAAAGCTGCCAGAATACGAAGACCACATCGATCACGCAGGCTTCATTCGAGATCTAGACGACGAGTCGCTCAAACGTGGAGAAGCCATTTATCAGCGAGTTTGTGGTAACTGTCACGGCACGAAAGAACAACCGGGTTCGCTCCCGACTGCCTTGCGATTCGCTGAAGGCAAGTTCAAGAACGGCAGCGATCCTTTGTCGATGTACCGAACTCTAACACGTGGATTCGGCTTCATGCCGGCACAAACGTGGATGGTGCCATCGCAAAAATACGACGTGATTCATTACTTGCGAGAAACCTATCTTCGACCCCATAACCCTTCGCAGCTAGCTCCTATTGAGTCAACGTACTTGGCTTCGTTACCGAAAGGGGACACGCGAGGGCCTGAGCCGAGCAAGATCGAAGCTTGGAGTGCCATGGATTATGGCTCGAGTTTGACGCATTGTTACGAGACTCCTGGCGGTTCGCTCAACATCGCTTACAAAGGGACCGCAGTCCGACTCAATTCTGGAGCAGGCGGCGTCTCTCGCGGCGATCAGTGGATGATCTTCGACACCGACACGCTACGAGTCTCAGCAGCTTGGCATGCCGTCGAAGGGGACAAAGGCTCTCGGTTTATCGACTGGCGTGACATCCAACTGAACGGCGAGCACCAGATCCACCCGCGCGTTAGCGGACATGTTGTTTTAGCTAACGGAAACGGCCCAGGCTGGGCAGAACCCAAGTCCGGCTCCTTTGTCGACAATCAACGCGTCGAGGGTCGTGACAAACGGCGATATGGACCGCTGCCAAAGGAATGGGGCAAGTACCACGGCCAATATCACCACGGTGCCAAAGTGGTCTTTGCGTATTCGATAGGAAATGCTGAATTGCTTGAATCGCCGAGCGCGCTGACTGCAACCGATGGCAAGCGGAATGTCGCTTTTCTGAGAATGTTCAATATCGGACCTCGCGATCGCGATCTCGTACTGCAACTCGCCGAGACCACCGAGGACGGTTTTACTGAAACCATGGGTGACAAATCAACGCCATCGGCAGTACTCACATCGACTATGGCTGCGGGGGTTTCACCGAGCACGCAGAAAGTCACTTGGTCCAATAACGACCGACGATTGAAAGTAACGATCCCAGCTGGCAATGAAGCCATCCGGTTTTCGCTTTGGGTATCCGAGGTCGAACCGCAGGCCAAAACTGCATTCAACTCACTTGCGAAGTCGCTAACGGCAGAGCTCGCGGACGCTTCCTTAGACCTTTCTGCGTTCACGCATGGCGGACCAGCACAATGGCCTCAAATTTTAGAGACCAAGGTTACAACATCATTTGACAAAGGCCCCTTTGCAGTCGATGTCCTAACGGCTCCTGATTCGAACCCGTGGTTAGCCCAATTGCGATTCTCTGGGCTGGACTTCTTTGCCGATGGCAGCATGGCCATTTGCACTTGGGACGGAGACGTTTGGCATGTTCGGTTCGAAGACAATGGAATCTTAAAATGGCAACGCATCGCATCGGGGCTCTACCAACCGCTCGGCTTGAAGATCCTTCGCGAAAAGATCTATCTAACTTGCAGAGACCAACTGGCCATCCTGCAAGATTTGAATGGCGATGGCGAAACCGACTTCTACCAATGCTTCAACAATGATCATCAAGTCACCGAGCACTTTCATGAGTTCGCGATGGGCTTGCAAGTCGACGAGGCCGGTAATTTTTATTATGCAAAGTCCGGCAGGCACGCTTTAGTCGCTGTTGTGCCGCAGCATGGCACGCTGTTGCGGGTGCCACCAGACGGATCGCGGACCGACATTATCGCGACCGGCTTCCGAGCGGCCAACGGTGTCTGCCTTAATCCAGATGGTTCGTTTGTGGTAACAGACCAAGAAGGTTTCTGGAACCCAAAGAACCGCATCAATTGGGTAACACTCAACCCATCAGGCAAGCCCAATTTTTACGGCAACATGTTTGGCTACCACGACGTAACGGACGAATCCGATTCCGCGATGGAGCCACCCTTGTGCTGGATTACCAACGCCTTTGATCGCTCGCCTGCCGAGTTGCTGTGGGTGGATAGCCCCCGGTGGAAGTCGCTCAACGGCAGCTTGCTCAACCTATCGTATGGCTATGGCAAAGTGTTTTCTGTTCTGCATGAGCAAGTCGATGGCAAGCGACAAGGTGGTATGATCGAATTGCCGATACCGATTTTTCCGACAGGAGTCATGCGTGGCCGGTTTCGACCTCAAGACCAAGAACTCTATCTATGCGGCATGTTCGCTTGGGCTGGAAATGCGACGAGCCCTGGTGGGCTTTATCGACTGCGGGCCACGGACCAACCGATCGTGCTCCCGATCGCCATGCAAGTCAAAGAATCCGGTTTGCATTTGACGTTCGCGGAACCCATTGCCCCAGCTTCGGTAGCCCCGGAAAACATTTCGATCAAGTCCTGGGCGTTAAAACGGACGAAGAAGTACGGTTCGGATCATCTCAATGAAAAGATGCTGAAGGTCAGTTCAGCAGTCGTCTTAGAGGATGGCAAGACGGTTTGCATTGCAGTGGACGACCTATCGCCCACATGGTGCATGGAAGTAAAATTCGCATTTCAAACGACAGCAGGTACACCGACTGAAGGGATCATTCACAACACGATACATTCGGTAAGAAAAGAGTAAAGCGATTGTCCTCAATCGTTTAACGGGGAAATACAAGCGATAGCGACGGGCGGGCTTGCCCCGGCAATAATGTCACAAATGCTTGGTGTGCTACCAGCGACCGCCACCGCGCCGTCCGAATCTCGCTCGCTGTAAAAAGCCAAGCATATTGCGAACTTTAGGCACAAGGCACAAGTTCGCTAATCCCTAAATTCTTCCCGAAACCGATATCGACATGTCGTATAAATGTACGAAAACACAAAATTGTACGTTTGTACAAGCAATAAATAGAACAGGAAGAGGAGCAATCGTGAAAAAGAAATCACTGTCCGTGTTAAGTTCCGCCTAGACGGAAATTCTTCGGCTGGTATGGGAGCTCGAACCGGCTACGGTCCAGAACATCTGCGATGCGCTGCCAAAGGATCGGTCGATCGCCTATGCAACCGTTCAGACGCTCTTGCGAAGACTGGAGGCCAAGGGCTATGCGAGGCATGAAACGCAGGGGAAAGCTCACTTGTTTTCGACCGCAATCAAACGCGATCAAGTTGTCAAGCGAACGGTCGGCGATTTCGTCGAGCGATTGTTCGGTGGTGATCCGCTACCACTAATGCTGCACCTCGCTGTTCAAAGCGATCTCAAGCCAGACGATATCGAAGCGATAAAAAGAATCATCGACAAGCCAGGTAAGCCTTAAAGCGAGCGGCAGAATGAAAAGTACCGTAATACGGGGACCTTTGTCCCGTCCGGTGACCTGTTCGGGACAATGGTTCCAAAGTTCTGGTAACTAACAGCCTGTCGCTTGCTGAACAACGAGCTTGGCGAAAACAAAGTGTCCATTCGAAACGAATGGGTTAAGATGAACTCAATGCCGAATAACGTAGCAAGTTTTTTAGTCGCGCAGAGCCTGCAAATCGTCCTCGTTTTCTAGGTGGCATTCGTACTCTGTTGGCTTCTACGCAACGCAAGCGCCCATTGGCGTTACCTGTTGTGGTTGGTGGTAATCGTCAAATGCCTAACGCCACCGATTTTCTCTTTGCCCCTGGGCCTTGCTGCCCGCAGAAATAAGCAAAAGCTCGCCGAGACCGAAGGACACCAAGACCTTGCAAGACTTGGGACTGGCGTCGCTCGACGCGCCATCGCTGATGCATTGTCGCTTCATGACTTAATACAGCTACTACGAGCTGGAGAATCGCAACCCATCCCAAAGGTTTTCGCAGAGCACGACGATCCCATCGTGCGCTTTGCATCTAGGGGCTCAATGGCATACTATGGTGATGCGGATTCTGCTCAAGGCTTATACGATCTCATTCACGATCATTCTCTATCACAAACCGATCGGCAAGTCATTTGCAGTTGGTGTAACGGTGTTGGTATTCGCCTTTCGGATTCACCGTCTCGCATTGTTGAGCAATTCGCCATTGCGACCAGCAAGGCCCCTAAGTTCGAAAAAGGTGAGGTTGCTCCGGATTTCGAAGTAGAGGCGGTATCTGGGCTCAAACTTGCGTCACAGGCTTGCGCGGCAAAGTGGTCGTATTGCACTTTTGGAGTACCTCGTGCGGTCCTTGAATAGGCCAAATGCCATTTCACATCTCATCGCTGGCAAAACACGATCAAAAATGTCGAGGTGGTGTTCGTCAGCTTGGACGATGACAAAGAAAAATTTATCGAAGCGGTCAAGCAATTCAAAATCCCTTTTAAGAATGCTCGCGATGAACGCGGTTGGGGGGGTGAATTGGCTCGTCAATTTGGCGTGAATTCATTGCCGTTCGATGTCATCATTGACGGCGAAGAAAAGATCGCTTCCTATTTTATCGAAGACATTTCCCAGCTTCTCCTGTCGCAAGAGAGATAGACACTTAACTGCGAGCCCACGTTATAATGCGTCTCGTCCCAAGGTGTCACCGTTAGTCAATCTGTGGAAAGGAATTACGAATTGAATCCGCTGGATGACGATGAAAATATTATAGAGAAGTTGCTCAAGCCGGAATCGATAAAGAGCTTTTGGGTGTGCTGTTCCGGACTTGCCGTTCTGGCTATTCTGGCAAGCGTTGGAGTATTTTCAATTGCCAAATTCGATAACGAATTATTCACGTTACTATCTTCGTCTTGGAAAATCCAAAATTTTCAAGTTTTATGGTTGGTAGTTTCCGGAGTGCATACGGTCTTTAGGGCATCGTTGATTCCTGCTATTGTTCTGGGAGGTTTGGTCCCCATCCTGTATTGGCGAGGAGGGCTTATGCAGCGATTCGCGATTTCAGTGGTCCTAGCCGTCACTACCATGAACCTCACCACTGGTGATATGGGGCAATCGGGCATGAAAGTGCCAGTACGGCAAGTGATTGAAATCTTATTGTGTTGGATGGTGATGCCAGCGATCTTTTTGTGGACGCCGATCAAGACTCGGAACCTACGCATGATTGTTGCAAGTTGTTTGCTGGTCTTGACACTTTGCTTGAGCATCCTGCATCTGTTCACAGCGCCCGAAAACATTAACTATCTTTATTGGGAATCGCTGTATGGTGCAGCCTTTAGTTATGCTCTCATCCGACGCAATTGGGGCCGAGTGGCGATTCTTGAATCGGCGACGCGGGGCGAGCAGATCGAACGCACTTCGACCCGAACGCTATTGGAGTTGATGGCCGTTTGCGGACTTGCTTGCGCAGCATCGATGTACTGGTCCACTTCGCTTAATCTCGGCATTTTCATCCAATTGGGCCAAGCGGTCTTGTTTGGCATTGCGTGTATCCTGGCAAGCATGGCCTGCATTCGTCTCGTACTACATCGCTCCGAAAAGGTGATCCGAAAAACATTCGCCTTAGGGGTGCTCATGCATCTGCTGTTCTGTGCAAACAGTTGCGTTTACTTCGCTGTATTCGGTCCCTTGGGGACGGGCATCTGGTGGAATCTCGGTTTCTTGGTCTCTTCCAACGGAGTCTCTTTTGCAATTTGCATAACCTCGTTTTTTGCGAGCCTTGCGTACATTGGATTTATGCTTGTGGTTGGCTGTTGGCTGAAGTGGTGTGGATGGCAGACGTACGATCAAATGGGGGGAGCAATAGATACCGAGAGCTGAGCCCGATAGAGGCGGCAGATCGCAGGGGTGGCACGCGATGCGCAGAGCGTTGACGCTCATCGTTACCCATGTGTTTGTGCTTGCTTTCCTCGCCCCTTATTGGGGCGAGGGGGCGAAATCGCATGAATGTGATTGGTCTGAAAGCGAGACGGCCTCCAAGCCAGCCGGGACAAGACATTAGCCGCACCGCGTTAGCGGCGGTTGTCAGGCTGAAAACCGGGCTTAAGGTTGGCGGCTAATTGTGGGGTTTGCGTCTTCGACTAAATCAACAAGCCCCAGGGGACGATGGAAGCTTTGCGGTCAACCAACTCAGGTAGGCCGACATTTGGGTTGCTAGTTGGGTATCACCCCGGACGTTGGCACTTTCAAATTGTTGACGTGATTGCTCAACGCTTCGCAATGCTTTGATGTACAACGCTAAGTCGGCATTGCAACGACGGCATTCTGGTTGCGCAGATTGCTTAGCGCGGCAAACTGGGCATGCAAAATTTCGCAAACGATCCGCCGCTTGTTGCGACGGAATCGTCGGATCGAAGGGTGGGCTGCTTGTCATGTTAGATAGAACAGCAAATCCTCTAATTCGACCTCTAAGCCTTCGAGCATGTCGGCGTCGTCCAGTTGCCGAGCACTTTCGATCAGACCGATCAATCGATCGATGTCTTTGGCGTCGTCGCCGGAAACCGAGTCCCGCACCGACTTGGCCCGACTGACCACCTCGTTCGGTTTCGCTTCGAATGCCCCGCCGTCGTCGATGCGAACGATTGCTTCGGAATCGTTTGACCGAACCCAATCGAGTGGCCGATCGGCTTCATCCTCGTCTTCGTTGTCCTCCTCTTTCAAGGTCGAGCTGAATCCTTCGGAATCTCGAAACAGAACCTCCAATCGTTCTTCGGTCGCCCTCCTGCCGCTTTCACCCATCTGAGAAAGCGCGTTGTCGATCTTCAGCATCTTCTTGATGCCGGTCTTGCGTTCGATAGCGGTCACGGTCAGTGTGCCGTCCAGCGTAAGCTCAAATCGAACGAGAATTTCGCCATCGGAGTCGTCGGTTTGATTGAGTCCTTCGAGCAAAAATCGCCCAATCGATAAGTTGCGACTGAGTTGAATACTCTCACCTTGAAAGACGTCAACCTCTACCACTTTTTGATCGGGAGAAAGGGTTGAGAAAATTTCTTCGTACATTGCGGGGAGGGGCGAGTTTCGGCGAATGATCGGTGCGAAAACAAGTTCCGAACGATATGATGGGTCTTTTATTGCTGAAACGCCGAGGGTGTGAGTCGCGACGTCGATCAAGACTGGGCCAACCGAATGTCCATCCTGCATCGCTGCTTGGGTTGCCGCCCCGAGCGCAACGGCCAAGTCCGGGTTTACGGACCACTTTGGATCGCGTTGAAATTCTTCTCGCAATCTGCGTTGAACCATCGGCGTTCGGGTTGAACCTCCGACCAAAATCAATTCATCCAACTGGCTCGTGCTCAGTCCCGAGTCTCGAATGGCATCATCCACACAAGTTATCGTGCGTTCTATTAACGGTTCGATCAAGTCCTCATATTCGTGCCGCGAGATCTCGATGTCCAAATTGATGGGGTTGCCATCCACGGTCGCAATGAACTCTTCGGAAATACGGACTGAGCTCGAAGCCGACAGCTCGCACTTGGCACGTTCGCATGCCTGAATCAATCGCCATCGAGTTGTGCTTTGAGCCATCAAGTCAAAGTTGTGCTGCCCGAGAAAGATGCCTGCAATGTGCTTGCTGAGCAATTCGTCAAAATCATCGCCGCCTAAGTGTGTGTCTCCCTTGCTGCTCAGGACCTCCACAACTCCGTCTTCGACTCGCACAATCGATACGTCGAACGTTCCACCCCCCAAATCGTAAACGATCAAATGGCGTCGTTCGCTTGTGGTCGAGTGATAGACCAAGCTGGCTGCGGTGGGTTCGTTGATAATGCGTTCGACTGTCAGGCCGGCGAGTTGTCCGGCTTCGCGAGTCGCTTGACGTTGATTCTCATCAAAGAATGCGGGGACCGTAATGACTGCCCGCGTGACGGTTGTTCCAAGAAACGTCTCGGCCCGCTGCTTCAAGCGACGAAGAATCATCGCGCTGATTTCTTGCGGAGTAAACTCCTGATCTGCCATCTTGACCTTAACGGCTTGACCCATGCGCCGCTTTACCGATGAAATGGTTCGGTCCGGAAATGCGGCCAACTGGTTCTTGGCTGCATTTCCAACAATCAATTTACCATCGAGGGCCATGCCCACGACCGACGGGAGGATGGATGCCCCTTCCTCTTCGATGACATGCACTTTGCCGTCTCGATAGACGGCCACCACGCTATTGGTCGTTCCTAAGTCGATGCCGATGATCGTTGATTGCTGATTTTCCATTTGTGTGATTCTCGTGGTATAGGTCTTATTAGTAGGATCGACTTCCAGCCTGCCGATCTGAAATGACAAGCTGGGATCAAGTTGCGATTCGGACTTCGGCGCACCGAAGTGTTACATTTCGCCAAAGGTACAACGGTCGTAGCTGCTGGGCAACGTGCGCGCTGGGGACCGAGGGGGCATGAATCATATCGACGGCGTTCATTGTCTCTGCGTCGAACGCTTGATGCAATACATTCACTCGCTCGATTTCAAACTGTTTCATCAAGCGATGCACGCGGGCTAGCAGCAGTTCCAGTCCCTTGTACGAAGCGTCTTGAACAGCCGCGGCTGGCTTCGAGGCCTCCATGGAATCGACCAACGTTGAACGGAGCTGAGCAATCCAGCGGCCAGCGAAGGCTCTTGCAATCCAAGGTGCTTTGGACAGCACGGCATCGCACTGATTCAAGACATTGTTTTCTTCGCGTACGACCACCGCCTTCGGAACGATCGACTCTATGGCTCGCTGTAGACTTTCCTCAATATCGGCGATAGCCTCAGCCATCTTCCGGCTCTCGGAGGAAGGCGTTGCATTAATAGGTGGCGCTGTGAGTTTTTGTTCCAAGCGTAGCAAACTTTCTTGAAACGATTGTTGCAACTCCCGTCCGCCACGCACTTGAAGCTTGATTTCATGGCGCAGAGCGGTAAACGCCTCAACGATGTCCACGGCTCCTAGCAGCTCACTCGTCTGATTCTTGTTGGTGTCGGTGTTCGTGAATGTCGACATAACTTCGGGAATTGGGGTGTCAGGAATTGGGGTGTCAGGAATTGGATTGGATCCCATGCTGAATGAGGAGCTTTCATTCATCAGTTTATTTCGCCTCGTTTCCTAACGCGAGTAGATTCAACATAGCCAGTCGCGGCCTGATTTTTTCCGCTTCTGCAATCACGGCCATAAGGTCTGGCTTGTCGCGGCTCGGGGTTAATAAAGCGGTCGCCTGGGCAAGCGGGTCGCTCAGCAATTGGTACGCGGCATGAATGTCTCGGAATTTTTCCGGATCACGATCCGGTGGATGCTGACGAACTAGAGCGAGGTAAGCTTTTCGAAGCTCTTCCGGCGTTGCCCCAAGTTTGAGCTCAAGAAACTCGTGTGCATTGTTGGCGGAAACACTCATCGGCTGGACCTACTCGCTTCGCGTTTCTTTCTCTCGAGCTCTTTCTCTCGCCGTTTCCTTGCATCCTTGATCTCGTCGATCGACTGTTTAACGGCTTTTGCATCGGGATCTGTATCAGAGGAAAAATCTTCCTCAAATGCGCCTGGTTGATTCTTGATAAACATCACGAACTCGATCGTTTTATCTGGCGAGACGCCATAGCTCAAAAACAATTTACCAATGGCCGTAACGAACTGTTCGGGTGCCAGATTTTGCTGGATGATCTGCGCAATTTTTACGGCTCCGCTTGGCCCTAATTTGGCAAAGACGTCAGCAATCACCTTGGGCTGGCTTCGTAGTTCATTGTCGAATACCTTCGTTGCGCGAGCTCGTTTTGCTCGGCAGTCAGGGCAGTCGCACAATTCGTCGTCGGAATCGTCTTCGTCATCTAGTAAATCGTCTTCGTCATCTAGGAAATCGTCTTCGTCGAACTCATCATCATCATCGTCTTCATCTTCGTCGTCGTCATCGTACCCATCAGACCTCGAGCCATAGGACTTACGACGCTCTTCCTCTGCATTCAACTCCTGGAATATGGCGTTGAATCCGTCGGAGACTTTATCGAATTGATATCGGTAGAATGCATCCTTTTCGGTTCGAGCGGCCTCTTTCACGATAGCCATGAGCGGCACGTAGTCCGCAATACGATTCCTTGGAAACCACGATAGCCCGAGTAACCAACTTAGGATGGCTGCTGCCAAGCGAGGTTCTTTCCGAGCTCGGCGTAGGAAGTCTGGACTCGGCAATGGATCATTTCCCGATGGCCAGAACTTATGGAAGGCGCCCCACGAATATGCGTTTATTTGGACCGGACTAAGGTCTTCTTGGGTGAAGCTCTTTAGTTTCTTAACGAATGCTTTTCCTGCCTTGCTAGCTTGCATTCGGTAGCCTTTGTGTTTAAATCCCGTCCGTGTTAAATCCCAAAAGAACGACCCAATCGAAAACAGATCGGATAGCTTCAGTTCGTTTGCTTTTTCAAGCTTGGGTTCAACTCCAGTCCGAAAGACTTTCAAGTCTGGACCAGGAATGTTCATCTCCTGCAGGGCGGCGAACGTCATTAAATCGCCGACCAAAACGCTCGTCTTTTGACTCTCCCTGGCTTCGGCAGTCCGTTTTTCAAAACTGGCTTGATCGCCGCCACGCAACGCTAACCCAGCCTTGAGAAAGGGTAGCCAATTTTTATTCAGCCAGACGGGCCAAATCGCCTCGGCTTCTTCCAACGCTTTGCTGGCCATTGCCAAGTCCGCCTTGCGACGACTGAGTCGCATGGCCTCTTTCAGTTTGAGCTTCCAAGGCAACGCCTTCGCGAGCGGGTCCTCGAGGCGTTGTCCACTGAGATTCTTGACTAGAGCGTTGGCCTTTTCCAGTTCATCTTCGTCGAGGTAGATGTCGATAAGCTCGAGCGATGTTTCAACCTCGTCGGGCAGTGCCCGCACCATCGCTTCTTTAGCAGCTAGGATTTCCTTTTCGAGTCGCGCGCCTCGTTCCTTAGTACCATCGTAAGAACGGTCGTTCCACTCGAATTCCTTCTTAAGCGAAGCGATGAGTTTCTCGTGCCCGAGCCGGTAAGTCGGATAGCATTGAATCGCTTTACGAAGCAAAGAATTTACACCTTTGTAATCGACATTCCGCGACCCAAATATAAATCCAAAACTGAACTCACTCTCCGATCGTTCGGCTTCCGCTGTTGCAACCTGCAAATATATCTGGCAGCTCAACGCCTTTTTGAGCGGTTCGGCCATCCCAGACAGATTTGGCAAATCCTGCTCGATGTAAGCGAGGGAAGCTTTCTCCATGAGGTCCCCCGTGTCTTTGAAATCAAGCAAATACGTCGATTTCGTTCGATTCCAGTTCGGATCGTCAGCAGGGCCTGGAACCAGCTTTTTCAATTTATCGAAAACTTCTAAGTCGCCTTGCTTTATCGAAAGGCCGACACAAGTTTGTCCGACTCGCGAAACGAATTCGGGATCCAGCTTTCGAAAAGAGCTGATGAAATTCAAAAGCATCGCAAATTGCGAAATCGAGAAAGTCACCTCAGGGTCGCGATGCCTAACTTTGGCGATCGCTTCGGCTGCCGTCACTGCGTTTTTTCGAAGCCTCAGCGATTGAGTGTGCTCCAAGAGATCCTTTTGGTGCGAGGCGATTGCGTCACTCAGCGGCATGCCCGTTTCAGCAAGCAACAAAGTCGATGCAATTCGGGCAGGTCGACGCTTAGTCTCCAACTTGCTCCAATTCTGGCGAGCCGTCTCTACATCGCCCGCATAAAACGCATGCAACCCGCGAACGAACAATCGCCAATCGGAAAAAGGACTGCTCCTGGCAATGTCCTTTAGTTTGGCAATGGCGTCTTCGAATTTGCCTAGAGACGTTAGTTCGAGCGATTCGATAACGTTTGCAGCTTCAACCTGAAGCGGCTCAGCGAGACTCAAACGCTGCTCTCGGTTAAAGATGGCCGCATCCTCGGTGCGTTCCGAAGACCCGACGACAGGACGAATTTCAAGCGATTTCGCTGCAGCTGCAGCTGCGGGGTCGAGTCGTTTTTCAAGGCGCTGGTTCTGTCGCTTGGCAAGGTCCGCTCGATTTGCTTTTCCTTTGTTCTTTTGCTTGCTTTTCCTTGATGCCATAGCGATTCCTTTTTAACCTTCCCTGCATTCCAGGCCTTGCTTGGGAAGGCGGTTCCCAGATGTCCGTAGTTCCCGTTGAGGTGAGGATTATAGCAAAATCTCCAGCGCCGTTAACCCGAATGGCAATCCCTTAAGAAAACTCGCAGCTGAAACCGCGTAAGCTCTCGGCGAATTAACTACGATTTGGAATGTGGCGTAAGGCTCGAACTATTTTTTGCAGCAACTTCCTCGGCTGCGCTTGCCCTGTAATATCGCGGCTGAATCAAGAATGGATCCAGGGTTTGTTCCTTACCGAATTTTTCAAAACCTAATGTTGCTACCGCGTTCGCTTTGGGCATCACCTCCGGACCTTCAATCCACCGAATTCGCCCTCCGATCGTCGCGACAAACTCTGGCCTATTAAGCTCCCGATCGGCGAGGTATTTGCGAACGCGATCGCATCCAGGTCCGCATAAGTCGATCGAACTTTGGCCATTGTTCGACTGACTTGCACGTTCCAAAAGTACATCCATGTCCAAAATTTCGGTTTCGGAAACTTTCTCAATGGACTGCGATGCACCAGCCACGCGGATAAAATACTCTGCGGCAAACACTTGGCCCCGGTACGCGTCGAATATCGCGAATAACGAATTGCTAGTGACAGGACATTGCCGAGCGATCACGTCCAATGTGTCGACCTCCACTGTTGGAATCCGAAGCGCATAAGCCATGGCTTTGGCTGTTGCCACACCGACCCGCAAACCTGTGAACGAACCCGGGCCGGTTAACAATGCGATCGCACACAGGCTCGTCATCTCGATGTCGTTCTTGGCCATCAAGCGATCGATGGCTGGTGCGAGCGTCCTCGCCGATCCGAACTCGGGCGACAATAATTCCATGTCACAAACGAGCTTTCCACTGCGTTCGCTTAGGATCGCGATCGAACCACTCTTGCCGCTCGTTTCAATCGCTAGTAAGACAGACTCTGGCTTCATGGGTCGTTTGCCTAGGCCACTACTTTCCGATTTCCGCAAGTAGCTCACTCATCTCAGCTGCCGCATGTTGATTGTTCTGCTGTCTGGCCTCGTCGATGCCGTCTCGCAGAAACGTTCTCGCCTCCTCAATGCGATCCAGTTCGACCAACTGCTGCGCTGCCATGAAAAACGCAGCCACGTACCGAGGCACTTCGTGATTTGCTAGTTCGGTTAGCAGTTCCAAGCTCTTTTCGTTTTCGTCCAGCTTGCGGTATTCCATTGCAAGCGTATACCGCAGAAAGCTATCCCGAGGGTCATCCTGCAGCATGGCTTGGATTTTGTCGATACGTGAGGTTGTCATGAGCTACTGTTGTTGGTTGACTGAAATTGCAGGCCAAGTGTTTGGCCACGTTGAACGCGGAACGGGGTAAGGTCGATCTCCGTTTTTTGGCCGCTCATCCATTGGTACATTAGCAGACCCGTTGCGGTCGACCAGTGCAAACCGTGCCGAAAGTGCCCTGCCGCCACAAAACCATTCTTAAATGGATGCAGCGTCCCCAAATAAGGGAGCGTATCAAAGGAACCGGGACGCAGCCCCGACCAAACCCTCTCGACGGCAGCTTGCGACAATATCGGGCAAATTTGCATCGCCCAATCCTTGAGCGGCTCAATCATCTCTGCCGTCGTTCGATGATCGAAGCCGACCTCTTCTTCGCAAGACCCAGCCAGTACGTAGCCGTCATCTCGAGGCACTAAATAGCGGTGGCCGTCGTTGATAACCATCGAAAAGAGCGGCTTGTCGAGTTTGTACAAAACCATCTGCCCGCGAACAGGCAAAATACCGGTCTCAATCCCGATCGGCTTCAAAAGCTGCGATGCCCAAGCTCCGCTGGTGATACAGAACTTATCGGCATGAAATTCTCGCGTTCCAGAGTGCGCAGAAACAATTCTTTCATCATTTGTTTCAAACTTATCAACGCAAACGTTTTCCAGCATCGTTACGCCGAGCTTCTCACAGGCAGTCGCCAGCGCCCTGATATGCCTCGGGTTGCGAAGCCGACAGTCCTCAGGCACAAACCAGACTCGAAGTCGATCGTTGCCTGCCACCTGCGTTTGCATAAAAGGTAACCGTGTCACCAATTCATTGGCCGACCAAATTTCGAAGCCAATGCCATGCTCGTCCCACCACATTTGGTTGGCGGCCAACGTAGCTCGTTCGGCAGGGCTTCCTCCCAAATACAAACCACCGCATCTGCGAAACTCGTTATCGATGCCGGTTTGCTCAAGCAACTGCTGAGCCCACTTAGGATGCAACCGATGCGAAAGAGCTCGCAACTGCTCGGTCGGATCGAGTGCGATCGTTGTCGCACCCGCTGGCAAGATACCAGCGCCCGCCCAAGACGCCTCTTTGCCGATTTGCCCCGAGTCGACGAGAAGGACATTCCAGCCGTTCGTCGCACACTGGTAAGCGATGGACAGCCCAACCACGCCACCACCGCAGAGCATAAGATCATATGGCGGTTTATAGTCTAAGGGCATTCTGAAATTCGCGAGTCTATAAAATTCAACTAGTAGTCAGCATCTACTTCGTTTTCGTATAGCGGAACCCAAATGGCACTCACCTTCGGGTTTTGTGAACCGCGGCGCTTGCCTCGGGCTGCTGTTTAGTTACCTTTTCGATCAATTCAGGCCCGAAGTCGATCAATTTAGGCCCGAAGCTAGCGCTTACGGTTCACGAAGGGAGTGCCATTAGGCGGAACCTAACTGGGGTTTGCGTACTTCCTTGGACATCACCGAAAGTCTTGGCGACTTCCGCTACGGTTTCCACCCGAATTTTAAGTTGAGTTGAACCACTAGCGACAACTCTATTCCGTCGGTGCACGCAAAAGTACTTTGCTGACACAGAAGGACACAAGTGACAGCACGGATAGTACCGACACGCTCATGAAAATCCAACCTGCAGTGGTCATTGTATCATTCCTCTCAAGCTCTTATCAGACGTGAAACCCATGTTAAGCGCGGCCTTCTCTTTTCCAACGTTGTCCGGCAAAGAAAACCATGACCCAAAGGAACAACAGGCTTCCCATGACAATCGAAAATCCCGCAAGTTGAATTGGGTCTCGCAACCGTTCTACAATTTTCAAACTTCCTTTGGCTGGGCCCTCGCTAATCGTTGCCGTTAACGTGGCGTACAAAATCCAAATAAGGAACGTTGGCGATACGAACTTGATTACGAATTGAACGAATCGAGGTATCTTGAGTTCTGCACCGCTGTCGAGTTCCTCCTGCCCTAGTTTAATGCCAAACACCCAGCCATAAATTACGGCTTGAACAAGCGCCAGGACAACGATGAATAGTTCTCCTGCCCAGAAGTCGATGGCATCCAAAGCGTTAAGGTTTTTGGAATAGTACATGACGAAACCAGTACCCATCAAGGTGATGACAAACATGAGCAACGTCGAGCCTCGTCGTTTTAATCCGAGGCCTTCTTCGAAGAACGCCATCACAGGCTGCAGCATCGACAAGCTACTCGTGATCGCGGCCAAAAAAAGCATAAAGAACCAAAGGAAGCCGAAAATTTGGCCGCCAGGCATTTCAGCAAAAACGTTTGGCAAAGCTTTGAATCCAAGAGAAAACGGACTCCCGGTAAAGGTCGCAAGCGTCGTCGCACCCAAAAAGACAAAGGCCGCTGGAATCGTAATTGTTCCGGCCAAACAAACTTCAAAGAATTCGTTCACACTGGTCGCAGTCAGTCCGCTCAATGCAATATCCTTTTTGGGTTTGACGTAACTGGCGTAATTGATGATCACTCCAAAACCAACCGAAAGGGTAAAGAAGATTTGGCCGGCAGCAGCTAACCAAGTATCCGGTTTAGTGAGAAAAGTTAGGTCCGGATTCCACATATACCCCAATCCATTTATTACAGTCTGGTCTGGAGCATTAGGATTGGCTGGCAAGGTTAGGACTCGCACCAGCACGCACACGGCACAAACCGCCATCATCGGGATTGCGATATTGCAAAACTTTTCGATGCCACCACTGAGGCCGCGATAGATAACGATGAAGTTCACAAGAAAAGTGATCGCAATAAAAATCAACGCGGGTTGAATCGTGCTGGAGAACAAGGTTGCATCTTCCGCGGAACCTGTGAATGTAGTGAAAAAATCGGAGTAGGCTCCTGGGTTTTTTCCAAGCATCAAGCTTCCGGTTAGATAGTTCCATGCGTAACCCAAACACCATGCTTCAATAACGATGTAATAAAAATAGACAGCCATAGGGATCAGCAACGCCAATGCCCCCAGATACTTCGAAAGCGGATTCCGCCATAGCACAGAAAAAATTCCAGGAGCTGAATTGAATCCGTGTCGCCCGCCGTAACGGCCCATTGCCCATTCAGCCCAACACAATGGAATCCCAACCAACAGCAATGCGATGAAGTAGGGGATCATGAATGCCCCGCCGCCATTCTCGGCAGCTTTGCCGGGGAACCTCAGAAAGTTCCCAAGGCCAACGGCGGACCCAGCCACCGCCATGATCACACCAATCCTAGATCCCCATTGCTCTTTGTCGTTGGACATTTGGCTCCCTGTCTGAATAGAGTCGCAATTGCTCTGTCGTTAATACTCAACCAATGATCATCGCGGAGAGAATGGCATTCACAAATGCCTCACGACAATTCCAGGGCTGTATGCTACACGACGGCAGGGAAAGTGCTAGCACCTGGAGCAGAAGTCTGGCTACTTCCGCAGATTTTGCAAAACGACGATTTCAAAACGAAATCAGCCGAAGTCCTAAAACTTTGGCTGATCTGCATTTAGAATGAGTTGCTTGGTTAACACGGCTCGCAACTCGCGAAGACCTAATCGCAACCATTAGACGCTATACGTTAGCCCAGGTTTTCGGACAGACAACTGTCGCTAACGCGGTACGGCTAATTAGATCAATAAGCCCTTTTCCGAATCAATCGGATTATCGGAAGACTCCGCCGCCCGGAACAATCTGCTGATTCCCTGGGTTTGGAAAGCTTGCTGGACCCGCTGATCCACCGGCTCCCTGATTCGAGAAGTCGTAACCGGTTTGACGCCCTACGCTACCTGGCCGATACGGTGCCGCACCTCCATAGCTTTGTCCTCCAGATGCTCCGCTCGATGGGCTCGGCGGAAACGCATTTGGCAATGAGCTGGGCAATGCGTTAGGCATGCTGCTTTGAGCCTGGGAGGTATTGGGCATCGCACCAGGGCTGAAACCGGCAGGGATGGCGGACACTCCGCCTCCCATTGGCGGGTAGGATGAGATACTTGGCGACTGAATTGGACCACCGGTTGGCATTCCGCCATATGCTGGTGGCATCGAGGATGGCACCGACGAAGGTAAACCAGCCATCGAGTTCGACGGCGGAGCACTATAGCCTGTACCTCCGGCAGGAGCACCATACCCACTCGGAGCACCAAACGCGGTTGGTGGCGGCATTCCGCCAGCTCGGTTTGCGTTGCTAGCCGTGTTGTATTGTCCAGTTTGGTAGCCATTCGCGGACGATGTCACGCCCGCTCCATTGCTCGCCATCTGATTTCCAGGGTGACTGCTCGCATTGTTCGGCGGCATGTTGAAGCTAGGACCGGTTGTCCCTCCGTATGGGGACGAAGATCGTCCTGGATTAGCAGCATTGCTAACCAAGGGAGATGGGCTGTTTTTGTAAGCTGGGCCCATCGGCGATGAGGGAGAACCACTCGGTGGCATCGAAAGACTTGGGCTGCTGCCAGCCAGAGTCGATTCCGAAGGCTTTTTTGACCAAGGGAACATGTCCGAACCGGGCATTTTCCATCCGGATTTGCATCCGGTTTGTGTACCGCTGATGGCGACGACTACTAAAGCCAATCGAGTCCAGGTCGCGAGTTTGGTTCGCATGCTAACAATTCCCTTTGGTAGCTTGTAGCACTTCCGCTCCCATTGAGCGTAAATGCCTTTGTTTTGTTTCGGTAGGTTCTCGTCTGAGAACATTTACTTACGTGAAAGTCGCCAATACATCTTGTTTCGGCAAATCGCCGTCCTCACGTTACGGATAACCGGAAAAACCTGCCTATTTTCTCGTCCGGCTTTTCGTTGAGGACTGCTTTACGCAGATTGGATGGGGTTTAACGGAAACCGTTCGGTCAAGTCAACGCCAGCTTTGTGTCTTTGTGCCATTCGTGGTCGTCGATATGAAGGAACGATTGCGACTGGACTTCCTTGTGGGCTGGCCTGTGCATGTGCGATGCTGTTTACTTTGTCTTTCGAGGTGGAATCGGCGTCGCATCCGGAGAGTAATAATGACTTCAAGCAATATTAATCGACCTGGAAACTACGCCAGAATACAATTCATGGTGGCGTGAGCGAAGTGACCATCCAGTTTATCCTTCGTGATTTCGAAACAGCAAAATTGGCCGATTATGCAAGGCTTTTACGTGGGACCGTCGACAAAGTGCTTCTAGCTTTTCCCGGAGTATCGGTAGATGTTGTGTCTTGTGTGCAGTATCGAAACATGGCGGAAGCGTCGTGCTAAGACCGTAGATGGGACCATTGTCCCGACCGTGATTCGTTCGGGAAAATAGTCCCAAACTACAGCTGGCCAAACCGAAACTCTTGGCCAGGTCCGCTACCCTGAAATCAAGGGGGATTGGCCATTAAATACGTCTGCAACAATTCGCG
>Ga0105045_10001134_pt1 | contig 21355 bp, 16 predicted proteins | sample MAT02_FD_78089 | JGI IMG/M metagenome (GOLD analysis project Ga0105045, IMG submission 78089) | Freshwater microbial communities from Lake Fryxell liftoff mats and glacier meltwater in Antarctica - MAT-02 (megahit assembly) | ecosystem: Environmental > Aquatic > Freshwater > Ice > Liftoff... | reverse complement strand
CATACCGTGATTTCCGCTTTGCGGATGGGGCCGAGCGCCTGGCCGGGTAAGGTCAAAGTCTATTTCAATAGCTTCGTCGTTGGATTAGTTTTGGAAGTAAAATCAACCTAATTCTGCTGCTTTAGAATCTTGAGCTCTGCTGCATCCGTGAAATTTTTACTCCGTATTTTTGCCCCATGATCGAATATATTCAACAGCCCTGGCCATGGTACGCTTCTGGTGCTGCTATCGCTGGCATTCTTCTGCTCATGCTCTTTATGGGTAAATCTTTTGGCGTAAGCTCCAATTTTGAAACCATATGCGCCATGTGTGGCATAGGCGAAAAAGTGCCCTACTTTAAAATCGACTGGCGGAGCCGAGTCTGGAATTTGCTATTCCTGGCCGGAGCCGTTATAGGCGGTTATATAGGCGCCACTTGGCTGAGCACCAATAGTGGAGTGGCTATTGCTGATAGCACTATCGCCGATATGCAAGAGCTCGGCATTCGCGCGCCAACTGGCATGCAGCCCCTGGAGCTGTTTTCTTTCGAAACGCTTGCCACTTGGCAAGGCTGGATTATTTTAGTTTTGGGCGGTTTTCTAATTGGTTTTGGAACGCGCTATGCGGGTGGCTGCACATCTGGCCATGCTATATCGGGGTTGAGTAATCTGCAGCTTCCATCGTTGATGGCGGTTATCGGCTTCTTCCTAGGTGGACTTTTTACCACTTTCGTTGTTTTACCTTTCATTCTTTCTTAATATGCGAATTTTGAAATTCATCGCTTTTACGGCAATAGGCGTTCTCTTTGGAATCATTATGGCTAAATCGGAAGCTATTTCCTGGTACCGTATCCAAGAGATGTTTCGGTTTCAAGCATTCCATATGTATGGTATTATTGGCACCGCTGTGGTGTTGGGAGCCATTAGCATGCAGCTCATTAAACGGTTTAGGCTCCGCGATTTCTCTGGACAGCCAATACTAATCGTCGATAAAGATCCGCGACTTAAACGCGCTATAATCGGCGGCAGCATTTTTGGAATCGGTTGGGCCTTAACAGGCGCCTGTCCCGGACCGATGTTTGTCAATTTTGGGTTTGGTTATTCGGTTTTCTTGGTGGTGATTGCTGCGGCCTTGGTGGGCACACTCTGTTATGGGCTTTTGAGAGATCGACTTCCTCATTGACCGAAAGAAAGCTCCTTCATTTATCGGAAATACGCTTCTTCCCACTAAGCAAAAAGAACTTGATGTCAGTAGTTCGAATTATGGGCGTTCGAATGAAAGTATTCGGTTCGGTTCGGTCGGTTTGATGGATGTATGCCAGCTGAATATTGGTGTCTGTATTGAATCGATAGCCTAAGCCAAAATACACCCAGTTCCTGGCAAAGTCGGTAAATATTAACCGCTTGTTTTGGGTGACCCACAGCGCATCAAACACATTTAGGAAGACCGCTTGCTGGCCTTTGGCCTTGAGAAGTCTATGCTGGCGGTAATGCGATACCTAAACCTATTTTGATAAGTCACACCATCGATGGCAGTTTCCCCGCTTTCCGAAACGAATCGATCAATCCACCTGTTTTCTTCGCGAAATCGATGCTGCGCCGATACTTTTCCAATTTGATTTTTCAGAAGAACTTGCCACTAAATGTTGTTTTCGTTTCTGGAAAGTGGATGTAAATAAGGCTCGTAAGAATTTGTTCGAAGATAGCTGTAGCCAAAACTAAGCTCCACTTGTTGCTCGTCAATGATAGTCAAGCGAAGGTCGCCAAATAAATTGGCCTTGATCGTCAAGAAATTTTCCTGTGCGCTCGTGGAATTCGTTTGTAACGCTCCATTTTTCACTCAAATTGAGCCTTTTGAGCTATAAGAATCAGGTGTTCACACTGACCGCTACTATTTCAGTACTTTGAGCCCAAACTTGGCCAAAATTTATAGTTGTCGAAACAATTGACAGGACCACAAGCTTGAACTTCAATAGTATGCAGAAATTATTGCTGTTGCGATAAGAATTTCATTTCGATATTTCGGGCTGTTTTCCGTTTGCATTAATAAACGTCTTAGCGTGCAATCGTAACTGGTCCGTTGAAAGTCTCACCCGTTGCTAGCTTCACAATGTAAAAGTAAGTTCCATCCGTATTATCCTGGCCATCCCAAAAATTACCAGAATTGTAATTATTAGTCTCGTAAACTATCGCTCCCCATCGGTTGAAAATCTGCACCATGGTGCCATTGAGTCCTTCCAGACCCCGTATCACAAACTCGTCGTTCAGTCCATCTCCGTTTGGCGAGAAGCCTTCCGGAATTCTGAACTTAAACCGTGAGAATACTTCCTGTTGAGCTTGATCTGAGCATCCTTGTTCATCGGTTACTATCAAAGTCACCACAAAGTTGCCCGATTGGGTGTAAGCATAGATTGGATTTTGAGAAACTGCTGTAGTCCCATCACCAAAGTTCCAAGCCCAGGCGGTAATCGGCGCTATTGGCCCGGCCATCGAAATGTCCACAAAATTGAGAACTGTATTTGGCGCAAAAACCGTATCCGGATTTATTTGAAAGGCAGCAGTCGGTCCATTGGTATCAATGGTTGTTTCGGCGCTTCCGAAGCAACCTTCGGCAGTGGTAACTTCAAGCGAAAAAGTGCCTACAGAAACGCTGATAGCCTGTGTTTGGTCGCCATTGCTCCAATTGTACGCGGCAAATCCGTCGGGACCTGAGATTGTTACTTCATTGCCCGGGCAAAGAGACGTATCTGCCGGAAGGCTAAAAACCGGATTTGAATTGATATTGAGGTCAAAAGAAACCAGGTCGCCAATGCAGCCATCGAGCTCGGCGATTACATTGTAGAAACCGGCGTTGAGAACCAGCGCATTTGGAATATCGAGTGAACTTGTGTTTGATACAGGATCGCCAAACGTATTGGTCCACAAAAAAGCGGTATTGGCTTGGTCGGGAGTGGATAGCACTACATCATCGCCTTCGCAGAAGGAAGTTTGATTAGCTGAAATGACCAACGGCGCAGGGTAGGGACGGAAGATCACATTGACCGTGTCACTGCCGATGCAATTAAATTCATTGGTCGCATCTACGAAATATGTTCCCGAAACCAGCGGGTTGTAAAGATTTCCGACTGAGCCATCTTGCCACACATAGGCTAAGGCGCCAGGGTCGCCAGCATTGAGAGTTATTGTTTCGTCTTCACAAACCGATACATCTGTGCCTAAATCGATGACGGGTATAGGTGCGATTGACACTAACACGGAGTCGAGAAAGGAGGGACATCCATCGACTATTATTCCCGCGCTATACCATCCTGCTTGCGCAGCTCCAATGTTTGCTAAGGATACGTTTTGCTCTGGAACCACAGAGCCATTGGGCAAGGTAAATAGATAAGATGCATTGGGCGAATCACTAATACTCAGGTTCAAGGTTTCCCCATTGCAATAAATAGTGTCTCCCAGTATAGCTGGCGATGCAGGTCTTGGGCTTACGGCCACGGTTATGGAATCGCGCGTTCTGCATTGTTGGAAATCGGAAACATCGAGCCAATAAATTCCCGGTTCGGAGATGATAAAAAAGTTCCCGGTAGAGCCATCTTGCCATTCGAAATTATAGGTGCCATCTATTTCGATGATCAGACTGTCGCCTTCACAAAGGGTGGTATTTGCACCTAAGTCTATGGGTGGCTCGTAGTAAGTGACTTCGATATCGTCAGTAGCTAGGCATCCGCTTCCGCTCGATACTGTTACGGTGTAAATACCCGCTTCAAAAACGGTGATGGTCTGCGTGATTTCACCAGTGCTCCATAGGTAACTCGTTTTACCCGGGCCTGCGTCGAGTACCGCTGAATCGCCAAGACAAACTTCGGATGTTTTGCCCAAATTTAAGTAGCTAAACGCTGAGAAGTAACCGTAATTACAAGAACTACCGCCACCTTGATTGAGCACACCCACATGGAATAGTTCAGTGCCAAAATTGGTAAGCAAATGAGACTGCCCTACAGCTAATTGCCCTGTTGAGAATGGTATTCTGGCAAAAACATATTCGCCATTGCTTCCGGTAACAGGCGAAAAAGCACTTGATGGCACGAGCGATGGGTTGCCGTTGAGCTCAAAACCGCCCTCACTTCCTGCCTTAATGGTTACGGTTAGAAAAAATGGCCCAGAGCTACCCCGGACAAATCCTACCTGTTGGCTTCCTGTGCACTCAAGCGCGGGTATGACTGCGCCGGCTATTTGATCGTTCAAGCCCGATACTTGCAACACGGCTATCTTTTCTGTGGCTTCGATAAAAGATGAAGCCGCAGTGAAACCGTAACTGTATTGATCGCCTGCATCGATAGTAATCGGAATAGCACTGCCATCGATGAAAACATCTGTGTTGTCTACGGTTCCGCAGATAATTACGCGATCGCCATTGGAGACAAGGCCGCTTTTAACAACAATATGCTCCAACCCTAGAAATTCTTCGGAAATAAGTTGATAGCCAAGTACATCGGCACCGCCATCATTGGCAGGGTTCAAATCGAGCAAATCGTCCTTTATTGTTACCGTAATCGGTAGGTTACTTTCTACCAAGCTTCCAACAGGCTGGCTGCCAGCTTCCCAATTCAAAGCTTCGCAATAATAGGTCTGCCCCCTATTGAGCATTATTGTAAAAGGCACACCTGTAGGATGGTCGAGTAGTTCATTTCCAGGTGTGATGGTTACAGTAGTTTGATCGCGAATGGCCATTACAATAAAACCGGAACGGGGAGCTGGAATATAAGGCAAACTGTTTAGGCTCTGGTTGTTCTGATACTCGGTTTGAAATGGGGTGTGAAATCTGGTCCCCAATGAATTTTTTCCCTTTAGCGAAAATAGGTCGGAGTTGTTTAAGCCCCTCACTTCGTAGTAGGCCGTAATTGGTTTAGTACTTCGGATTAACAAGCCGGTATTCAATACCGCATTGGCAGGTTTGGTCTCGATCAACGATAAAAACATGCCCAGATTGATCTGTTGAACTGCATCGGCACCCAAATTTACTGTGATGGGTTGAAAGCTGGGATTAGCTGGCTGGGAAATTATGACCGTAGAAGACTGGTTGAGGGTTGACAACACCAGGAAAATTGAGCTGTCGCGACGTGCTTCAAAGCCAGTTCCCATGCTTAAATCTGGTGCACCGAACCAAAATTCGGTGTCGAATTGTGCGAAGCTATTTAATGCAAAAAGCAGGGCGCCAAGAGTGAACAGTTGTTTCATGGAAGAAAATTTAAAGGGAAAGGATTTTGTAGCCTACAAAGGTTGAAGGTAAACGCTCTGGTGTGGTTTCTGACATTGGTAATAAAGGACTTTTCAAGAGTTTAATTCACAATGCTCTACGTATTCTTTACGCAAAAGGTACATTAATAAGAATCGATTTTTCTCTTATCTAGACTGATTTCCCACGTGACCGTTGCCTGATGGCTTCAAAAATGATCACCGCCGCCGAATTGGAAACATTCATCGAGTCGATTTTTCCACGCATCGGTATAATGATCCGGTCGGTACAATCATTTTCCCAATCTTGGCTGAGTCCTGCCGACTCACTTCCCATCAGTATGGCAGAAGGTCTCGAAAAATCTACATCAAAATACGCTTTTGTTGCCTGTAAGGAAGCGGCATACGACGCTACTTTTCGATGAGACAGCCATCGAATTAATTCAGTACGCTCTACCACAGCAATGGGCATAGTAAACACGGTTCCTAAGCTTGATCTAATCACATTGGGATTGTAGATGTCGGTAATAGGATCGGAAAGAATCACGGCATCAATCCCCGCTGCGTCGGCAGTGCGCAACATAGCTCCAATATTTCCGGGCTTTTCAATGCGATCGAGTAGGAGGTAGAGCGGATTTGCAATTTCTGATAAAGCAGCGAGCAAATGCGGTTTCGCTTCTATTTCGGCCACTACTCCACCGCTGCCGTCGCGATAAGCTATCTTGCTGTAAACAGGGGCGTCTAAGGAGATCGATTCCGCCTGATCGAAATCTATTGGATAATCAAGGTCTTGGCGGTAGATCGACTCACAAATGTAGAATGCTATTATTTTAAATCCAGCAGATTGAGCCAGCGACACCTCGCGAACGCCTTCTGCTATAAACCGGTTTTGAAGCTTTCGTTCTTTAGCCTTTTGCAAGGCAATCAAGTTCTTTATTCGCGGATTGTTGGTACTTGAAATGTGCAGCGGCATAGGGTCTAATATCCGCTTCAAGTTTACCGATTTTGCTTTACATTGGCGGCTATGAAATTAAGAAGTCCCGAGCACTGGTCCGATTATCAGCTCATAGATTCTGGTCAAGGTATGAAATTGGAACGCTTTGGAGATGTGACCCTCATTCGCCCCGAACCGCAGGCTATTTGGGATATATCCCTCACTATGAAGGAGTGGCAAGGGCAAGCAGATGCCCAGTTTATTCGCGATTCGTCAAAATCGCGGATGCGCACAGGAGAATACGATGGTTGGAAATACGCCAAAAAACTTCCCCCAAACTGGCGGTTGCGGTACCGAAGCGATAAACTCGATTTTCAGCTTAAGCTAGCCTTTACAGCCTTTGGTCATGTGGGTGTTTTTCCCGAACAGGCCGATAATTGGGAATATATCTCCGATGTTGCCCAGCATATTGGTACCGGCTCCGTGCTCAATTTATTTGCTTATACGGGTGGTGCATCACTGGCCGCGAGAGCTGCTGGATTTGAAGTAACGCATGTAGATGCGGTGCGCAATATGATCAATTGGGCGAACGAGAATCAACAGCAGAGCAAGCTTGATGGAATAAAATGGGTGGTAGAAGATGCGCTCAAATTTACCCAAAAGGAAGTAAAACGGGGTAAACAATACCAAGGCATCATTCTCGATCCGCCCGCCTACGGCCGCGGACCAGCGGGGGAGAAGTGGGTGCTTGAAGAAGGTCTCCCTGAAATTTTGAAAGCGTGTGGTCAACTTTTGGCTCCAACGAAATCGTTTCTCATTCTCAACTTATATTCCATGGGCTTGTCGGCTGTGGTAGCCGCAAATTTGGCGAAAGCCTATTTCAACGCCAAAGAAGTGGAGTTTGGCGAATTCGTAATTAACGCAGTGCATGGTCATTCCCTTCCACTGGGTATCTTTGTGCGATTTACGCGACCATGAACACCTACCGCACCCCAAACCCAACCACTGTAATAGAAGCGCTGAGCCACATTTTGGTGGGTGCTAGTAAAACTACCATGAAGCAATACCTCAAGCACGGCCGGGTGAAGCTGAACGGGGTAGTAGTAAAAATTCCAGATACTGCCATTCCATCAGGCGCGGTAGTAGAGATTGGAACGCAATCGAAATTACTGACCAAGAAAAAAGCTCCTTTTCAGATTGTGTGGGAAGACCCACATATCATAGTAGTAATTAAACCCGCCGGCCGACTTTCGTCGGGCGAAGGAATTATGCGCGCTCCTACCATGCATAAATTGGTGGAAACTTACGTCAAGGAGCAGGGCAGCGGTCAGCGCGGTGCATACGTAGTGCATCGGCTCGATAAAGAAGTAACAGGCCTTTTGATTTTCGGTAAAACGGAAGCTATTCAAGAGAAGCTTAAAAAGGAATGGAAGCATTATAAGAAACGCTACATAGCCCTTACGGAAGCCAAGCCACCCAAACAAGAAGGAACCATCGATACGTGGCTCGCCGAATGGAAGCAAACTATGCGCGTAGTGCCCGAAACCACAAGCGGAGCCCTCCACGCAGTAAGCCACTACAAATACCTGCGCCCAGAAGGAGAAAATCACTTACTCGAAGTAGAACTTGAAACTGGGAAAAAGAACCAAATACGTATCCATCTCGCCCATATCGGAAGCCATATTGTGGGCGATCGAAAATACGGAGCAAGCGATAAAGTGCACACCCAAGTGCGGCTGATGGCTTACCAATTGGAAATAACTCACCCCATTACGGCTAAGCCGCATAAGTGGGAAATTCAACCCGATACACGGTTTTTGAATCCGGAGATGGAAGTACGCTCCAAAAGACCGGATACTCGAAACAAAAAGTAAATTGGATTGCTCTTTACCGTAATATGTTCGCTATGTCAACCAAATTTGAGTTTGTTAACCACGATTCTGTAATTATCCGGCACCACAACATCTCACTTATTACTGATCCGTGGATAGAAGGCACCGCTTTTCACAATGGATGAAAGTTGATAGAACCGACGCATTTTTCATATGCCGATTTTGAATCCATCACGAATATTTGGTTCTCACATGAGCATCCCGACCATTTTAGTCCAAGTAATATCCGAAATATACCACCTGAAATAAGAGCCAAAATTACGATCCTTTACCCAGGCACCAAGGATAAGAAAGTGATTAATATTGCCAATCGCTTGGTTTCAGGGCTTGTGTGGAGCTCGATGCCAGGTGGCAGGAACTGGGAGAAAACTTTTCCATCTTAAACGTGCCCCATATCGATGGTGACTCATGGATGGCTATAAAAACTTCGGACGGGTGTATTTTAAATCTCAATGATTGCGGCATGGATCACGATGGTCAGATTCTTGAAATCAAACGAAAAATAGGCGAGGTCAGCATCGATGTGCTCCTCACTCAGTTTTCTTATGCCAACTGGGTTGGCAATCGCGGAGATCATTTACTTCAACGTAAAAATGCTGCAACAAAACTGGGAGAACTCGATCGGCAAGTGGCACTTTTAAAGCCGAAATATACTATACCACTTGCGAGTTTTATTTGGTTTTGTCACCAAGAGAATTTCTACTTGAACGCAGAGGCAAACACTGTTGAGAAAACCTTTAATCATTTGGTCAAGAGTGAGCAAACAATTCCGGTAGTGCTTTTTCCCGACGATATGTGGATTTTGGGTACAAGCTGGAATTCGGAAACGGCTCTTGCCAAATGGAAGTTGTCATCGAGCAGCCACATCAAGGAGGAAGAAGCCTTGCCTACGAATGGAGTATCTTCCGATCGGCTTATAGAATTAGGGGGTAAATTCGCCGCTGGATTAAAAGCTAATAACGCTGGTGTAATGGCGTACGCCCTTGAACCTTCGCCCATATATATCGTCGATTTGGAACAGGCATTTACCCTGTCGCTCAGTGGTTTAATGCGCTCAAGCACCGAATTGCACTTTTGCGACGTTTCCATGACTTCAGAAGCACTCGCTTATTGCTTTGAGCACCTTTGGGGTGGAGCCACAACACGCATCAATGGCCGTTATCAAAAGCCGGCCTTCGGGCAATTTTTGCGCTGGAAACGCTACTTTAATATTGCAGAAATGAATAACCATGGTGAGCGATTTGGGGCAAAAGCATTCGCCACTATCCTGAAACGCAAAGTACGCATGAAACTTAAATTTAAATAAGCCCCACCCCCAAGGCCAGCGCAAGCAGAAAGAGCAAGACTGCCACGAGATTTTGAATAAAGGCCAAGGTTACTTTTTTGAGCAAGCGATGCCCGATGAAGGCACCTGTTATAGCAGCTGCAGTGCCTACGAGAATCACATCTAAATATTGGCCTAAGCCCAACAGCGAAACGCTGCTGGCATAAACGCCCAATCGCGAGAAATCGACAAAAGTGGAAATGACAACAGCGGTGCCGATAAAGGTTTCTTTACCCATTCCGGCTCTGATTAAGAAGGCGCTGCGCAAGGCACCCTGATGGCCGGACAAGCCGCCAAAAAAACCGCTCAGAGCACCGCCAACGGGAAGCCATTTCGGGTCAATTTCGAGCCGATTCAAATACGGTAAGAGATCAAGAATTGCGAAAAACACAAGAAGTAAGGCAATAATTAACTTAAGCAGGTAGATTTTAAATAGGTGTCCTCCTATGGAATAGCTCACCAGGAGTTGATCAGTCGGCACGCTGAAAAGCAAGAGCGCGCCCATAAAAGCGAAAATAACCGCAGGGATCCCGAATCGAATGAGCACTTTGCGATCGGATCGGCGGCCAACCAGGAGAAGTTTGAAAAGATTATTGAAAAAATGAACAACGCCAGTGAGCGCAATCGCCAGTTCGACAGGGAAAAAGAGAAGAAAAACAGGGGTGAGAAGCGTGCCCAATCCAAAGCCGGAAAAGAAAGTAAGTACGGCCGCGCTGAAGGAAACAACTGCTATGATTACCAACTCCCACATCGCCTATGAAATCAATCTTCCAATTTAAAATTTGAGAGTAAATCGGGTCTTACTAAGTTCGGAATAGTAACCTTTAACAGGGGTTCGGCTTCCATCGCTCGCTTTATGGCAAACACGGCTCCTTCGTTTCGCGCCCAACTGCGACGGGCGATACCATTGTTTACATCCCAATGAAGCATACTGCGAAGTTTGGTGTCGGTTTCGGAAGTACCATCGAGCAGCATACCAAAGCCACCGTTGATTACTTCGCCCCAGCCTACTCCGCCACCATTGTGCAGGCTCACCCAGGTGGCGCCCCGGAAGCTATCGCCCACGAAATTATGCACAGCCATGTCGGCAGTAAATTGCGAGCCATCGTAAATGTTGCTCGTTTCCCGATAGGGAGAATCGGTGCCGGAAACGTCGTGATGATCCCGGCCTAAAATGATGGAGCCAATTTCGCCTTTGGCAATGGCGTCGTTGAAAGCAGCGGCAATCTCCATCCTGCCCTGGGCGTCGGCGTATAAAATGCGCGCTTTGGATCCCACCACCATCTTATTGGCTTTGGCTTGCTTGATCCAGCGGATATTATCATCGAGTTGTTGCTGAATTTCAGAAGGGGCATCCATGCTCAAACGTTCCAGCACTCCTTGAGCTATGGCGTCTGTGCGATCGAGATCGCTCTCCCTACCCGAAGCGCAGACCCATCGAAATGGGCCGAATCCGTAGTCGAAACACATAGGCCCCATAATGTCTTGCACGTAAGATGCGTACTTGAAATCCAATCCATTTTCGCTCATTATATCGGCTCCAGCGCGGCTGGCCTCGAGCAAAAATGCATTGCCATAATCGAAGAAGTAGGTGCCCTTGGCCGCATGTTTATTTACGATATCGGCATGTCGGCGCAAAGCTTCTTGTACCTTAATCTTAAACCTGTCGGGATCGTTCGCCATCAGGACATTTGCATCGTAGAAGCTGAGACCAACAGGATAATAGCCACCAGCCCAGGGGTTGTGAAGAGAAGTTTGATCGCTGCCCAAATCCACGTAAACATCTGAATCGTGAAAAGCTTCCCATACTTCTACAATGTTGCCCAAGTAAGCTATCGATACTACTTCTTTTGAAGCTTTTGCTTGTTTTACGCGTTTTACTAATTGCGGAAGGCTCGTGATAATTTCATCGACCCACCCTTGCTCGTGGCGCTTGTAAGCGGGTGCTGGGTTTACTTCGGCTACCACCGTAATGCAGCCGGCTATATTTCCGGCCTTTGGTTGGGCTCCGCTCATCCCACCTAATCCGCTGGTTACAAATATTTTGCCTTCTAAACCTTCGCCCGATTTAGAAATCTTGCGCCCAGCATTCAACACCGTAATAGTGGTGCCGTGCACGATGCCTTGCGGGCCAATGTACATGTAGCTCCCGGCTGTCATTTGCCCGTATTGGCTCACGCCCAAGGCATTCATGCGCTCCCAATCGTCGGGCTGGCTGTAATTGGGTATTACCATTCCGTTGGTTACAACCACTCTCGGGGCTGATGTCGAAGATGGAAATAAACCCAAAGGATGACCACTGTACATTACCAAGGTCTGCTGATCGGTCATTTCACTTAAATATTTCATGGTGAGCAGATACTGCGCCCAGTTTTGAAATACCGCTCCATTGCCGCCATAGGTTATAAGTTCGTGCGGATGCTGCGCCACTGCGGGATCCAGATTGTTTTGAATCATCAGCATGATGGCTGCCGCATGTTTCGATCTTGCGGGGTAGCTATCGATCGGGCGGGCATATATGGGGTAATCGGGCCGCAATCGATACATGTAAATGCGTCCGTACTTGCGGAGTTCTTCGAGAAACTCTGGAGCCAGAGCATCGTGGTGCTTCGGATCGATATAACGCAGGGCATTCTGAAGCGCCAGTTTTTTTTCGGCTGGGGTGAGAATGTCCTTTCGCTTGGGCGCATGGCTTACCGACTGATCCAAACTTTTCGCGGGGGGGAGTACGTTGGGAATTCCCAATTTGATGGCTTGGGCGAATGTGTTTGAAATTGTGATGTCGGTATTCATATGCTTACTTTTTAATTATTCTACCTTTCGATTTATCGAAACCGTAAGGACAATGGCGACAGCCATTTTGGCAGCAATATCCGCGTTTTAAAAGATATTTTTCGGTAAAAACCAAAAAACCTTCCGTGCTGTAATAGTATTCATCTTTGGCCAGATTACTTCGCTTATCAGATGAAAAGAATTCGTTGGTCATGGGCTGCAAAGTTCGTTTTTTTGCGGCAAAAGGTTCGTGTTTCTGCACTTCGATTTCAAAGGTAAGTGATCATTTCTGATGACTTTTTGGAGAATATCGTACTTTCGCGAGCCTTGAATCCTACCGCGATCGAATGAGAATAGCCGTAAATACGCGATTGCTTCTAAAAGATCGGCTAGAAGGCATCGGCTGGTTCACACACGAAACCTTAAGTCGGATTGCGCTTGCCCACCCTGAGCATCAGTTTCTATTCATTTTCGATCGTCCATTCGACCCTTCCTTTATCTATGCGCCCAATGTAGAAGGCATCGTTTGTGCGCCGCCCGCAAGGCATCCGCTGCTGTTCTATATTTGGTTCGAGTGGCGACTGCCATCTCTTTTAGAAAAGCTGAAGGCTGACCTTTTTCTCTCTCCCGATGGATATCTGAGCCTTCGAAGCAAACTACCTCAAATTGCGGTGATTCACGACCTTAATTTTGAGCACGCCCCTTTGGATATTCCTTGGGCTCCGCGGTGGCATTTTCGGTATTTCTTTCCAAAATACGCGGCGCGGGCAAATAGAATTGCAACAGTTTCTGAATTTTCAAAAGCCGATGTTGTCTCGACGTATTCGATCGATCCAGAGAAAATCGATGTGGTGTATAACGGTGTGAACGAATCCTACCTGCCTTTTGCTAAAGATGCGAAGGAAGCGGTGAGAGCCGAATTTAGCTTGGGTCAGCCATATTTTCTTTTTGTCGGCGCTATACACCCGCGCAAGAATTTGTTGAACCAGTTAAAAGCCTTTTCCCTTTTCCGGGAATCCAATTCAGAAAACTACCAATTTCTGGTAGTTGGAGAATCTACCGCACGCAATGGTGAAATGAGTCATTTTTTGGAAATCAATCAGTTTTCAAAAGATATTCGATTTCTTGGTCGCCGAAGTTTGCAAGAACTCATACGGCTATACGGGGCGGCCGAAGCGCTGATGTACGTCAGCAAGTTTGAAGGTTTTGGTATTCCGATTATTGAAGCGTTTCGAGCTGGTACTCCAGTAATTACCGCAACTACTTCGAGTATGCCCGAGGTAGCGGGTGGAGCGGCTCTACTGGTTGATCCGGGGGATGAAACGGCAATAGCAAATGCTATGAAAAAGATAGCCGAAGATAGAGATTTTATAAAAGAGCTGATAACCAAAGGCTTAAGCAGATCGGAAAAGTTCAATTGGGATGCCACGGCCGAACTTCTATGGAAAAGTATAATAAAGGTGCAGACTTGAAAACAGCGCGATTGTCCCCCATAATCATACCCTGCTGAAATTATCCGTAATGTTGAGTGGCGAAAGCAATTTATATGCAGCGTAAGTTTCTTACTTCTCTCAGTTTAATAGTCGTTCTCAATTTGCTGGTGAAGCCATTGTACATTTTTGGCATAGATGCGCAGGTCCAGAATACGGTTGGTCAAGAGCTCTACGGAACTTATTTCTTCCTTTTAAATGTGAGCTACTTATTTAATCTACTCAGCGATTTCGGCATTAACAACTATCAAAACAGAAGTGTTTCTCAAAATGAGAAAGCCTTCCAAGGTCATTTCGACAAGTTGCTGGTCGTTAAAGGTTTTCTTTCTTTGGTGTATGCGATAATCACCCTTTTAATTGGTTTGTTTTTAAACCTGTCGGAATTTGAATTTAAGCTTCTCCTGCTACTTATATTCAATCAGGTGCTTGTTTCTTTCATTCAATTCGCCCGCTCCAATTTGGCTGGATTGCATGAATTTAAGCGCGATAGCATTATCTCAGTGCTCGATCGGGTCATCCTGATCGTATGCTGCGGATTTTTGCTTTACGGAAGTTGGTTCGATTTACCTTTTCAGATAGCATGGTTCGTCTATCTTCAATCGGCTGCTTACGCGATAACACTTATGGTTGCTTTTGTAATGCTCACTAAGCATATCCATAAGCTGCGGCTGCGTTTCGATTGGCAATACGCAAAGTACATTATGCGCCGAAGTGCTCCTTTTGCCTTGTTTATGCTGTCAGCCGCACTCTATAATCGCGTAGATGGAGTTATGCTTCGCGAGCTGCACGATGAAGGGGTTTTGCAAGTGGGCTACTACGCGCAAGGCTTTCGTTTTTACGATGCTGCGAGTATGTTCGCCTTTCTGTTTGCTTCCTTGCTCTTGCCAATATATTCTAAACTACTTGCAAAACGACAAGACGTAAAACCTATATTGGGAATGGCTTCGCGTTTGCTCACTGGTATCGGACTCTTGGGAGCTATTTTCGTACTTTTCGAAGGCGAATGGCTTCTGGCTCTCTTCTTTGATGAAGTGAGCACAGATTCAATCCTAGCGTTTCAGGCGCTTATGCTGGCCTTCGTTGGGATGTGCTGGTTTTACATTTACGGTACATTGCTTACCGCAAACGCCGACCTCAAACTGCTGAATATTATTGCCCTCACCGGCTTGGGGGTAAATATTGTGATTAATGTCCTGCTTATTCCTCGTTTTGGTGCGTTTGGCGCTGCTTTAGCTACTATGGTCACCCAACTCTTTTGTGGCTTGTATCAAATGGTTGTGGTTGTCAAAAAGTTTCGATTTGGGTGGAATTGGAAGATGATCAGGCAATTCGTTTTGCTTGCTGTGGTGTATTTGTCGCTGCTTTACGGGCTCAATCTGCTCCCTATCCCGGCCAACTGGCAAGCGCTAATCGCTTTTTGCTTAGCTCCAATTTGGCTCGTGGTTAGCGGTTTCTTAGATATTGCCGCTCTCCGCGATGCGCTCAAGAGCGGTTAACCCTTTCGGCCAGCTAATATTTTTACTTTTGCGTCGTTTTTACTCAAACCTTTCTGAATGGAACCCAACCAATTCACTTTTGCCTTCCTGATTGATTTAATTAGAACTTACATCCGATCGTATATTATAGTAGCAGTGGTAGCCGTTGCAGTGGGGGTAATCATTTCCATGCCGATATTTATGCAGCCAGATTATCAGTCCACCGCCGTAGTTTATCCCGTAAACATCATTTCGTACAGCGACGAGTCTGAAACAGAACAGCTCCTTCAGTATTTCGAATCGAGTGCTTTGCGCGATACCCTTATTAATCGCTATAATTTGTACGATCGATACTTTATCAATCGCGAAGATGCGGGATCTCGATTTGCCGTTGTACGCGATTTCAATGAGCACTTTCGTATAAATAAAACAAAGTATGAGTCGGTAAAAATCGATGTAATTGATGCCGATCCCGAAGTGGCAAAGGCTATGGCCGACGATGCCTTGATCCTGGTGAATACCGTAATTAACGATGCTGTGAACAAGCGCGGTTCATTGATGGCTGAATCATACGCGCAACAGATGGCTTTTCAACGCACCGCGATCGATTCAATTGAAGCGGCGGTTAGTAAGTTGAGCCTAGAAAGCGGGGTACTCGAATATGGCAGTCAAAGCCGCGAATTGATGCGCGGATTGGTAGACATCGCGGCAAAGGGTGGAAGTGTTGCCGCAAAGAAGGAAATCGAAGACTTACTCTCACAAACGCAGCAGTCAGGAAGCACCATTCGCATGCTCCAAAACTTGAGCTATTTTCAAAGCGTCAATTTTGAGTTTTTATCAAAAGAATATCTCAGAAATAGAGAAATGTCCTTGCGCGACGTGAATTATATAGACGTGGTGGTCGCGCCTGAAGTAGCTGATAAAAAGGTATGGCCGGTTCGTTGGCTAGTGGTGGCTGTTTCGCTTTTGGCGGGTCTCAGCTTCTTAACGGTGTACATTGCGCTAACGCGTTCTTTCCGCAAGGCTTGACGAAAAATATCCATATCGATTTTTTGACCACCCGTACCTTCATCCGTTGGGCGAGTGTAGTGTGGGTGCTACTTACGGGCGTGGCTCTTACGTTTTCATTTTATCCGATTGCCCTCTTGCCAGCAGCTTTCGCAATTGGGTATCTACTTATATACTATCCGGCGAAAGTCTTGCTTTTCATAGGGTTTGTAACGCCTCTTTCCTATCAAATTGAAGATGCGAAAGGCTTAGGGGGCGTCGGAATTTCTCTTCCATCAGAGCTATTACTGGTTGCGCTTCTTGGACTTTATATTATTGCCTGGATACTCGGTTACAGAGAAGATCGACGAATGATGCGTCATCCACTCACGAAGGTAATCTTGCTTTTATTGGCTTGGACAGCTATTACTGCCATGGCATCGAGCTTGCCGTTGGTTTCTTTTAAGTTTTTTCTGTCGAAACTTTGGTTCATCGTCTGCATGTATTTTCTAATCAACCGTTTCTTCAACGATCCAAAGTACATTCGAACCTTCATTGTCTGCTTCATCTTGGGCATGTCGGCGGCAACGGCATATACGGTGCTCAATCACGCATCCCAAAATTTTAGCGAACAAGCCGGACTTTCCGTCATGTGGCCATTTTTTAAAGACCATACCATATATGGAGCGCTCTTAGCGCTTACGTTTCCGTTGGTCATCCTCGAATTTTTTCACTCTGGGCGATTCTCATTCCGACGTGTTTGCTTCGGTGGTCTTATCCTTCTTTTTACGGTCGCACTGATCTATTCCTACACACGTGCAGCCTGGGTTAGTTTAGTCGGTGCTCTAGGTGTGTGGATTCTTATGCGGCTTCGTATTAAGTTCGGAGTGGTGCTGGCAGGAGCAGCTGTGGCATTAACCGGACTCTTCTTTCTCCAAGACACGATTGCACACCGGCTGGAAAAAAACCGCCAAGACTCATCGGGCGATCTGGCCGAACACGTCCAAAGTATCTCTAACGTATCGAGCGATGCATCGAATCTGGAGCGTTTAAATCGCTGGAATAGTGCGCTGCGCATGTGGGAAGAGCAGCCGTTTTGGGGTTTTGGCCCCGGCACTTATGCGTTTGAATACGGTACTTTTCAGAAGAGCTCCGATCGCACGATCATTTCAACGAACCAAGGCGATGCTGGAAACGCGCATAGCGAGTACTTGGGCCCGCTCGCGGAGCAAGGCGTATTGGGTATGGTTCTGGTAATCCTTTTAGTGGGGATGGCGATGTACGTAGGTATTACCCTGTATTTCAAACTAGAGAAGGGTAGCTATCTGCGTGATCTTACTATGGCAATAATCCTGAGCTTGGTGACCTATTTTTTGCACGGTGTGCTCAATAACTATTTAGATACCGACAAAGCATCCGTACCCATTTGGGCGATGATGAGTGTATTGGTAGCCATTGATATTTACCACCGCGATACTGGCAATCAGCGAAACTTACAGCAGAGTAAGGCGGTATCGTCGAAATAATCGTTCTTTCCGCGGAAGCGGTCTAAGTCGGCTATTATACCGGCCAAGAGGTCGTTCATAGGAATGTGATCGCGGTATGCTTGCGCCGCCCATTCCTTAACCCCTTCATAGCCGTATTCTTCGCCCGCTTCATTCTCAATTTCTACTACCCCATCGGTATAACACACTACAATATCGCCACTCTTGGCGGATACTTTTCCAGCGTGAACAAAAGGTAGTTGTTTCAGCATGCCCACACCTACCGTACCTTCTTGGAGCAATAAACTGGTGGAGCCGTCAAAAAATACGGGTGGGTTATGGCCGGCATTGACATAGTGAAGCATGCCTTCGCTACGGTCGAAATGACCCAAGAAAATCGTTACAAAGCGATCTCCATCGACAGTGTCAATGATCTTGCGGTTAAGGTTGGCTACCAGGCTCTTAAGGTCCCACTTGGTGTGCATAATCAAGGCGCGGAGATGCGATTGTAGCGTGGCCATCAAGAATGCCGCACTCACACCTTTTCCCGAAACGTCGGCTACGCAGAAGAAGGCATCGCCATTTTCCAGTTCCACAAAATCAAAGAAATCGCCACCTATTTTCATGTGTGGCCTGTAAAAACTCGCTACGTCGTAGTGCTCAAAAGCGCGCTGTTTGTTACTCCCGATGAGTAGATTCTGCATTTCGGCGGCAAGATCCAGCTCCGTTTTTATCCGTTCTTGCTCCAAACTTTTCTCGGCTAAGCTTTTGTTCTCAATGGCCACCGTAATGAGATTGGCGAGCGTTTGAATAAACCTCATATGTTTAATAATGGGGCTCACGTCAAAATCTTCGCTGTCAGTATCTCCTATTAACAAATAAGCTAAAGGCCTATTTTGGTGATGAACAGGAATGATGATATCAAAAAACCGCAAGGCTCCATCAACATCCGATTGCAAGAGTTTAATATCTGCAAGCTCTTCGAATCTCTCAGGCACATTTTCTCCCGACAAATCGAAATCCAATCCATACTGCATGCTACAGAGCCATTGCTCACCAATGCGAGTGAAAAGGACAGCTCGAGGAATTGATAATTGGTGCTCTAACACAGATTGAAACTCTCCCACCAAATCTACCGTCGATAAATTATTATTTATCGACCGGCTAATCTCCAGCAGAGATTTCAGCTTTACGTCTCGTAACCTTAATCGTTCTTTTAACCGTTCAACCTTCATTCAATCGACGTTTCAGCTCTGCAATATCTGCTAATATTTCGGGAATCTTACGCGTATTGGCCAGTTCTTTTAATTTATCTCTCGATTCCGATGCAGGGCTTCCAAAATAAACCTTCCCAGGCTCCAAATCCTTCGTAAGGCCCGATTGAGCAAGTACCACTGAGCCTCGACCTAAGGTAATATCACTCCGAACCCCAACTTGCCCCCAAAGCGTTACCCCATCTTCAATAACCACGCATCCGGCTACACCCACCTGCGCAGCAATTAAGCAGCCCTTGCCAATTACCGTGTCATGGCCGATATGCACCTGATTGTCAATTTTTGTTCCAGCACCAATTCGAGTTATGCCGCTCACGCCCTTGTCCACAGTGCAACCGGCTCCAATCTCCACACCATCTTCAATTACCACGCTTCCACAACTGTGCATCTTCACAAAGCCTTCAGGATATTTCTTGTAGTAGAAGGCATGCGAGCCAATGATCGTTCCTGAATGAATCTCGACGTCATCGCCAACCTTTACGTTATCGTAAATTACTACGCCGGGATGGATCACAGACCTGGCGCCGATTTGCACATTTACGCCCAAAGGCACACCTGCGGCGATTTTAGCCGATGAATCAACGACGGCTGATGCAGTATCGTGCCACAGTTGCTTGGGACTAAAATGAAGGGTGAGATTGTTGAAAATCCGAAATGGGTCTTCGTGAAGGATGAGCGCTTTACCCGCAGGTGGCGCTACTTCCTTATTGATAATAATGGTTGTGGCGGCACTATTCAATGCCTTTTCATAATATTTTGGGTGATCTACAAATACAATATCACCGGGCTCTACCATGTGTATCTCATTGATTCCCAATATTTCATGTTCAGGATCGCCGATGAAGTCGCAGCTTATGAGCCCGCAGATTTCTTGTAGAGTAAAGGGCTTTGGAAGTTTCATATGGATTTCTTCGACTTTGTGAAAGTGCAGTCTATTTACGGCAAAGTTAACCAAGCAGTACATAGCCGACCACTTGTCTTACAAGAGCTTATTTGGGTGTACCCTGTTCAAAACCTATCTTTGCTTCCTCTTTTTTTTCTTGATGATCCGACACTTCTTTTGCCTTGCCGCACTCAGTTTTTCCTTTTCACTATCTGCACAAACCTACTGGCAACAAGCCATAACCTATTTTATAGAGGTTGATATGGACGTGAAAACCCACCGCTATACAGGTACTTCTCAAATAACGTATTCGAATAATTCTCCAGATACCCTGCGGAATATCTATTTCCATCTCTTCAATAATGCCTTTCAACCCGGCAGTGCGATGGATCTGCGTTCGCTTCAAATCGAAGACCCCGATCCAAGAATTGGCGACCGTATAGGTGGACTTAGTCCTGAAGAAATTGGCTTTTTGCATATTACACAACTGCAAGCGGATGGTAAAGCCTTAAAGTTTATTGAAGAAGGTACCATTTTGGAAGCGGAACTTGCCAAGCCCTTGCTTCCAGGAAAGAAGCTTCAGTTATCCCTAACTTTCGAAGCTCAATCGCCGCTGCAAATCCGCCGATCGGGCAGGGACAACAAGGAAGGGGTGGCATTTAGCATGGCCCAATGGTATCCAAAGGTTTGCGAATTCGACGACCGAGGGTGGCATGCTGATCCTTACCTGGAGCGTGAATTTTATGGCGTGTGGGGTGATTTTGACGTCACCATCCATATCGATTCGGCCTACACGCTGGGCGGAACGGGTGTGCTTGTAAACCCAAACGAGATAGGCCATGGCTACACAGCAACCGATGTAAAATTGAAGAGTATAAGCGGTAGCAAGCTTCATTGGCATTTTAAAGCAAACAAGGTGCATGATTTTGTTTGGGCTGCCGACCCCGACTTTCTTCATACCATCTTGCAAGTGGAGAATGGCCCTATGCTCTATTTCTTTCGAAAAAATAGCCCCGATTTAGCAGAAAACTGGGACCAACTGCCAGATTTTATGTCGAAGGCAATGACCTTCGCCAGCGCAAATTTTGGAGAATACCCTTGGCCACAATACAGCTTTATTCAAGGCGGCGATGGCGGGATGGAATACCCAATGGCCACGCTTATTACCGGCAGGCGCAAACTGGGGAGCCTTGTGGGTGTGTGCGTTCACGAGCTTATGCATACCTGGTATTACGGTCTTTTGGCCAGCAACGAAGGCCAGTACTCTTGGATGGATGAAGGGTTTGCCTCTTACGCAGGCGAAGATGTGATGGATCACCTGTTTCCGGGTAGATCTTCAGACGATCGCCCTAATTATTTTAACACCTATATCGATCTGGCAAGAAGCGGCTTGGAAGAACCTATGGCTACTACAGCAGATAATTTCTTGACCAATGACGTATACTTTTCAACTACTTATAGCAAAGGAGCCACGTTTGTAGCTCAACTCGATTATATTTTAGGCGGCAAGCACCTCGAAATCGGACTCAAAAAGTACTTCAACGAATGGAAATTCAAGCATCCCGATCCGTACGATTTTATTCGCGTGATGGAAAAGCAGAGTGATACACACCTTAAATGGTACTTGAAT
>Ga0105045_10001133_pt1 | contig 21361 bp, 32 predicted proteins | sample MAT02_FD_78089 | JGI IMG/M metagenome (GOLD analysis project Ga0105045, IMG submission 78089) | Freshwater microbial communities from Lake Fryxell liftoff mats and glacier meltwater in Antarctica - MAT-02 (megahit assembly) | ecosystem: Environmental > Aquatic > Freshwater > Ice > Liftoff... | reverse complement strand
GTCGTTCTGTTGGTATCGTTACGTTCAACCAGCCGCAGCAACAGTTGATTCTCGATAAACTGGAGGAACGGGATGCGTATGAACAGTCGGAAAATCGCCCTGCCTTGCTGGTCAAAAACATTGAGAACGTGCAGGGCGATGAGCGCGACGTAATTATATTTTCGGTAGGCTACGCACCCGATGAACGCGGAAAACTGGGCATGCAATTCGGAAGCCTGAACCAACAGGGGGGCGAAAACCGCCTGAACGTAGCCGTAACGCGGGCGCGGGAGCGTGTCTATGTTGTCACAAGCATTTGGCCCGACCAGTTGCGGGTTGATGAGGTCGCCAACGAAGGGCCGCGTTTGCTAAAGGCGTACCTGCAATACGCCTTCAATGTATCGGAAGGCAAATTCAGCCCCGCACCCACTGTTGTTAGTAACTCGCCGGTCGGTCTTTTGCTAAAAAATCAGTTAGCCAGAAAACACCCCAACTGGCAACCCGAATTACCCTTTGCCGACCTGACCGTAAAAGCCGGCAATGCATACCAGTCTCTCGTCTTAACCGACGACGACGCCTATTACCTGCAAACGCCGAAACAGGCACACGCTTATCTACCAGCATCTCTACAAACCCGCCAATGGCCATTCAGACGCGTATGGAGCCGCGAATTTTGGCGGGAGGAGTCATAAAAAAGCCTAAGTTTCCCCAGGCTCTTTCTTTTTACTCGTTCATCATCTGCACGAACTGGTCGAACAGGTAGCGCGAGTCATGCGGACCGGGCGATGATTCGGGGTGGTACTGCACTGAGAAGGCGGGCTTGTCTTTCCGTCGGATGCCCTCAATCGTGTTGTCGTTCAGGTTGATGTGCGTCAGCTCTACGTTAGCCTGGTCGCGGAGTTCGTCGGCACTGACGGCAAAGCCGTGGTTCTGGGAGGTGATTTCGGACCGGCCTGTAATCAGATTCTTGACCGGATGGTTCAGGCCCCGGTGGCCATTGTGCATTTTGTAGGTCGATACACCACTGGCCAGCGACAGAATCTGGTGGCCAAGACAGATGCCAAAAACGGGCTTTTCTTCGTCCAGAATCTGCTTTGCTGTCTCAACGGCGTAGGGCATAGCGGCAGGGTCGCCGGGGCCGTTGGCGAGAAAATAGCCGGTTGGTTTCCAGGCCGCCAGTTCAGCGTAAGGCGTTTTGGCTGGAAATACTTTGGTGAATACCCCCCGCTCGTTGAAATTGGTCAGGATGCTTCGTTTCACGCCGAGGTCAAGCACCGCTACGCGCAGCTGGGCTTCCGGGTCACCCTGCTCATACGTTTCCCGTGTGCAGACTTCTGATGATAACTCCAGCCCATCCATATCCGGCACATCGGCCAGACGTTCCAGCAGTACCGCCGGGTCCAGAATATCGGACGAGATAATGCAGTTCATCACGCCTTTTGAGCGGATATAGCGTACCAGCTGGCGCGTATCGACCCCGTGAATACCAACGATGCCAGCCCGCTCAAAATAATCCTGAAGCGAGCCATCGGCGGTATAGCGCGAGTGGGTGTTAGAAAAAAAGTTGCAGACCATGCCGCGAATCTTAACTCCGTTCGATTCCTGTTCGGCATCGTTCAGCACACCATAATTGCCGATGTGCGAGGTGGTATTGATAACGATCTGGCCGTAGTAGGAGGGATCGGTATAGATTTCCTGATAGCCGGTCATGCCCGTGTTGAAGCAGATTTCGCCCCCTACTGTACCGATTTTCCCGAGGGCCAAGCCCCGGTAAGCGGTTCCATCCTGCAAGACCAACAAAGCTTCGGGTTGTTGCGTGTGTTTCATTGTGCGCGTTTTGGCGTTTGAGACTAAAAAAAAGGGCTAACCCATCACGGTTAACCCTCTTCCAATATGATCGTATTGTGTAGCAAGACTATTCTTCTTTTCCGCCATTTAAACGGTCCTGAAGCTCTTTGAGTTCATCCATCTTGCCATCGCGGGCCAAAGCAGCCTGCTCGTTCCACGTCGTAGTATCGTGTGTGTTAAAAGCAGGGCCAGCATCGGTCAATACCTGCTGAACCGTAGCGTTGTCGGCGTCGGCCAATTGAGCGAAGGTCGTAATACCAGCGGCATTGAGCAGTTCTGCAATCTTGGGGCCAACGCCTTCCACAACCGTTAGGTCGTCGCCACCCTTCACCGGAGCAGTAGCTTCGGTTGTTGGGGCCTCAGTCGCGGTTGCTTCAATAACAGGCGTTTCCACTTCTTCAGTGTTGGCGACAGCAACTGTTGCAGGAGCTGCATCGGCGGTGGCTGTTTTCGCACCACTACCACGGCGGCTTCGGCGCGTCTTTGTAGTAGCCGCAGCTTTCTCAGCGGCAGCCGTCAGTAACGTTTCGTTGAAGTCAACCAGTTCAATCAGGCAGGTTTCAGCGTTGTCGCCAGCCCGGTTGCCCAGCTTGATGATGCGGGTATAGCCACCAGGACGATCTGCAATTTTGTCGGCAACATTACCAAACAATTCAATGATCGTTTCCTTGTTCGTGAGTGACTTAAACACCACTTTACGATTCTGGTTGTTGTCTTCCTTAGCCCGCGTCAGAATTGGCTCTACAAACTTGCGGAGTTCCTTCGCTTTGGCGAGCGTCGTCTCAATGCGCTTGTACATAATCAGCGACGAGGCCATGTTCTGCAACATCGCTTCGCGGTGCGAGTGTGTGCGTCCGAGGTGATTTACTTTATTACCGTGTCTCATTATTTCTTGTTTGGTTCAACCGGCCCGCCGGTGGGGTCTCAGCTTCTACGTTGCAAAATCTTGAACACAGAAGCCAAAACAATTTTCTATTCTTCGTCCAGGCGGTACTTCACTACGTCCATACCGAACGTCAGATTCTTTTCTGCCACCAATTGCTCGAGTTCTGTCAATGATTTCTTACCGAAGTTGCGGAACTTCATCATATCCGAAATCTCGAGCCGCACCAGATCTCCCAATGTCCGAACGTCCGCCGATTTCAGGCAGTTGTACGCCCGAACCGACAAGTCGAGATCAGCCAGATTAGTCTTGAGAAGTTTACGCATGTGCAGTACTTCCTCATCAACTACGCTTTCCTCTTCCGGTTTGGCCGTCTCAAAGCTCATCGTCTGATCCGAAAACAACATAAAGTGCTGAATCAGGATATGAGCTGAACCTTTGAGGGCTTCTTCTGGATGAATGGAACCATCCGTTTCTATGTCGAGCAGCAACCGCTCATAGTCGGTTTTCTGTTCAACGCGGGTGTTCTCAACGCTGTACTTTACGTTCTTGATGGGCGTAAAGATGGCATCCATTGGAATATGGCCAAACGGCAGTTCGTTCACCCGTGGCTCGTCAGACGGGACGTAGCCCCGGCCTTTCTCCACAAAAATCTCCATTTCCAGGTCTTTCGTATCGTCGATGTGGCAAATCTCCAGATCGGGATTCAGCACTTCAAACGACGGAGAAAACTTGGATATATCACCGGCTTTCAAAACCGATTGCTTTTTGATATTGACCGTGATCTTGTTGTCGACCATGTCGTTGATCTTCTTGAACCGAACCATTTTCAGGTTCAGGATGATCTCCGTCACGTCTTCAACCACGCCCTCAATTGAAGAGAACTCGTGCAACACACCGGGAAATTTTACGCTCGTAATGGCGTAACCTTCCAGCGACGACAACAGAATACGCCGAAGCGCGTTACCGATTGTTACACCGTATCCTTTTTCGAGGGGTTTGAATTCAAATACACCGTGAAAGTCGTCGGCTTTCTCCACGACGACCTTGTCGGGCATTTGGAACGCTAAAATGGACATACGATTTGTATTGTTTACAGCAGTTCTCTGCCTTGCGTGAAGACTCTACTAATGCTGTTTGGGTGTTTGCTTGTTTGTGTGTTGAATTACTGATCGAATTACAAACAGACGAACAAGCGAACAACCAAACTATATATACAGGCAGCACAACGCCAATAAATGACGTTGTGCCTGACCATTACTTCGAATACAATTCGACGATGGCTTGCTCGTTGAAATTTTCTGGAATCTGATCGCGCTCAGGATAACTTAGAAACTTACCAACCATTTCCTGACCGTCCCACTCAACCCAGTTAAACCGGCGCGTATTCCGTGCCGATAGGCTTGCGGTAATATTTTCCAGCGATTTCGATTTTTCGCGAACGCCGATCAATTGGCCGGGCTTCAGCGAATAAGAAGGGATATTTACCACTTCGCCATCAACAATGATGTGCTTGTGCGATACTAACTGACGGGCTGCATTACGCGAGGGAGCAATACCCAGGCGAAACACCGTGTTGTCTAAGCGAGCTTCGCAAAGCTGAAGCAGGTTCTCCCCCGTGATGCCCTGCCGAACCTGCGCCCGGTGGAACAGGCCCCGGAACTGACGCTCCAGAATGCCGTAGGTATATTTTACCTTTTGCTTTTCAATCAATTGAAGTGCGTATTCGGACTGTTTCCGCTTACGACCCCGACCGTGCATACCCGGTCCGTAATTTTTTTTCTGTAACGCTTTGCTCGGTCCGAAAATCGGCTCACCAGACTTGCGCGAGATTCTGGCCTTTGGGCCTGTGTAACGTGCCATTCTGTGTTGAATGAATAAAGTGAAACATTGGGCAGACACAACTGAATGTCACCTGCCCTTATTCATTCTTTTAATTGTTTAACGTTCCATGTCCAAGGTCGGTTTACTAAGGACGTTGAACGCGGGAAGTTGAACAATAAAAGAAATTAAACCCGACGACGCTTGGGAGGACGGCAGCCGTTGTGGGGTAGGGGGGTAATGTCACGAATCGTAGTGACTTCGATACCCGAATTCTGGATGGTACGAATCGCTGATTCACGACCCGAACCCGGACCTTTTACGAATACTTCGGCTTTCCGCATACCCAAGTCGTGGGCTACGGCAGCGCAGTTCGAAGCTGCGGTCTGAGCAGCATAAGGCGTGTTTTTCTTCGAGCCACGGAAGCCCATCTTACCAGCCGATGCCCAGGAAATTACCTGACCGTTCATGTTGGTGATCGAGATAATGATGTTGTTGAACGTAGCCCGGATGTGTACCTGACCAACGGGTTCAACGACCACTACCCGCTTTTTTGCTTTGTCTTTACGTTTTGCCTGTGCCATGTTGTGAGGTAATCGTCAGTGTGTCATCGGTATCGTTACGTGCCGCTTAATATGCGACGTCAAACGACCAGCCATGACCATGAGCGACCAGTTTTTTACTTGGTTACTTTCTTCTTATTGGCAACTGTCTTCCGCTTGCCTTTCCGCGTACGGGAGTTGTTCTTCGTATGCTGACCACGAACGGGTAGCCCTTTCCGGTGACGCAGACCTCGGTAGCAACCGATATCCATCAGGCGTTTGATGCTCAACTGAACTTCCGAGCGCAGTTGACCCTCTACCTTATATTCACCCGAAATGGCGGTCCGTACCGCGTTCGCTTCATCGTCAGACCATTCATTGGCCTTCTTATCGACACTGATGCCAGCATCGGTCAAGATCTTCTTTGCCCGGCTACGGCCAATGCCATAGATGTACGTCAGCGCAATCTCGCCACGCTTCTTATCCGGAATATCAACGCCTGCAATACGTGCCATGCTTATCCTTGTCTTTGTTTGTAACGGGGATTTTTCTTGTTGATCACGTACAGCTTCCCTTTCCGCCGGATCACGATACAGTCTTCACTGCGTTTTTTGATCGATGCTTTTACTTTCATTGCTGATTTACGATTTACGAGTTAAAATGTTCAGTCTGACGAATGTCGCCCTAAAGGAAACCGCCATTCGCAAACCGAATATCTTAACTTACTTGTACCTATACACAATCCTGGCCTTACTCAAATCGTAAGGCGACATTTCCAGTTTCACACGATCTCCGGGCAGGATTTTGATGTAGTTCATCCGCATCTTACCCGAGATGTGCGCAATTAGCTCATGTTTGTTGGATAGTTCGACCCGGAACATTGCGTTTGACAATGCTTCGAGAATAATACCGTCCTGTTCAATTGAATTCTGCTTTGCCATGTTTGCTTTATGCGGCCATCAATTCCTGTGAGTCAACCATAAGGCTGGTGTTTTCGGTAACGGCTTCTATATACTGAAAGGTGGTCAGTATCTCCGCTTTTCCACGCCGTACTACTACGGTGTGTTCAAAATGAGCCGATGGTTTGCGGTCGGCGGTTCGGATTGTCCATCCATCCTTATCCTGTGTTACGCCCTTCTTACCAAAGTTGATCATTGGCTCAATAGCGATAACCATACCTTCACGCAATCTGACGCCCTGACTACGTTTACCGAAGTTAGGTACTTCAGGGGCTTCGTGCAGGTTCTGTCCTACGCCATGTCCAACCAGTTCGCGAACTATCGAGTAGCCTGCTTTCTCGTTGTACTGCTGAATTGCAAAGCCAATATCACCAACCCGGTTTCCATCTATTGCTTGCTTAACGCCCACGTAAACCGACTCCTTGGTCCTTGTCAGTAAACGACGAATAGCCGGGCTGATCTCTCCAACTGGATAGGTGTAAGCACTGTCGCTATGGTACCCATTCAGCTTCACCCCGCAATCAACCGAAAGTATATCTCCGTCCCGAAGCTCATACCGACCTGGAATCCCGTGTACTACCACATCATTGACTGATATGCAAAGGGAAGCCGGAAAGTTGTTGTACCCCAGAAATGATGGATACCCACCATTATCTTTGATAAACGTCTCGGCAACTGTATCGAGTTCCTTCGTTGTTATGCCGGGCCGGACAAGCTTGGCTACTTCAGCATGTGCTTTGCCAAGTACCTGCGCACTGATTTTTATCAGGTCGATTTCTTCATCGCTCCTGAGATAAATCATTTTGTCTTTCTTATCCTTGCCACCCATTTCGTTATATGGCGGCTGCCGTCTCGTTCACACGTCCCTGTACCCGACCTGACTTCATCAAGCCTTCATAACGACGCATCAACAAATAGCTTTCAACCTGTTGTAATGTATCCAGTACTACGCCTACCATAATCAACAGAGAGGTGCCGCCGAAGAACTGCGCGAAACTGCTCGTCATGCCAAACAGATTGGCAACAGCGGGTAGAATAGAAACAATGGCCAGCATGATGCCACCTGGCAGTGTAATCCGATCAAGTACGGTACCGATATAATCAGATGTTTGAATTCCCGGTTTAACGCCCGGAATAAACCCACCGCTTCTCTTCATGTCATCAGCAATCTGAACCGGATTAACGGAAATAGCCGTGTAGAAAAACGTAAAGACAATGATCAGCACCGCAAACAGAATGTTATACGGCCATGACGTGTATGTAGAAAACGCATTCTGCACGCTGGCAGCGAAATCACTCTTCTCTGCGAACAACTGCGCTACATAACCCGGAATGAACATCAGAGCTTGTGCGAAGATAATTGGCATTACCCCGGCAGCATTAAGTTTCAAAGGCAAATATTGCCGTTGCCCACCTACTACTTTATTACCGATAACCTGCTTTGCATATTGAATCGGAATACGCCGAACAGCCTGTGTCAAAACCACCGCACCCATGACAACAAAATACAGGGCAACCAGCTCAAGCACGAAAATCAGGATACCACCTGACCCACGCGACTGTTGCTCACCAATGAGCGCACTGGGAAGCCGCGATATGATACCAATCATGATAATCATCGAGATGCCATTACCAATACCCTTATCGGTGATTCGCTCACCAAGCCACATACAGAAAATTGTACCTGAGGTCAGGATAAATACTGATGAAATAGTCAATAATCCCCGATCAATTAGCAATGCCTCCTGTGGAATGGTTGTCGTAACATACGTGACGGCCTGAACCGCAGTGACGACAATAGTCAGTACACGCGTGATTTGATTCAGTCGCTTACGTCCTGACTCACCTTCCTTCTGCATTTTCTGGAAGTAAGGCAACGCAAGTGTCAACAACTGAATGGCAATCGACGCCGAGATATACGGCATGATTCCCAATGCAAAAATTGACGCTCTACTGAATGCACCACCGAGGAACGTGTCCAGCAAACCAAGCAACCCAGACGGGTTCAGGTTTAATTTATTAGGATCAACACCGGGCAAAACAATAGCTGAACCTAAGCGGAAAGCCATTATAAACAGCAACGTGTTGAGAATTCTGGTTCTCAACTCGTCAATGGCGAAGATATTCTTAATCGTGGTGATGAGTCGGTTCATACAAGTAAGGCGGCTATTTCCTGCTCACACTATTCAGTTACGGCTTCTTCTTTAACGGGTTTGGTTGGCACAACGGCCTTACCCCCCGCTTTCTCAATAGCTTCTTTCGCGCTTGCTGAGAAAGCATGTGCGTGAATCTCGATGGCTCCGGTTACGTCGCCACGGCTGAGGACCTTCACTAGGTCTTTCTTGCTGACCAGCCCATGTTGAAGCATGAAGTCAAAATCGATGACCGTTACGCTGGTCTGATCGGCCAGGGCCTGAATTGAATCCAGATTCAGAGGCTTGTATTCAACACGATTCGCATTCTTGAAGCCAAATTTCGGTACCCGACGCTGAAGGGGCATCTGACCGCCTTCAAAGTGAACTTTACGACTGTAACCTGAACGTGACTGCGCGCCTTTGTGGCCCCGAGTCGATGTACCGCCCATGCCTGAGCCTTGTCCACGTCCGACTCGCTTGCGCTCTCTGACGGAACCTTTTGCCGGTCTAAGGTTGCTTAAATTCATTATTGTATTGATTTTGTCAGTAGTTGGTCATTCATTATCAGCAACAATTAGGCCCAAAAGGAGAACCCAACTATGATCTGATAGTGAATGACCACATTCATTTTGTTAAAGAAGCGCAAAGGTACTTAAATTTCTTCGACCTTCACTAAGTGTTGCACTTTCAGGATAGCTCCCTTCATCGCGTCATCGTACTCACGCTCGACACTGCGATTGATCTTGCCCAAGCCTAACGACTTAATGGCATTTTTCTGCGTCTGTGGACGCTTGATCGTGCTTCTAATTTGCGTAATGCGTACCCGTGCCATAGTTGAGGTTGGTTAACCGTTGAAAACTTTATCAACGCTTACCTGCCGCTGAAATGCCACCTGATGGGGTAAACGCATTTTCAACAGGGCCGTAAGCGTAGCTTTTACTACGTTGTGCGGGTTAGACGAGCCTTTCGATTTCGCCAGAATATCGTGTACGCCAGCTAATTCCAGTACGGCACGCATGGCACCACCAGCAATCAGACCCGTACCCGGAGCCGCCGGCTTCAGCAGGACAAACCCACCGCTGTAGCGACCCTCCATTTCGTGCGGGACCGTGCGCTTCAGCAGCGGGACCTGCACTAAGTTTTTCTTGGCGTCTTCTACGCCCTTGGCAATGGCATCGGTTACTTCGTTGGCTTTACCCAGTCCGTAGCCTACAACACCATTTCCATCGCCGACGACGACGATAGCCGAGAAACTAAACCGGCGCCCACCTTTAACCACCTTAGCAACGCGGTTAATGGCCACTACCTTTTCTTTCAGGTCAGCTTCGTTGTATTTTGTCGGTCTTGCTGCGTTCGTATTCATGCTTTTTATCGCTTAGAACTTAAGGCCACCCTCGCGGGCTGCGTCGGCCAATGCTTTTACTTTACCGTGGTACAGGTAGCCGTTCCGGTCAAATACGACAGCGTCAATGTCTTTGGCGATGGCCTTCTCTGCCAGCCGCTGTCCAACTTTCTTGGCAGTTTCAGTCGTATTGCCTTGTACTTCGCTCTGTACTTCAACTGACGAGGCCGAAGCCAGCGTGATACCCGCTATGTCGTCAATGAGCTGCGCATAAATGCCTTTGTTCGAGCGGAACACCGACAGGCGTGGCCGTTCGGGCGTACCCGATACTTTGGCCCGGATACCAAACTTGATCCGTTGTCTTCTTTCTTGTTTGCTTGTTGCCATGATTATTTGATTCCGACCAAATAGGCGTTTAAGAGGCCATTAATTGTCATTTTTCGTCACTGGCAGTCATTGATAGCAGACAAGATGACTACCCAGTGACTACTAATGACCACCTGATGACTTATTTCTTACTTGAGGACTTACCGGCTTTCCGGCGGACCTGCTCACCTACGAAGCGAATACCTTTTCCTTTGTAAGGCTCTACTTTGCGAAGTGAGCGAATCTTGGCCGCTACATCACCCAATAGTTGCTTATCATAGCCTTCCAGATATACTTTCGGGTTCTGACCTTTCTCCGTAACAGCCGTTACTTTGATCTCTTGTGGTACGGCCAGATACACGTTGTGCGAGTAGCCAAGCTGGAGTTCAAGGATGTTGTTAGTAACCGAAGCTTTGTAACCAACCCCAATTACTTCGAGGTTAAGCTTATAGCCTTCGCTTACGCCTGTTACCATGTTGCTGACCAGCGAACGGTACAGACCGTGCATGGCCTTATGGCGTTTCTGCTCCGTAGGACGCGACACCTGGATCTGACCGTCTTCCACAGCGACCGAAATATCCCGATCAACCGTTTGGGTCAGCGTGCCTTTTGGCCCTTTCACCGTCACGACGTTATCGTCGCTCACGGTCAGCGTTACGCTGCTGGGGAGGGCAATGGGTTTCTTACCTATGCGTGACATCGTTCTGTTTCGGTTAATATACGTAACACAATACTTCGCCCCCGACATTGAGCGTCTTGGCTTCCTTGTCGGTCATAACGCCCTTAGAAGTCGTTACAATGGCGATACCGAGGCCATTGAGGATACGCGGCAGATTATCGGCACCCCGATACTGACGCAGACCCGGACGGCTGATCCGCTGCAAATCAACAATAGCCGACTGCTTGGTGGTCGGGTTGTATTTGAGCGCGATCTTGATTGAACCCTGCGGGGTGCTATCGTCGAACTTGTAGTTCTGGATAAACCCTTTATCGTACAATACCTTCGTGATCTCTTTCTTTATGTTGGAAGCAGGAATTTCTACTACCCGGTGCTTCGCCATGATAGCGTTTCTGACGCGGGTCAGGTAGTCTGCTATTGGATCTGTATTCATTCTGATCGTTGCGTTACTTGCAAATCCCTGTTTCCGAGGGAGTTCACAAAATTACGGAAACTGAATATCTTACTGGTTGAAGGGTCTGGAAACTACCAGCTTGCCTTTGTTACACCTGGAATTTTACCTGCCGATGCCATTTCGCGGAATGTTACCCGCGAAATACCAAACTTACGCATGTATCCCCGTGGGCGACCGGTCAGTTTGCAGCGGTTGTGCAGCCGAACCGGCGATGCGTTCTTGGGCAGTTTGTCCAGACCGATGTAGTCACCGGCGGCTTTCAGGGCGGCCCGCTTGACTGCGTATTTTGCAACCATTGCTTCGCGTTTCCGCTCCCGTGCTTTTAATGATTCTTTTGCCATGTCGGTTGGTTGTTATTTGCCGCCTTTCGTAAACGGCATACCCATTGCTTTCAACAACTCGTAGCTTTCATTATCCGTGTCAGCTGAAGTAACGAACGTAATGTCCATTCCCGAAATACGGGCCACTTTTTCAATGCTGATCTCGGGGAAGATGATTTGCTCCTGTACGCCGAACGTATAGTTGCCACGTCCGTCAAATCCTTTGTCGCTGATACCTTTGAAGTCACGAACGCGGGGCAGCGATACCGATGTCAACCGGTCCATGAATTCGTACATCCGCTCACCGCGCAGGGTAACCTTCGCGCCAATGGGCATCTTCTCGCGCAGTTTGAAGTTCGAGACGGCCTTCTTCGACATCGTCTGAACGGCCTTCTGACCCGTAATGGTGGTCAGCTCTTCCACACCCACATCAACAAGTTTTTTGTCAGCAACAGCGGCACCAATGCCTTTATTGATAACAATCTTGCTCAGGCGCGGTACCTGCATGACCGACTTGTACTGAAACTTGTCTTTCAGTTGGGGTACGATCTCGTTTACGTATTTCTCTTTAAGTCTTGGCGTTGCCATCTTGATAGACCTGTTTCGTGTTATTGCTTCTGGTACGAATCCGGCACAAAATTGCCCGTCTTCTTGGAGTACCGTTGCAGCTTTCCTTTCTCGTTTTCCTTCCGACCCGTGCGGGTAGGTTCGCCGGTGGCCGGATCAACCAATTTCAGATTGCTGATGTGAATCGAGCCTTCTGTCTTGACTAGGCTTCCCTGTGGGCTTGATGCGGTCGGTTTCATGTGTTTGGTAATCATAGCCACGCCCTCAATCCGGGCGCGATCTTTCTCTACGATTACTTCCTTCACCGTTCCACGCTGACCTTTTGCGTTTCCACCAATTACTAAAACGGTATCACCGCTCTGAACGTGGAATTTATGTTTCGGTAGCCTTACTTTCTTTTCCATAGCTTAGAGTACCTCCGGTGCTAATGATACAATTTTCATGAACTGCTTCTCACGCAGTTCGCGGGCTACGGGTCCGAAAATACGGGTGCCTCGTGGCTCGTCGTTGTTATTGAGCAGTACAACAGCATTGTCTTCAAACCGGATGTACGACCCGTCTTTACGACGAATCTCTTTCTTGGTCCGAACGACAACGGCTTTCGATACCGTTCCCTTCTTCATACTACTGGACGAGAGAGCCTGCTTCACCGTGATGACAACCTTGTCACCGACTGATGCATAGCGTTTGCCCGTACCGCCCAGAACCCGGATAACCAGCACTTCTTTCGCGCCTGAATTATCGGCCACTCCTGATCTCGATTCTTGCTGTAACATGGCTTACTTTGCTTTTTCGATGATTTCGACCAAACGCCACCGTTTGTTCTTACTTAACGGGCGAGTTTCCATTACGCGAACGGTGTCGCCAATGCCGCAATCGTTGTTCTCGTCGTGAACCGTCAGTTTCTTGGTTTTCTTCTGGAACTTACCGTAAAGCGGGTGCTTTACTTTCCGCTCGATAGCCACGGTGATGGTCTTCTGCATCTTGTCAGATGTAACCTTACCAATTCGTTCTTTGCGGGCGTTACGCTCCGACGTCTTTTCTTCGCCTATCGCTTCCGGTTTCACAGGAGCGGCTACGGGCGTTGTGACGGTCGTTTGCTCTGCTGCCACCGGGGTCTGCGTTTCTTCCTGCGGGGCGGGTGCTTGTTGCTCTTCCATTGTCGTGTCTTATTACGCTTGCCGCGATTTAGCTGTCAGTTCGGTGTGCAGGCGGGCAACCCGTTTCCGGCTCTCGCGAATGCGCATGGGGTTCTCAATAGGTGATACCGCGTGCGCAAACTTCAGTTTCAGTAACCGACTCTCTTCGGCCCCGATTTCGGTCTGAATATCATCAGCCGATAACCCTTTCAAATCTTCCTTTTTCATTTCGTTCGTGGCTTAAGGAATTAGTCCTCAGTTTGCTCCTGATAATCGCGCCGAACCACAAACTTGGTCCGAACGGGCAACTTCTGAGCGGCCAGCCGCAGGGCTTCCTGACCCGTTGCCAGATCAACGCCAGTGGCTTCAAACATAATCGTGCCGGGTTTTACCACAGCCACCCAGTACTCGGGTGCACCTTTACCTTTACCCATCCGCACTTCGGCAGGCTTTTTGGTGATAGGCTTGTCGGGAAAAATGCGAATCCAAACCTGGCCTTCGCGTTTCATGGCCCGTGTTACGGAGATACGGGCGGCCTCAATCTGGCGGGCGGTAATCCGACCGGGTTCCAGTGATTTGATGCCGAACGTACCGAAGGCAATCTCGAAACCGCGCGATGCGATGCCCGGAATCCTGCCTTTGTGCTGTTTACGGAATTTAGTTCTTTTTGGCTGTAACATAGCTCTAAAAGGTTGAAGTCGTTCATCATTGGTCGTTCGTCTTCAGTACCTGACTGTTAACGGCTGACTGCTGACTGCCAACTGATTTTATCGTCTTGGACCTCCACCACCGCGGTTGCCACCAGCACCGGGTGCGCCACCACGGGTATTGCCACCGCCACGATTGCCACCGCCAGCCCCAGGTGCACCACCACGGTTGTTGCCGCCCCGGTCGTTTGCACCACGACCTCCACGACCACCGCGGTCGTTTCCGTCACGGTCGCCACGTGGACCCCGGCGATCGCCACGGTCGCTGCCACCACCGGCGGCACGTTCGCTGGCCTGCGCCTGCGTCATCATAGCAGCTGGCGACAGATCGCGCTTGCCATAGACTTCGCCTTTGAAAATCCAGACTTTGATGCCGATTTTACCGTACACCGTTTGTGCTTCTGACAGCGCGTAGTCGATATCGGCACGGAGTGTATGCAGCGGGACACGCCCTTCTTTGTACTGCTCCGAACGGGCAATCTCAGCGCCACCTAACCGGCCTGATACTTTGATTTTGATACCCTGCGCACCAACCCGAACTGCCGACTGAATAGCCTGCTTCATGGCCCGGCGAAAGGAGATACGTGCCTGCAACTGCTGAGCAATCGCTTCGCCGACGAGTTTTGCATCGATTTCGGGGCGTTTGATTTCGAAGATATTGATCTGTACGTCTTTGCCCGTAATCTTCTTCAACTCCTCCTTGATCTTATCGACCTCGCCACCGCCTTTGCCAATTACGATACCCGGACGGGCCGTGTGAATGGTAAGGGTCACGCGCTTCAGCGTCCGTTCGATAATGACCCGCGAAATGGCTCCTTTCGGAATACGGGCAGCTATATACTTGCGGATTTTTTCGTCTTCAACGAGCTTTTCGGCGAACTCTTTGCCACCGTACCAGCTCGACTCCCAGCCCCGAACAATACCAAGTCGCAGGCCAATTGGGTTTATTTTTTGTCCCATGTCTTAGTTCTCGTTTTGAGCGGTTTCTGCTTCATCCTGCGCCAGAACGGGTTGAGCCGCGCTGTCGATCACAATGGTGATGTGGTTCGAGCGTTTACGCACCCGGTGACCACGTCCCTGCGGAGCCGGACGAAGCCGCTTCAGCATCGGGCCGCCATCGACGAAAATCGTCTTGACGTACAGGTCGGCGTCTTCGATACGCTCGTCTTCGTTCTTTTGCTGCCAGTTGGCAACCGCCGACAACAGTACTTTCTGCAACGTGGCAGCGGCTGTCTGTGGCTGGTATTTCAACACTCCCAACGCCCGACTCACGCGCTGACCCCGAATGAGATCGGCAACGAGCCGCATTTTACGGGGCGACGTGGGCACATCTTTAAGTTTTGCTACTGCTTCCATGTTTTTATGGCTTCGGGCCGGGGGCAGGGAGCGTGGGATTTCCCCATGCCCAAAGCCCAAAACCCCGTGCTTGTTTATCGTTTGCCCTTGTCTTTCTTGGCGGTGTGACCCCGGAAATTGCGTGTTGGCGAGAACTCACCGAGTTTGTGGCCTACCATGTTTTCCGTTACATAGACCGGAATGAACTTGTTGCCGTTATGCACAGCGAACGTATGGCCTACGAAATCTGGTGAGATCATGGACCGACGCGACCAGGTTTTGATGACCGATTTTTTGCCCGAATCATTCTGCTTCTGAACCTTATTGTCCAGGCGGAAATCAATATAGGGGCCTTTTTTAAGTGAACGTGCCATTATCTATTACTTTTTGCGTCGGCTAATAATCATGCTCTCAGATGCCTTATTCCTCTTGCGGGTTTTCTGACCTTTGGCCATCTGACCGTTGCGTGAACGGGGGTGTCCACCCGAAGCGCGGCCCTCGCCACCACCCATAGGGTGATCGACCGGGTTCATCACAACGGCACGAGTGCGGGGACGAACGCCCAGCCAGCGGTTCCGGCCAGCCTTGCCCAATACCACGTTCATGTGGTCGGGGTTGGATACCGAACCAACCGTTGCCATCCCTTTGCTCAGGACCCGGCGCGTTTCGCCCGAAGGCAGACGCAGGATAGCGTACTTATCTTCACGACCAACCAACTGCGCATAGGTACCGGCAGACCGGGCCATTGCACCACCCTTGCCGGGTGTCAGTTCGATGTTGTGAACGATGGTACCAATTGGCATCGAACTCAGCGGCATGGCATTACCCACATCTGGTGTTACGCCCTCGCCCGACTGAATGGTCTGGCCAACGGTAATACCCTGGGGAGCGATGATGTACCGCTTCTCACCGTCGGTGTATTGCACCAGCGAGATGCGGGCCGAACGATTGGGATCATACTCTACAGTCAAAACTTCGGCCGTCTGGCCGACTTTGTCGCGCTTAAAGTCGATAATGCGGTAGTGCCGCTTATGACCTCCACCCATGTAGCGCATAGTGCGGTGACCTTCGCTATTGCGGCCACCGGTTTTCTTGAGGGGTTCCAGCAGGCTTTTCTCCGGCTTGCTGGCTGTTAGTTCCGCAAAATCGGGTGCTACGCGAAAGCGCATACTCGGTGTTACGGGTCTCATTTTTTTAACTCCCATGACTGATTAAAATAAGGGCATTGCCCGGTTTACAGGTCAGCGTAAATGTCAATTACTTCGCCTTCTGCCACCGTCACAATTGCTTTTTTGGTGGTTGGGGTCTTGCCCGTTACAACGCGACCGTTGATGTTCTTGCTCCGCTTCTTGCCATAGACACGCATGGTGTTTACGTCCGAAACGTTGACGTTGTACAACTTCTCGATCGCTTTCACGATTTCGAGTTTGTTTGCTTTCAAATCAACCTCAAAAGCATACTTGCCCTGCTTGTTCAGGTCCGTCATCTTCTCCGTGACGATTGGCCGTTTTAAGACGTTCATGCGTTTGTGTTGTCGAAAATGGTTTGAATACTTGACAGAGCTTCTTCGCTGATGAGCAGTTGGTCGGCGTTCATCAAATCGTAGGTGTTTACCTGCGAGGCCGTCGTTACTTTCGTCTTCTTTAGATTACGACTCGACAGAACCACGTTGGTGTTCACATCGGGCAGGATGAGCAGGGTTTTGCGTCCCGTCATCTGCATGTCGCTCAGAAACTGAATGTAATCCTTGGTGCGGGGAGCGTCGAGCGCAAGGCTGTCGATGACCGAAATCCTGGAAGCCTGCGCTTTCACGGCGAACGCCGACTGGCGGGCCAGTGATTTCACCTTCTTGTTCAGTTTGAAGCTATAGTCGCGGGGGCGGGGTCCAAAAATACGGCCACCACCAATGAAAACCGGCGACTTGGCACTACCGGCGCGGGCACCGCCGGTCCCTTTCTGCTTCTTCAGTTTGCGGGTTGAGTGGGCGTTTTCGGCGCGCTCTTTCGCTTTGTGCGTACCCTGCCGCTGATTGGCGAGGTATTGCTTCACGTCCAGATAAATGGCGTGCTGGTTGGGCTGGATGCCGAAGATATCTTCCGACAGCGTTACTTTTTTGCCCGTGTCTTCGCCTTTGCTGTTATATACGATTACGTCCATGGCCTATTTTTCGATAATAACGTAAGAGTTTTTAGCCCCCGGAACCGAGCCGCTTATAACAAGCAGATTCTGTTCGGGTATGACCCGTAATACGCGCAGGTTTTGTACCGTGACGCGATTGCCACCCATCCGACCAGCCATTTTCAGACCTTTGAATACCCGCGAGGGGAACGAACAGGCACCAATCGAACCAGGGTGACGACCCCGGTTGTGCTGACCGTGTGTTTGACCACCCACACCACCGAATCCGTGACGCTTTACAACGCCCTGAAATCCGCGACCTTTGGAGGTACCGACCACATCGACAAATTCACCTTCGCCGAAAACATCGGCAGCGGTAAGCGTTTCGCCCAGGTTAAACTCTTTACCGAATCCTTTGAACTCGACGAGCTTGCGCTTGGGGGTGGTGCCGGCCTTTTTGAAATGGCCCTGCATCGGCTTGTTGGTGTGCTTTTCTTTCTTTTCGCCGAAACCCAGTTGCACAGCCGCGTAGCCGTCTTTCTCGACGCTACGAACTTGGGTGACGACACAGGGACCCGTCTCAATGACTGTACATGCCAGAGCCTGCCCGTCCGCATTGTACACACTGGTCATCCCGATTTTCTTGCCAATTAAACCAGACATTTGTGTTTGTTTAAAGTAAGCAGGTAATTAAGATATTCTTCCCCGAACCCGGTTCTGAGCGTTTGCCCGTTTCCGAATGGGCCGCAAAAGTAGGCAGTTTGTCGAACGAATCCTATACATGCTTCATTTTCAGGCTCGTTGAACGACATAAAAAAAGGCCGGGCGCACCGCACCTGACCTAAGCAGACAAATACAAACACGCAGAGCGCATTGACTTGTCGGGAAGTCAGGAGTGGTTTCTGCCGAAGCAGACCTTCACCTTCGTATATGCCGCTGCCCGGCGTTCCGGGTTTGGGAGTGCAAAAGTAGGGAATGAACGGGAGAATTGGAAGACTTATTTTGAAATAGTTTTGGCGGGCATCGGTTTTAACCTGTGCGCTGCACCTTATCCCACTACATTGTACACCTCAACCGGTTCCGCTTTGTTTTTGAGGGTGGCGAGGCCGAGGGGTTCGCAGGTGAACGATTCCAGAATTTGCGCGTGGGCGGTTTCGGTGATGACGATTTGGCCGGGACGGGCTGTACCCTGGAGCCGTTGCGCCATATTTACGGTGTCGCCAATTACCGTGTAATCCAGACGACGCAGGGCGGTGGAGCCAATGTTGCCCGACACCATTTCGCCCGTGTTGATACCGATGGATACCTGTGGATAATAACTGGTCTGATTGGATAAGTCATCCTTAAGTTCGGCAATGCGGGTGCGGACGGCTAAGGCCGCTTCAATGGCGCGGTCGAGGTGATACTCCCCCCGAAATACAGCCATGACAGCGTCGCCCATGAACTTATCGACGTGCCCACTCTGCGCAATGATTTCCTTGACCATCACGTCGAAATAGCGGTTAACGAGTTTCACGACCGTATCGGCGGTTTCGCGCTCGGCAATGGCCGTAAAGCCGCAGATGTCGATGAACATGACCGTGGCTGTAACGGTTTCGCTGGCCGATAATGACGTTTCAAACTCGGACCGACTCATGAACGTCAATACCGATTCATCGACATACATTCGCAAAATGTCGTTCTCCCGCACCGCCTGCAGCGTTTTTCGAAGCTGCGCTACGTATGCCATCGTCTTTTCCATCGTCAGTTCGAGGTCCTCAAAATTGACGGGTTTGGTCACGAAGTCGAACGCGCCCCGGTTCATGGCTGTACGGATGTTCTCCATGTCGCCGTAGGCCGATACAATCACGGCTTTGAGCATGGGATTGGCTTCGTGCAGCCGTATCAACAGCGTAAGGCCATCCATACCAGGCATATTAATGTCGGTCAGCACCATGTCCATGTCGGGGTGTTGGTCCAGCATGGTTAGGGCTTCGTGGCCGTCGTGGGCGAAGACGAACTCGTATTGTTTCTCGCGAATCTGCCGTCGGAATTTCTGCTTGATGAGCAGCTCCAGATCGGTTTCATCATCAACGACTAAGATTTTTGCTTTCATGTTGGAAGGTGTAAGTCGGTACTTCTGGCCCGACCAGCCGCAAGGCTAACTATGTTGTTGATGCTAAGTAGCTACCGTGTCAGCCCCTCTTTGGGGCTGGTCGGAAAGGAGTCGGTGCGCCGATGCGATCCGACCTACATAATGTGCCGCAGTTTATTTTTGAGCAGGGTAAAGTCGAGAGGTTTGGTCAGGAAATCGTTGGCACCCAGTTCGGTGGCCTGTTGCTCCGACTGGGCATCGCCGTAGGCCGTAATCATCATTACGACGGGGGGCGGTGGCGCGTTGAATTCGCTGCGAATGTGGCGCAGCAGTTCAAACCCGCTCATGCCCGGCATGTTGATGTCGGACAGAATCAGCACCACTTCCAATGGGCGACTGGTCAGGTACGTTAGGGCTTCTTCGCCCGAATTGGCGAAAGCCAGTTCAAACTCACCCGACCGGATTTCGCGCCGAAACCGCTGTTGGAAGAGGTCTTTTACGTCTATTTCGTCGTCAACTACTAATATTTTCATTGGGTCGTTTTTTAATGCAGTCTGGACGCGAAGGCCCGGGCTACTCAGGCCGGTAAGGTAATCACGAATGTAGTACCTTCTCCTTCCTGGCTTTCCGCTGATAGGGTACCATTGTGGCCTTTCGTAACGATGTCATACGCCATTGATAAGCCCAGGCCTGTCCCTTCGCCGGTGGGTTTGGTGGTGAAAAAGGGCTGGAATATCTTGCCCATCGCTGACTCTGGAATACCCGTGCCGTTGTCGATGACCCGGATTTCAGCGCGTCCGTTCTGACAACGCGTTTGTACCCGCACGGTGGGCTGATACGCCATTTCTCCTGTTACTGACTCCTCCTTCTGCCGTTGGCGAACGGCGTAAAAGGCATTGGTAATCAGGTTGAGCAATACCCGGCCCATATCCTGTGAAACAACCGTAACCATACCCAAATCAGGGTCGAGGTCGGTGCTGAACTGGGCATTAAAGGTTTTGTCTTTAGCCCGCAGACCATGATACGCCAAACGCAGATACTCGTCGGACAGGGCGTTGAGGTCGGTGGGTTCGCGCTGGCCGGTGCTGGCGCGGCTGTGCTGCAACATGCCGCGCACAATACTGCTGGCCCGCCCACCGTGCTGACTGATTTTCTGGAGATTCTGCCGTAAATCGGCCAGGAGTTCGGCTTCCAGTTCGAGGTCGCGGTTGGGTTTGTGCTGCTCTTCGGCCAGTTCATCGAGCAGTTCGACGCTGACTTCGGAGAAGTTATTGACGAAGTTGAGCGGGTTCTGAATCTCGTGGGCAATGCCCGCTGTCAGCTCGCCCAGGGAGGCCATTTTTTCGGATTGAATGAGCTGGCTTTGGGTGTCTTTCAACTCGACCAATGTTTGTTCCAGTTCGTCTTTCTGGCGGGTAATTTCGGTGGTTCGTTCGGCAACGAGGTATTCGAGTTCCTGCTTTTTCTCTTCGATCCGTCGTCGCTGTTCGGCTTCAATACGTCGTAGGCTGGCTTCAACCTCGCGTTCCTGGTCGCGTTCCTGCTGGAGTTTGATAAGGTCTTTTTTTTGCCGGTTGGCGATAAAGAAGAAGACGATGATCCACAGCATAGCAAACGCACCCGCCGAACTGAAATAATCGTCGTACGTCTCATGAAATGCAGGTAATACCCACCTTATCAGCTTACTGAACAGGTAAATAACGACAAAAGGGGCCAGAGCCAGCAACAGCGTTCGGGCGGGACGGTAGCTGCGTTCGAGCCAGATGAGCAGACCGATAGCCGCGAAGGCAACCGCCCAGAACAGCTCCGCAATATCGGTCGATGTAGCAATGGAAATACCGAGGGTAACCCCACCCACCGCCCAGTATTTTTTCAGCGCACGGTCCCAGTCCGGTAGTCGGGTGGCGGTATCGAGCGTTCTGCGCACAAACAGTAACGCCAGTCCGGCAAACGGAAATGCGAGATAGGTATTTTCCATAGTTATGTACGTCTCAGTTAGCCGGTTGTCCCGTCGGTTTGTTAGCTAGCAGTTTGTTTTGCCGACGGATACGGCCTGATAGATTCCGAACGATGCTCCGCAGCACTTCGCTACG
>Ga0105045_10001132_pt1 | contig 21376 bp, 18 predicted proteins | sample MAT02_FD_78089 | JGI IMG/M metagenome (GOLD analysis project Ga0105045, IMG submission 78089) | Freshwater microbial communities from Lake Fryxell liftoff mats and glacier meltwater in Antarctica - MAT-02 (megahit assembly) | ecosystem: Environmental > Aquatic > Freshwater > Ice > Liftoff... | reverse complement strand
TCGTGGCGCACGCCCGCTTCGCGTTGCTGGACTTTGAGGCGGTCGGCGAAGAATTCCTTCAACGCAGGTATGCCGAACGTATTGACCATTTCGGTCGTGCTGTTCGGATTGGCGTCACTTGGAAAAGCACGATCAAGTGCATCCCAAAGCGAAAAGCGCAGCCCGTTTGCGGTCATTAATGCGAGAATTGATAGCGCGGCCCGTCTCAAAGCGAACGGGTCTCTTGACCCCGTTGGCGGAAGCAGAGCAAAATAGAATCCAGCAATCGTATCTAGCTTATCCGCCAAACTTACCGCCACAGTCACCGGTGCAGTCGGCACGTCATCCCCCTGCCCGACCGGTTTGTAATGGTCGCGGATTGCGGCGGCGACTTGGGGGTCCAGCCCTTCGTTCGCCGCATAATAGCCGCCCATGATGCCCTGCAATTCGGGAAATTCGCCGACCATTTCGGTGACCAGATCGGCCTTGCACAGCCGTGCGGCCTGTTCGGCGTGGTCGGGGTCGGCTTTAACAATCCCCTCTTCGCACAACCAGCGCGCCAGTTTCGCAACCCGCTCGACCTTGTCGGCAACGGTGCCCAGCTTTTCGTGGAACACGATGGTGGCCAGCTTTGCGCCATGCTCGGCCAATGTTTTTTTCTGGTCCTGTTCCCAGAAAAAGCGCGCATCCGACAACCTTGCCGCGAGCACCTTGCGGTTACCGGCCACGACCCCTGCCCCGCCGTCGCTGGGCACGATGTTGGCGGTGCAGATGAACGCGTTGGCAAGATTGCCGTCCGCATCCTCGCAGACGAAATATTTCTGGTTTACCCGCGCGGTCAGCTGAATGACCTCGGGCGGCACCTCCAGGAACGCCGCGTCAAAGCGCCCTAATAACGGCACCGGCCATTCGGTCAGGCCGGCATTCTCCGCCACCAGCGCCTCATCCTCGACCAGCACCAGCCCTGCATCCGCCGCCGCCTTGGCCGCGCCGTCGCGGATGATGCCGCAGCGTTCGGAGAAATGGACGATCACATGCGCGACGCGCAGGGCGGCGACATAGGCATCGGGCTCCGCGATGCTCACCGGGCCGCGCGACAGGAAGCGATGGCCCATCGTTTCGCGCCCGCTGACAATGCCCGCAATTTCGCATGGCACGACGTCATTACCCAGCAGCGCGACGACGCCCTGCAACGGCCGCACCCAGCGCAGGCTTTCGGTGCTGAACGAGCCTGCGCCCCAGCGCATCGATTTAGGCCAGGGAAAGGCGCGGATAATCGCCGGGATGGCTTGCGCCAGCATCTCGGCGGCGGCGCGGCCTGGCTTGTCCACAATGGCGAAATAAACGCCGTCGCGTGTCGTCAACTGGTCCTGCGTCAGTCCGGTCTTTCGCAAAAAGCCGTCGATCGCTTGCGGCGGTGCCCCGACCTTTGGCCCTTTGGTTTCCTCCCGCACCGGATCGCTCGCTAGTGGCAGGCCGCGCGCGATGAGCGCAAGACGGCGCGGCGTGGCAAATGTTTCGATGCGCGCTGCCGCCAACCCGGCCTTCGTCAGCATGTCAACGAACAGCCGCTCCAGATCGGCCTTTGCCTTCACCTGCATCCGCGCGGGTATTTCCTCGGACAGCAGTTCGAGCAGGAAATCGGCGTGGTGGCTGGTTGCGCCGGGAGCAAGCGGGTCGCTCATCATGCGGCCCATCCGTTTTTGTCCATCCACGCCTGACAGCTGCCCTTGGCCAGATCGCGGACCTGGCCCATGTAACTCGCGCGTTCCTGCACGGATATGACGCCGCGCGCTTGCAGCATGTTAAAGATGTGGCTGGCCTTGATCGCCTGTTCATAGGCGGGGATGGGCAGGCCTTTATCCAGGCAGGATTTGCATTCGCCGGTGGCCATGCGAAACGCTTCAAAAAGCATGGCGGTGTTGGCAGCCTCAAAATGATAGGCGCTCATCTGGCGCTCGTTTTCGTGGAACACATCGCCATAGGTGACGCCAGCGTCATTATAGGCAAGGTCGAAAATACTGTCCTTGTTCTGGATATACATGGCCAACCGTTCGAGCCCATAGGTCAGCTCGCCAGCAACCGGTTTGCAGTCAAAACCACCCATTTGCTGGAAATAAGTGAACTGCGTCACCTCCATCCCGTCGCACCAGACTTCCCAGCCCAGCCCCCACGCGCCCAGCGTCGGACTTTCCCAGTCATCCTCAACAAAGCGGATGTCGTGGGCAAGTGGATCGATGCCGATGGCGTCGAGGCTGCCAAGATATAAATCCTGCAAATCGGGAGGCGACGGTTTCATGATCACCTGATATTGGTAATAGGCCCCCAGCCGATTGGGGTTTTCGCCATAGCGACCGTCGGTAGGGCGGCGGCACGGCTGAACGAACGCCGCATTCCACGGGTCGGGGCCAAGCGCGCGGAGTGTGGTTGCCGGGTGAAATGTCCCCGCCCCCATTTCCATGTCATAAGGTTGCAATATGGCACAGCCACGCGCGCTCCAATATTGATGAAGCGTCAGGATCATGTCCTGAAAACTCAACGCTTTTCCGTCAGCCACGGTAGCAAAGCCCCTATTTCTTCGCAGGTGCAACAATAGCCGTCGCATTGGCGCAAGCGTTTGCGCGGGTCAAGCCGCGAGCGCTATTCAGCCGCCGCAACCGCCGCCGTTCTCATCACCGTTACCGGCGTCGCATTAAGCACGGCATTGCCCGTAAGGCGGCAATAGCGGTCCGGGTCGGTCAGATCGTTGATCGACACCCCGGCATGCGCCGCTGCGGTCTGCCAGCCGACCCCGGCGCGGCCATGACCCCAGCCGTGGGGCAGCGATACGGCGCCCGGCATCATGTCATCGCTTACTTCGGCGGCGACCGTGACACACCCCACCCGGCTTGCAACATCCACCAGTTCACCATGCGCAATCCCGCGCGCAGCGGCATCATCGGCGTGAATCATCAAGGTGCAGCGGTCCGGCCCCTTTACCAGCCGCTTGCTGTTGTGCAGCCAGCTGTTGTTGGACCGCACATGCCGCCGCCCGATCAGCCGCAGGCTGTCGGTCGGTGTGACGGACAGATCAGTACGGAAACGGACGAGTTCCTGAACCAGTGGTTCAGGCACCGCATGGATGCGCTTGTGCGGCGTGCAAATCCGCGCCGCCAGATTGGGGCGCAGAGGACCGAGATCGACACCGTTGGGCTGCGCCTCTACCTCCGCAAGGCTCATGCCCTGCGGCGATGCACGCAGCATCTGGTCAAGCTGTTCGCGCGGTGTGGGGGTATTCGGCACCGCCTCTCCCTTGGCCATATGGATTGCGGCGGCGAGTTCGGTCACGATTTCCCAGTCTGCCTTGCTGTCCGGCGCTCTTTCCAGCAGCGCAGGTGAATAGGCGCCAAAATTGCGCACGGCGAGCGGGCCAAAGAATAAAGGGTAATGATCCTTCTCCAGCGGACCACACGGCGGCAAAATGTAATGCGCGTGGCGGCTGGTTTCGGTGACATACATATCGAACGACACCATCAGATCGAGGCCCGCCAATGCCGTGTCGGTGCGTTCGCCGTCGGGGGCCGACAACACCGGATTGCCGGCCATCACAAACAGCGCGCGGACGCGCTGCGCATCGTCGCGCAGCAATTCGTCGGCAAAGGCGACCATGGGAATTTCCCCCATGACCGACGGCATCGGCCCGCGCGCGGTGTCAATCGTCCTGATGCTTCCGCGCCCGACAAGCGCGACGGTGTCGAGCAAAGGTTCGGGAAACATCGTTCCGCCAACGCGGTCAAGGTTGCCGCTCCCCAGGTTGATCAGCTGAATCAGCCATTGGTTAAGCGTGCCAAATTCGGTCACAGACACCCCCATGCGGCCGTAAATCGCGGCGGGGCCAAAACCGGTCAGCAAGTCTGCTATGGCGGTGATATCCGCCTCGGCCACGCCGCAGTGATTGATGAGTGCCGCCATGTCGAAACCCGCCAAATGGCCATCCAGCGTATCCCAACTGTCATCGACCAGCGCCGCCAATGCATCGGTCAGCTTAGGCCGCCGCGCCACTACACTGCGCAGGATGGCAATCAACAGCGCGGTGTCCGTTCCCGGCTTTACCGGCACCCAATGGTCGGCCAGCTTAGCCGTTTCGGTGCGGCGCGGATCCACAACGATCAGCGATCCGCCGCGCGCCTGCATTTCCTTTACCCGTGCCTTGAAATCAGGAACGGTCCAGATACTGCCGTTCGATGCCGCCGGATTGCCGCCGACAATCACAATCGCCCCAGAGTGATCGATGTCGGGAACCGCAGCCAGGCTGACATGACCATACATCTGATATTGCACATAATGATGCGGAATCTGATCGAGGGTAGAGGCAGAGAAGGTGCCTTTCGACCCCACCGCCCGCCGCAATGCCCCCATCTGCCCCGCCAGCGCATAATCATGCGCCGAGGGATTGCCGACATAAAAAGCGTGGCGCGCCTGTTCGCCCTGCAAAGCCACGACGCGCGCGGCGATTTCGCGATAGGCCGTATTCCAGTCCACGGCCTCCCACCCCGTCGCAGTGCGCTTCATCGGGGTGCGCAGCCGGTCTGGGTCGTCCTGTAAATCGGCAATGGCGGTCGCCTTGGGACAAATATGTCCGCGGCTGAGCACATGGTCGGGGTTGCCCTTGATGGACAGCACCCGGCGACCATCCATCTCCACCAGAACCCCGCAGTTCGCCTCACATATATGGCAGGTGCGCGCGTGCACGGTCATGGCAAATCTCCTTCAATATCGGTGCAAGCTACCACGGTTGACGCGCCTGTCCAATGTCAACCAAGCAAGTCTTTTTGTAAGGTTTTATTGACACGTCAGCGAATCATGACTATCTGTAAAGTTTCCCTGACAATATGCAGGCCAGTTATTTTGATGAACAACAAGCTGAAAATATTGCGGGCGACGCACAACTGGAGCCAGGCGGAGCTTGCCGACCGGCTCGACGTGTCGCGCCAGGCGGTGAATGCGATCGAGACGGGGAAGTATGACCCCTCGCTTCCGCTTGCCTTCAAACTCGCGCGCCTGTTTGGCATGCAAATTGAGGAAATTTTCGATGACGGCCATGGAGAGAAGCGTGACTGATCCGCACAAACCTGAGTCCACGCGCAATGCATTGGGCTGGCTGTTGGGCGGCCTGATCGCCGCGATCTTCTTCGCCGGGGCTGCCGCCGGTTTTCTGACGACGCTTGCAGAGGATGGCACGGCCCCAATCTCACCGGTCCTTGGCGCCGCTGTCGTCGGACTGGCCATCTCTGCCGCCAGCATCATGATGTTAGCGCCATCGTTCAGCACGTGGCAGACTATGTCAGCGCGCCGCCGACTGTACTGGGGCAGCATCTGCGGATCGGGCGTGGTCGGCTTCGGCATTGCCGTCCTGCTGGTTTCGGATGAAAATGCTCTGGAGAGTGTGGCGGATTTGACGAACAATGCGCCGCTCTCGCCCAACTTTGCGCTTGCCGCGGCTGCGCTTTGGACAGTCGGGCTGGGTGCGGCATGCCTTGCCTATCATCGCGCGATTGATGATCATGAGGAACGCGCCTGGCTGTGGGCTGGTCTGGCCGGATGGTACGCCTTTATCATTCCTGCCCCCGCATGGTGGGTGCTGCACCGCGCCGCCATCGCGCCGCCAGTGGATGCAATGATCTTGTTCCTCATATCGTTGCTGGTGAATGCCATTGTCTGGCTGCGGCTCAAATTTCGCTAACCCCCTCCCCTTTTTCCTCCAACTCAAATAAGGCGTTCGACATGACCAAGATTATCAAATCGCTGATGCTTGCCGCCGCCATGTTCCCGCTAGCCCAATGCGCGACATTGTCACCGGTCGGCACGGCCGTCGCACAGACCCCTGCTGCCGCACCAATTGTTTCGGAGGATGCCGACCCCGCGCTGTGGGTGGTAAAGGACGCCGACACCACCGTTTACCTGTTCGGCACCGTTCACATGCTGAAACCCGGCCTCAGCTGGTTTGACGAAGCCGTAAAGGAGGCTTTCGATGCATCCGACACGCTTAAAATCGAAGTCGTGCTGCCCGAAGATCAGGCGGAAATGGTTTCGCGAACTATACCGCTCGCCATTGATCAGTCGGGCACAAAAATATCGAGCCTGCTGACGGACGAACAGCGGACAGCATATGAAGCAGCGATGAGCAAATTTGGCCTTCCCATCGCCCAATTCGATATGTTTGAACCATGGTTTTCCGGCCTGACGCTGGGCGCCGTCGCGTTGACCGCTGAGGGATATAATCCGGAACAGGGTTCGGAAAAGATCCTGACCGCTGCGGCCAAAGCCAGCGGCAAACCCGTTAGTGGGCTGGAAACGCTTGAGCAGCAACTGGGCTTCTTTGACACGCTGCCCCGCGATGCGCAGATCAAATTCCTGAACGATACCGTCGCACAGCTGCCGACTGCTGGCGGTGAGTTCGCGGATATTCTGCTGGCGTGGAAGCAGGGCAATCCCGACGAACTTGGCATCCGCATGAACCGCGCACTCAGCGGCGCGGAAATCATTGCAGAGACCCTGTTGTTCAAGCGTAACGAACGCTGGGCTGACTGGATAAAGACCCGGCTGGATGAACCCGGCACCGTGTTCATGGCGGTCGGCGCAGGCCATCTGGCGGGCGCGAAAAGCGTGCAGGACTATCTGGCCGTCCGCGGTCTGACGGTACAGCGCATCTCCTATTAAAGATGGCGATGGAGCGCGCCCTGCTGCCCATGGTGCTGGGCGCGCTCCTTATTGCCAGCTGTGCTAACGCCCCGCAGCGTGCGGCAACACCGCCTGTTTACGTGATCAAAGATGACGACACGACGCTGTATCTGGCCGGCACAGTTCACCTGTTGCCCGATGATATTGACTGGCGCAGCGCAGCGCTTGGCCGCGCCATATCCGCCGCCGACGAACTGGTAACTGAACTTTCCGCCGCAGAACTGGACAAGATTCCGGACATTGCGCCCAGATATACAAAAGCGTCGGGCCATACTCCGGCACAGGACCGCTTCGCGCCTGACCTGCAGGATGATTTTGCTCGGCTGGCGGACGCCGAAAATATTGCGGTGGCCGAATTGGCGACGATCGACGACTGGGCCATTGCGCTGTTGCTGGCCCAGATCAGCGCGCGCAAGGCCGGGCTTTCGTCAGACAATGGCATGGACAACGCGCTCAGCGCCGATTTCGCCCGCGCCGGGAAACCCCGGTCGGGACTTGAACGCGCTGCTGATCAGTTCGCCGCTTTCGACGCGATCCCGCGCACCGAACAACGCCAGATGCTGAACCGGGTGATGCGCGATGTTGCCGATGGCAAGGCTAACGACCGCCTCCGAGCCACAGTGTCCGCATGGGCCGCGGGCGATATGACAGCGCTTGCTGCGATCATCGCAACAGACGCGGCGCTGGCACCGCAGACAAACCGCATCTTGCTGGTTGACCGCAACCGCCAATGGAGCATTTGGGTCGCCAAGCGGCTCGAACGACCAGGAACCCTGCTTGTCGCTGTCGGCGCGGGGCATCTGGCAGGTCCAGAATCGCTGATCGATTTTCTTGCGGAACGGGGGATAATGGCAACGCGTCTGCCCTGATGCGGCGCGTGCATAAGGCTTGTATTTCCGCGCGTCTGCCGCTATTGGCCCGCGCTTCCGTTATGGTCATCCCTGGAGGCGTGACGGAAAGCGAAACACTCATCTCGGAGAAATATCATGAGCGATCAGCTGACGCTGAAAGCCGAGACGCGCGAACGAGCAGGCAAGGGAGCCTCTCGTGCCCTGCGTCGTGAAGGCCGCGTCCCCGCCGTCATTTATGGCGGCAAAGAAGAACCCTTGGCGATCCACGTTGAAGAAAAGCTGCTGATGAAGCAGTTGATGACCGGACACTTCATGAATTCGGTCGTTGAAATCAGCGTAGGCGGCAAAACCATGCGTACCCTGCCCAAGGATGTCGCCTTTCATCCAGTTAACGAGCGCCCCCTGCACGTCGATTTCTTGCGTTTGTCAAAGAATTCGACGGTCCATGTTGACGTACCGGTCAAGTTCATCAACGAAGAAGCCTCGCCGGGCCTGAAGCGCGGCGGCGTGCTGAACATTGTGCGCCACGAGCTGGAACTGGTGTGCGATGCCAACAAGATTCCCGATGACATCATGATTGATGTCACCGGCTTTGATGTTGGCGATTCGATTCATATCAGCCATGTTGAACTACCCGAAGGGTCGAAGAGCGCGATCACCGACCGCGATTTCACCATTGCCACCATCGTTGCGCCTTCGGCAATGAAGTCGAGCAGCGGCGACGCAGCCAAGGACGAAGTCGAGGCGTAACGCACGGCCCAACCGTGGCATTGAAGCCCCGCCCGCCCTCTGGCAGACAGATTGCGGGCGGGGCTTTCGTTTTTCTGGAGTAAACATATCCGATGCAGCTGTGGGTCGGCCTTGGCAATCCTGGCGTGCAATACGCGCTACACCGGCACAACGTGGGTTTCATGGCGATCGACGTTATCGCTGAAAGCCATGGTTTTGGGCCGGAAACCAAGAAGTTTCAAGGACTGGCGCGCGAAGGCCGCATCGGCGGGACACGCATTCTGCTGCTTAAACCGCAAACCTTTATGAACGACAGCGGGCGCAGCGTTCGCACCGCACTGGATTTCTTTAAAATCGACGTGGCCGCCGTGACCGCTTTTTACGACGAACTCGACCTTGCCCCATTCAAGGTAAAGATAAAGCGCGGCGGCGGCGCGGCGGGGCACAATGGCATCCGCAGCATGATGGCGCATATCGGAGAGGATTTTCGCCGCGTCCGGCTGGGTATCGGCCACCCCGGAAACAAGGACCGGGTCACACCTTATGTGCTCGGCAATTACGCCAAAGCCGAAGCAGAACCGCTCACTGACATGTTAGGCGCAGTCGCAGCCGAAGCGGGATGGCTGGCACAGAATGACGATCCGCGCTTCCTGACTGATCTGGCCTTGCGGTTAAGCGTTTAACGCGTTGCCTGTGCCATGCGAATGGGCGGCGGTGGCGGTGCCCCATCGGACCGATCGGCAAGATTAATGACACACATCGCCTGCCAGCGCGCATGGCGATCACAGCCGACGCCGGCAAAGCGATAATGGTTGGTCAACAGCAGGTGCCGGTGACCGCGGGACGGAACGCCGTCATCGACGATCAACTGGCGCACCACATCCTGCGGTGTGCGCTGGCCATAACTGATGACTTCGCTGACATAGCGCCCACCACCGCGCGCCATAACGCGCTCGCCAGGCCCACGGCCACCCGATTGATGGCCAATCTCGCCAGTTTCAGCCTGATGTGCGGCATGGTCACCAGCCGCGAAGCTGAGCAAATCACCCGATTGCAACCGCGCGACTGGCGCCGCGTCTGACAGCGCCGCTATCGCTTCATCAACCGCGTGCACGCCTTCATTGCTGATCTCGACCAGATTGTCTTCGGCGTCGAACACCACTTTGCCGCGAATACGGGTGCGATATTCACGCAGCGTGTCGGCATAGGCGGCGGGGTTACCGCGCAGAAGATTTATCTCTGCCAAAACGGCAGCTTCAAAGGAATCGGGCCGCGCGGCGACAGGATGCGCCCAGGCAATCAACAGGCCGCCGACGACGGCTGAAACAAATATCCGCAATGATCCAACCACAGCTTTTGACCCCAAACTGCCACTCCGCCATAGTGCCGATATTTTCGTTAACAAACTCTTACCCTGACGGGCCGACTTGCCAGGAACGCCCGGTGTCGGTCATAGAACGGGTGAAGGAGCTGTTCTATGCCGGGGTCCGTGAAACTAAATCGACGTCAGATGTTGGGGGCCAGCGCCGCCGCCGCCGCAACACCGGCCTTCACAACCTCTGCGATGGCTCAGGAACCTCAACTGACGGGCAAGGTCATGCTGATCACCGGCGCGTCCAGCGGTTTTGGCTATGTCGGCGCGCTCCATTACGCCCGGCGCGGGGCAAAGGTGATCGCGGCGATGCGCAGTTTGCCCCGGCGTGAAGCGACGAAGCTGCTTGAAGAGGCAAAAAAAGAAAAACTCGATATACAGGTCGTCGAAATCGACGTCACCTCTGACGCGTCGGTAGACAGCGGCGTGAAAGAAGCTCTGCGCATCGGCGGAGGGCGCATCGACGTGCTGGTCAACAATGCCGGAATCGGAATTACCGGGCCAGTCGAGGTGCAAGATATGGCTGCGACACAGCTGATTTTTGATACCAATGTGTTCGGATGCCACCGCATGGTGCGCGCCGTGTTGCCCGCCATGCGCGATCAAAAAGCGGGGCAGATTTTCCAGATATCTTCGCAGCTGGGCCGCGTCATTGTGCCGGGCAGCGGGCATTATTCCGCCAGCAAATTCGCGCTTGAGGCCATGGGTGAACAGCTCGCCTATGAACTCGTCCCGCTAGGCATCGACGTGACGATCATCCAGCCGGGCGGTTATCCGACCCGGGTCTGGTTGAACCGCAACGCGCTGACCGCCGCGTTGAAGGAGCGAACGGATGCCGACCGCATCGACGCCTACCCGGCCTTTACGTCCGGGATGGGGCGTGAGGAGGATGGCGGCGGCACGGCCGACCCGCTAGACATACCGCGCGCAATCGCCGAAATCATCGCGCTGCCGCCGGGCAAGCGCCCGCTGCGCCGCGCGGTCCACCCCGGCAGCAAACCTCAGGAGCCCATCAATCGCATCAGCGCACAGGTGCAGGTCGCGTGGCTCGGCAATTCGCCATTCGGACCGCTGGTGAAGGCCATTCATGACTAGGGCCTGATCCATTAGCGCGGGCACCAGGCGCGGAAAGGCCGCATGGTGCGCGCGCATCGCTGGACATGCCGCTGGCATTTTCCTGTGCCACGGCCTAGTGCACCGCGCTTGCGAAAGGTGATCGAATCATGGGTTTCAAATGCGGGATTGTCGGGATGCCCAATGTTGGCAAATCGACCTTGTTCAATGCACTGACGGAAACGCAGGCGGCGCAGGCGGCGAACTATCCTTTTTGCACGATTGAACCCAATGTCGGCAACGTCGCAGTGCCGGACACGCGGCTCGATCAACTGGCCACGATTGCGGCGAGTCAAAAGATCATTCCGACCCAGTTGGCCTTTGTCGACATTGCAGGCCTCGTGCGCGGGGCGTCGAAGGGCGAAGGGCTGGGCAACCAGTTTCTGGGCAATATTCGCGAGGTCGATGCCATCATCCATGTGCTGCGCTGTTTTGAGGATGATGACATTCAGCACGTCGACAACCGTATCGATCCTATCGCCGATGCTGAAACGGTCGAAACCGAATTGCTCCTTGCCGATTTGGAAAGCCTGGAAAAACGCGTGCCTGCGTTCCAAAAGAAAGCGAACAGCGGCGACAAGGAAGCCAAGGCTGCCGCGTCCGTGCTTGGTCAAGCCCTGGACCTGCTGCGCGAAGGCAAGCCTGCGCGGCTGACAGACCCCAAAGATGTGGAAGAGGCGCGCATCTTGGCACAGGCGCAATTACTGACTTCCAAGCCCGTCCTTTACGTTTGCAACGTAGAGGAAGCGGCTGCCGGAGAGGGCAACGCTTTCAGCGCGCGTGTATTTGCGAAAGCCGCGAGCGAAGGCGCGCAGGCCGTCGTCGTTTCCGCTGCCATCGAGGCCGAAATAGTCACCATGCCAATCGAGGAACGCAGCGAATATCTGAGCGCGCTGGGGCTGACAGAAGCGGGGCTGGCCCGTATCATTCGTGCGGGTTACACCTTGCTTGATCTGCTGACCTTTTTCACTGTTGGTCCCAAGGAGGCCCGCGCCTGGACAGTGCATAAAGGCTCCAAGGCCCCCGACGCGGCGGGCGAAATACATAGCGACATGCAGCGCGGCTTCATCCGTGCGGAAACCATCGCTTTTGCCGACTATGTTGCGCTGGGCGGTGAGGCACCAGCCCGCGACGCCGGCAAGCTGCGCCAGGAAGGCAAGGAATATGTGATCGCCGACGGCGATGTGCTGCATTTCAAATTCAACGTCTGATCCGCTGACGGCATTTTTTTCGACAATTGTTACACTGTCATTGTTGCATCGGATTGATAGGATATTTGCGGCGAATTAGAGCGTGATGACGATTCGTCGGCCCAAAAAAGGATGCGCCATGTTCAATCGCCGCTTGTTCATTGCGGGAGCCGCAGCAGCAGGTATTTCAGCACCAGCCATCCTGCGCGCACAGAATCGTTGGCGCGAATTTCCTTTTTCGCTTGGCCTGGCGTCGGGAGACCCTTCCCCGGACGGCTTTGTCATCTGGACGCGGCTTGCGCCCGAACCGTTTGCGCCCGGCGGCGGGATGGCGATGTTCCCGATGCCAGTGCAGTGGGAAGTCGCCAGCGATTCCCGGTTTCAAACTATCGTCCGCACGGGCGAAACCATGGCCCGACCCGAACTGGCCCATGCTGTGCATGTCGAGGTTGACGGATTGCTGCCCGACCGGCCCTATTGGTACCGCTTTACCGCAGCAGGCGAACGCAGCTTTCGCGGGCACGCGCGCACGCTCCCCCTCGTCACCGCCGATGTCGCCAAGCTCCGGTTCGGAGTTGCCGGGTGCCAACGCTACGACGAGGGCTATTATGGTGCTTTAGCCCATCTCGCCGCCGAGAAGGATCTCGCCTTTGTCTATCACTATGGCGACTATATCTATGAATATCAGGCCAGCCCGCTGGAGGCGAGTTTCTGGAACGGCGGGATTGTCGAGGCGGTGCGGCCACAGATCGGTCAATCGACCTACAGCCTTGATGATTATCGCCAGCGCTATGCCCTGACCAAAAGCGACCCCGACCTGATCCGCGCGCATGCCGCCCACGCTTTTGTCACCAGCTATGACGATCACGAAGTCGACAATAATTGGGTCAGCGATCAGGATGACGACGGCGTCGATCCCGAAACCTTTGCGTTGCGCCGCGCCTCCGCCTTTCAGGCGTGGTATGAACATATGCCGGTACGACGGTCGCAGCTGCCACGCGGCGGTGTCGTCAAAATGTACCGCGACCTCAAATATGGTCGCCTGGCCCATTTCGATATCTGCGACACGCGGCTTTACCGCACCAACCAGCCATGCGGCGATGGGTTCAAACCGCATTGTGCGGAGGTTGACGACAAAAAAGCGCAGGTGCTGGGGGCCGAGCAAGAGGCGTGGCTGGCGCGCAATCTGGGAAACCGCGACCATATCTGGAACGCGCTGGCGCAACAGATCACGATGATGAGCCTTGACCGCCGCCGCCGCCCCGAAGAGCCCGCCAAGATCATGAATATGGACAGCTGGGCCGGGTATGAAGCGCCGCGCCAACGCTTGCTGGCGCGGATGGCGGGGCGCGAAAATGTGGTCGTGCTGACGGGCGACGAGCATCAGAATTTCTGCGGCGACCTGACCCATCGTGACAAGATTGTGGCCAGCGAATTTGTGACCACCTCCATCAGCAGCGGCGGCAGCGGCAGCGACCAGCGCCCCGGCACCGACGAATGGCTGAAACTGAACCCCGAGGTGAAATTCGCGAACAGCCAGCGCGGCTATATTACGTGTGAAGTGACATCCGAGGCGTGGCAAACCCATTTCATGGTTGTCGATCAGGTCGACACGCGGGAGAACAAGCTGTCCCGCCGGATGACCGGAGTGGTTGCGCGTGGCGAGGCGGGGATCAAGCTGTTGGCGTAACGCTCATTTCCGCCCGAACAACCGCTCGACATCGCCCATCGACAGTTTGACCCACGTTGGGCGGCCATGGTTGCACTGGCCCGAATGCGGGGTCACTTCCATCTGGCGAAGCAAGGCGTTCATTTCGGCGACATTCAACGTGCGGCCGGCGCGCACTGAGCCATGACAGGCCATGGTCGCCGCAACATGATCGATCCGTTCGGCAAGCCCCAGCGCGGCGTCATAACCCGCCAGATCATCGGCAATATCGCGGACCAGCCGCTGCGGATCGGGATTGCCCAGCAGCGCCGGGATACCGCGCACCACCACTGCGCCGGGACCGAAACGTTCAATTTCGACGCCCAGACTGGCAAGCTCTGGCGCTGCTGCCTCAAGCCGGTCGCAGGCCGGTTCATCAAGCTCCACCACTTCGGGCAGCAGCAGGCCTTGCACCGCCACACCTTGGCCCGCCAGCCCCTGACGCAGCCCTTCTAGCACCAACCGCTCGTGCGCGGCATGTTGATCGACGATGACGAGTCCATCATCGGCCTCGGCCACGATATAGGTGTTCGCCACCTGACCGCGGGCGATGCCCAGCGGGTGCAGGACGCGATCTGGCGCTGGCGCAACGGCAACTTCGGCGCGGCCGTGCGGCAGCACATCAGGCGCCGCCCACGCCATCGACCGGTCGGCGACCGCCGCCGTAGACGGGCCGCGCTCGCCAGCAGTTGCAAACAGCCCACCGAAACTTGGCGTGGTCGGCGCGGTCGGTTCAACCTGCCACGCCCCTTCAATCCCAGCAGCGGGGCGCTGCACCGCCCGAAAGCCGTGTTCATCCAGCGAGCGGCGCAGCCCCCCGACGATTAACCCCCGCACCAGAGCCGGATCGCGAAAGCGGACCTCGGTCTTGGCCGGGTGAACATTCACATCCACCTCGCCGTTCGGCACATCGATGAACAGCGCGACCACGGGATGCCGGTCGCGCGCGAGCAGGTCGGCATAAGCGGCGCGCAATGCCCCCACCAGCAAGCGGTCTTTCACGGGCCGGCCATTCACAAACAGATATTGATGGTTCGCCACTCCGCGATTGAACGTCGGTAGGCTGATCACACCGGTCAGGCGGATATCCTCGCGGTTCAGGTCCACCAATATGGCGTTGTCGGCCAAATCACGATCGATCAGCGCCGCCACGCGAACTTCCCGTGCCTGTGCGCTCTGCAGGTTCAGGATGCGCCGTCCGTCATGCTCCAAAGTGAACGCAATGTCGGGACGTGCCATGGCCAGTCGGCGCACGACATCCAGCGCAGCGGCATATTCGCTGCGCGCGCTGCGCAGGAATTTGCGGCGGGCGGGCACGCGTGCAAACAAATCCTCTATGGCCACGCGCGTGCCGGGGGACAGCGCCGCCGGGCCTTCGTCGGTCAGCACGCCATTATCCACCACGCGCCGCCAACCGGACGCACCCAGCGGCCTGCTTTCGATGGTCAGGCGCGCGACGCTGGCGATGCTGGGCAGCGCCTCACCGCGAAAACCCAGCGTCGCGACATTTTCAATGGCGTCATCAGGCAGTTTGGACGTGGCATGGCGCTCGAGCGCCAGTGCGATGTCGGAAGGCACCATCCCGCACCCGTCATCTTCCACCACGATGCGCGATATGCCGCCTTCGCTCAATTGCACCGCGATACGGCTGGCTCCCGCATCGATTGCGTTTTCTACAACTTCTTTAAGCGCAGCGGCAGGACGCTCCACAACTTCGCCTGCAGCGATGCGATTCACAAGCGATTCCGGCAAGCGGCGTATTGACATGCGCCCTGCCCTAGCGCAGTCGGCAGGTAAGTGCGACCCACCCGCAAACATTGATCGTAAATCGCCCACCTGTTGGCGCTAACCCGCCAAAACCTGGCATTCTTGCCGGTCAGTCAGCTTGACGGACCGTCGCACACCGTCAAACAGCAGCAGGCACGGCACCCACGCCCGTATGCCGGACAAGAAAGCAGAAACAAAAAATGTCGTTTTTTTCGCGCTGGTTCAAATTTTCCTCGCAAGACATGGCGATCGATCTTGGCACTGCCAACACCGTAGTTTATGTCCGGGGACGCGGCATTGTGCTGAACGAACCGTCTGTCGTCGCGATTGAAACGATTAACGGTATCAAACGCGTCAAGGCCGTCGGCGACGACGCCAAACTGATGATGGGCAAAACCCCTGACAGCATCGAGGCTATTCGGCCTTTGCGCGACGGCGTGATTGCCGACATCGATGTCGCCGAACAAATGATCAAACACTTCATTACCAAGGTGCATGGTGGGAAGCTCAGCCTGATCAGCCACCCCGAAATCGTCATCTGTGTGCCGTCTGGCTCGACCAGCGTTGAACGCCGCGCCATTCGTGATGCGGCCAGCAATGCCGGGGCCAGCCAAGTGTGGCTGATCGAAGAACCAATGGCCGCGGCCATTGGTGCCGACATGCCGGTTACGGAGCCAATCGGTTCAATGGTGGTCGATATCGGTGGCGGCACTACCGAAGTGGCTGTGCTGTCTTTGCGCGGTGTGGCCTATTCCACCTCCGTCCGCGCCGGCGGTGACAAGATGGACGAAGCAATCGTGTCTTACGTCCGGCGACACCACAACCTGCTGATCGGTGAAGCCACGGCGGAACGGATTAAAAAGGATTATGGCATTGCACGGACCCCCGCGGATGGCGTCGGCCTGATCATTCAGATCAAGGGCCGCGACTTGGTCAATGGCGTGCCCAAGGAAATTTCGATCAATCAGGCCCAAATCGCCGAGGCGCTCGCCGAACCCATCGGCACCATTATCGAAGGCGTGCGCATCGCGCTGGAGAACACGGCGCCTGAACTTGCCGCCGACATCGTCGATCAGGGCATCGTCCTGACTGGTGGGGGTGCGCTGATCCGCGAACTTGATGAGATGCTGCGCGATGCCACGGGCCTGCCCGTGACGGTAGCCGATGATCCGCTGACTTGCGTTGCCATCGGCACCGGCCGGGCAATGGAAGATCCGGCGTTCCGCGGTGTGCTGCTGCAAGCTTAACAGTCTTGAGGATCGGCCATGCTTCGCCCGGCTCAGCTTAGACCGGGACAGTCCCGCAAGGCACAGAACCGGCTGTTCGTTAGCTATGTCGTGGCGATCGTCGGTTCAGTGGCGGCGCTGTTATTCGCCGCATTGTCGGTCGTTGACCCTGTTGGCTTTGCGGCCCTGCGATCCATCACGCAAGAGATTGTTACGCCAGCAGCCAGGGTGACCCATTCGGTCACCGGTAGCATTTCCGGGATGGACGAGAGTGTCGCGGCATATTTCTCTGCCGGCAGTCAGAACCAGCGCCTGCGCAAACAAGTTGTTACGCAGCAGCGTCAGATTGTTGCAGCGAGCACGCTGGCCGAGGAAAACCGGCAAATGCGGATTCTGCTCAAGCTGGCGGAACAAGGCAGCGGCGGCATTGCCAACGGTTATCTGTTGACCTCAAACCCAACCAGCAGCCGGCGGCTTGCGATCCTCAGCATCGGGCGCAATCGCGGGGTGCAGCCGGGCATGCCAGTGCGCGCCGCCGACGGATTAATTGGCCGTGTTCTTGACAGCGGACCAACGACGGCGCGTGTGCTGCTGTTGACCGACAGCGACAACATCGTCCCGCTGCGGCGAGCGAGCGATGGCCTGCCCGCACTTGCCAGTGGCCGCGGCAACGGCGAACTCGACATTCGCACGCTTAATCTTGCGAACAACCCCTTCAGGCCCGGCGACATTTTGGTCACCTCTGGCACCGGCGGCGTATACCGGCCCAATGTCCCGGTTGCCATTGTCGTGCGCATGGAAAGTGACGGTGCAACCGCGCGGCCGCTGGCCGATCCGGCCAAGGTTGATATCGTGTCGGTGCTGCCCGCCTACTCAGCGGCTGCCTCGGAAAGCGAGATCACCCCATGAGCAGCCTTGCCCCGACGCGCATTGGCGATCCACCCTCACGGCTTCGGCTACATGCGGTTCCGATCCTTTCGGTAATGTTCGCATCGGCATTGCCGATAATGCTCCCGCTGATCGCTGCATGGGCGTATTTACCGCCACTTGGTTTGCTGTTGTTCCTTGCCTGGCGCCTCCTTCATCCATCCCTGTGGCCGGTCTGGATTGGCTTGCCGCTGGGGCTGTGGGATGATCTGTTGTCGGGTCAGCCTGCTGGCTCTGCGATGGGGTTATGGACGCTGACATTGCTCGCGATCGACTTTGTCGACCAACGGACCTATTGGCGCGGCCATTGGCAGGACTGGCTGATCGCCGCGATATCCACGGCGATCATCATATTGACGGGGGCCGCACTTGCACATTCATTGGAAAGCATGTCGTCACTGATTCCCCTTGTCGGCCTGCAGATCGTCGTTTCCATACTTTTGTTCCCAATGATGGTGCGGGTCGCGGCATGGCTGGACTCGATCCGCCTGTTGCGGCGATAACACAGGTGATGTTCAGCAAAAGCTACCCTGTTAGCGAAGCCTGGCGTGGGTTCACCTTTACACGGCGCGCCATGCTGGTCGGCGGCACGCAGATGGCCATCGGCGGGGCGCTGGTTGCGCGGATGACCTATATTTCGATCGTCGATAACGAACGCTATGTGCTGGAATCCGAAAGCAATCGTCTAAATCTCACACTTATTCCACCCCGGCGCGGCTGGATCGTGGATCGGCGTGGCAAGGCGCTGGCCGACAATCGGGTCAGTCTGCGCATCGACCTTATCCCCGACCGGGTGCAGGATGCCGACAAATTGGTTGCCGACCTGACCCGATTGCTCGGGCTTGACGCGGACACGGTACAGCGGGTCCGCCGCGATCTGAAAGAATCGGCTGGATATCAGCCTGTCGCCGTTGCCGATAATCTTGACGAGGCGCGCTTTGCTTCGGTTCTGGTACGGCTGACCGACCTTCCCGGCGTAGCGCCCGCACGTGGTTTTGCGCGCAACTATCCCGCGGGCGCTGCCGTTGGCCATCTGATCGGCTATGTCGGCGGTCCAACAGCAGAAGAATATCAAAAGGCCCGCGATCCACTGTATGTGACGCCCGGTTTCAAGACCGGCAAAGACGGGCTTGAGAAATATTTCGAACCCTTTTTACGCGGCAAACCAGGGGCCAAGCGTGTTGAAGTGACGGCGCGCGGCAAGGTTGTCCGCGAATTGGGAACGCAGCCCGATGTCCAGGGCAATACGCTCCACCTCGCAATTGACGGTGATCTTCAGGATTATGCCGCGCGGCGCATGGGAATGGAATCCGGCGCGGCCGTGGTGATTGATTGTCTCAACGGCGACATCGTCGCGTTTGTGTCCATGCCGTGCTTTGACCCCAACAGTTTTTCCGACGGCATTGGGCAAAAGGAATGGAGTTGGCTCAACGGCGACACCGATTTCAAACCCCTGCTGAACAAGGCCACGCGCGGGCTGTATCCCCCAGGATCAACGCTGAAACCAATGGCTGCGCTGGCCATATTGGAAGCCGGCGTCGATCCAGGCGAGCGAATTACCTGCCCCGGTGGCTATCGCCTGGGCAACCGGGTGTTCCGCTGTCTGGGGCGTCACGGCCCAGTCGACATGCCAACAGCGATTGAAAAAAGCTGTAATACCTATTTTTATGCGATGGCACACCGCATCGGGTATGACCGGATTGCACCGGCAGCCCGCGCCCTTGGGCTGGGGGAGGATTTCCGAATCAGTGGCGCAAACCAGCGGTTCGGCACAATCCCGGACAGCGCATGGAAACAGCGCAAACTTGACCAGGCCTGGACCGCATCCGATTCTCTCAACGCCGTGATCGGCCAGGGCTATGTCATCGTCAACCCGCTGCAATTGGCGGTCATGGCCGCGCGTATCGCTTCGGGAAAGGCGCTCTATCCCTCTCTTGTCGCGCGCAAACCCGAATTGATCAAACCGCTTGCCTACGCACCCGAACATCTTGCGGTGGTGCGATCGGGCATGGACCGCGTCGTCAATGGCAACGGCACGGCAGTACGCAGTCGCCTTGAACTGGACGGCATCAAACTCGCGGGGAAAACCGGCACTGCGCAGGTCCGCGGTCTCGCGTCGGGTTCGCGAGGGCAAAGCGGCGCGCGGCGCTATCGCGATCACGGGTTGTTCGTCTGTTATGCACCGACCGAAAATCCGCGCTATGCTGCTGCGGTAATTATTGAACATGGCATGGGCGGGGCACGCGCCGCAGCCCCGGTGGCAAAAGATATCTTCACGTTTTTGTGGGACCGCGAAAAGGCGATGGCGTCGCTGGAAGCCATGGAAACCAGCTGGGGCGGCACTATAGCGCAACGTATGGCGCGCGATTTTGCGGCGTTTCAGGGCATGCCCACGCGTGCCAGCGAAATTATACTGCCATGATCCCGGTCCCGCAAACCATCCGCCATTATCCCTGGGGCCTCATTGCCACCCTGGTCTTCATCGCGGGATTCGGCATGCTGGTGCTCTATTCGGCTGCGGGCGGCAGTTTCTCTCCCTGGGCCATGACGCACGGCGTGCGCTTTGGCGTGTTTATGACGATGGCGCTGGTCATCGGCTTTTACGTTCCGCTTGCCCTGATAGGCCGGCTGGCCTTCATTATTTACGCCGCCGTCGCCCTGTTGCTGTGCGGGGTCGAGGTTATGGGCGCGATAGCGGGCGGCAGCCAGCGCTGGCTCAACGTCGGTTTCATGAAGCTCCAGCCATCAGAGCTTATGAAAGTAGCAATCGTTCTCGCTTGTGCCCGGTTTTACAGCCAGCTCCCACCGGTCGAAACGCCGCGACTGCGGGCGCTTTGGCCTGCTCTGGTGCTCATTGGCATCCCGGCGGCCCTGGTCATGCTGCAACCCGATCTGGGCACCGCACTCGCCATTGTTGCAGGCGGTGTGACGGTAATGTTTCTAGCCGGGTTGCCGCTGTGGTGGTTCGTCAGTGTCGGCATCGCAGGGGCCGCCGCGCTGCCCGTGCTCTATGGCATGCTCCACGATTATCAGCAGCGCCGCGTGCTGATCTTTCTCAACCCCGAAGATGATCCGCTCGGCGCTGGGTATCACATCACCCAGTCAAAAATCGCAATTGGTTCCGGTGGTCTTGACGGCAAGGGATTTCTGAACGGCTCGCAAAGCCACCTCGACTATCTGCCAGAGGGGCATACCGACTTCATCTTTGCCACCATGGCAGAGGAATGGGGATTGCTTGGCGGGCTGGCCCTTGGACTTGCCTATTATTTTCTGCTGCGCTGGTCGACCCGCGTGGCGCTCAACGCCCCAACCCGTTTTGGCAAACTGACTGCAGCTGGGCTCACCATGACCATCTTTTTTTACATCGCCATCAACTTGATGATGGTCATGGGATTGGCCCCCGTGGTCGGCATCCCCCTGCCCTTGTTCTCCCACGGCGGTTCATCAATGATGACGATCATGCTGTGCGTCGGCATTATCCTGGCCATCCAGCGCGACAAGAGCGTTGGCCGCAAACCTTTTGGGTGATCCACGAAGATTTCAAGCCAAAATCCGTTGCAAAGGAACCACCACCATGATAGCGGCGCGCCACGTTCTGGGCATCAAACCAGACGAGCGGTCAAATTAACCGCCATGTGGACGCATAGCTCAGTTGGTAGAGCAGCTGACTCTTAATCAGCGGGTCCTTGGTTCGAGCCCAAGTGCGTCCACCACATTTTTGAATGACTTAGCCTAAATCTGTGTGGACTTACTAGGTAGCGGCAGAGCGCTAGCAATCAGATAGCAATCAGGCG
>Ga0105045_10001131_pt1 | contig 21379 bp, 17 predicted proteins | sample MAT02_FD_78089 | JGI IMG/M metagenome (GOLD analysis project Ga0105045, IMG submission 78089) | Freshwater microbial communities from Lake Fryxell liftoff mats and glacier meltwater in Antarctica - MAT-02 (megahit assembly) | ecosystem: Environmental > Aquatic > Freshwater > Ice > Liftoff... | reverse complement strand
CGCGTGGCGCCATCCAAGAAATAGTCGGGATTCAACACCCTTGCCACCGTGTCTGACACTTGATTGTCGCGGTATTCTAGGGTAAAAGACTGACTAAAAAAGAGTTTGGGCCGAGAAATGAGCGTAACGGAAGCCAGCATTTGCTCAATTTGCCATTCCTCGCGCACCCTCAAAAAGTCGAGTTTATTGCGACTCGTTTTGTACGAAAGTTCGTGTGCGCGGCTGTACGAGAGGCTGGCTTCGAGGCCCAGGGTTCTACTTCGGTTCAATCCGGGGCTTCGGTAGGCCAGTTCGTATCGGTTGGTAAATCCGAATTGGGCCTTCACTTTAAGGGCATCTGCACGTCCTGTGAGGTTGAGTTGGCTCCAGTCGAGGCCATAGTTCACGCGTTTGAATGAGCGGTCAAATTCATTCCACCAAACATTAAAATTCCGATCAGAAAGGGCGATAATAGGCACCGGATATACAAACCACGCCTCGGTTACTTGCACCAGCAGCTCGGTAGCCCCAGTGGTTTTGGGCGAGTTGACCTGCAGTTTTACTTCCGTAAAAACACCCAAATTGAGGAGTAATAAGCGACTTCTTTCCAGTGCTAGGGGGATTTGGGTGGCCAAAAGCGTGTCGCCTACCTTGATTTTTAATTCCCGAAAAATGGTGGCAGCCCTGGTTTTTTTATTCCCCTCGATGTTGATTTTTTCAATAAAAATCTTGTCGGGTTCGGAGGCTGTCGTTTGTGCCCCTACTCCTGAAATACCATGGGTGGAGAGCCAAAGCAAGCCCCATAATAGCCCTTTCAAATGCACTGGTACGCTTGACATTTCCAAATGGGTTAGGGTTTTTGGGTGGCTTTGTACCGAGATTCTTATGCTCGGATGCACTTTTTGAGCGGAGTGCAGTGGTCTATAAGCAAATTTCCTCGATATTTAAACACCACACCGGGTGCATAATCGGCTTCAAAAATCAAATGTCGCACCGACACGGTGGGCGTGAGTTCAAATTCATATTCTCGCCAATCGGTGTGGTCTATCAAGGTAGAAGTAGCCAATAACTGGCTCGGCCCATCTTTGTCCGCTCGCCCCCAAATACGGAGTCTGGTGGGCTGATTGTAGCCGACGTATTTAGGTGCGTGGGCCAAAAAAACCGAAAAACTATAACATTGTCCGGCTACCAAAGGCGACACCATGGCTTGCCGAATATCCTCCCGCGTACCGTCTTCCCGCACAATCAATCCGATATACGTTTGGCCATCTTGTGCTAGGGGCGACATGATTTCCCAAGCACCGGGCAAAACATCCGGTGTACTGCCCATGTAGCCCGAATACCAGCCTTTTGGACATTTACCCGTAGCGGGTTTGTCTTCGAAGGAGGCATTGCGAAACATGATTTTTCCGGAAGGCTGAAAGGCGCTTACGCAGAGGGGGAGGAGGAGGAGTATCAGTTTTTGCATCCGAAAATAACGAGCGGGGTGGTTTATGCCGAGTTCTAAGGAATAAGTTCTTAAGTATGTCCACATACTTAACTCGTTCCTAAACTGATCTAGCCTAGACAATATTTTCCAGCCTTTTAAAAAGAGTATAAAGCCGCCGCAGTTCTCCCAGCGGGGTTTGCGGCGGCTTTATTTTACCAAAATACGATGTACAAAGCGGCCAGCACTCCTATTATTAGCAAAGCGCCAATGGTGAAAGTGGGGGAGGTTTTGAACGACTCCGTATCTACTTCCATGCCTTTTGGGTTGTCTTTGCTTTTAGGGTCGAGCAGGCTTATGACTACCATTAATGCTACCAAAATAAGGAAAACATAGCCCATTTGGTCTAAAAATGGCATTTCTGGCACCCACTGTTTGAATGCTAATCCGAGCGGAATGGTGGAAAGGGCGGCTACCAGAGCGGCGTTGGCCGTGGCGCGTTTCCAGAAAAAGCCCAGAAGGAAAATCGCGACCACTCCAGGCGAAATCAGTCCAGTAAACTCCTGAATGAATTGGAATCCTTGCTCTAGTTTTTGCAACTGTGGGGCTACGAGTACTGCGATGCCCATGGTAACCAAAATCACCCAGCGACCCACGCGCACTTGCTTGGCTTCACTGGCTTGTTTGTCCACATATTTGTTGTACAAATCAAGGGTAAATATGGTGGCTATGGAATTGGCTTTTCCCGCCAAAGAAGCCACAATAGCCGCGGTAAGGGCAGCGAAGGACAAGCCTTTCAAGCCCGGGCCGAGCAAATTGAGCAATACTGGGTAGGCTTTGTCGGGCTTCACTTCTCCAGCGGCATTCATCATTTCTTGTTGAAACATACCTTTTTGGTGCAGTACAAAAGCCGCGATACCGGGCAATACCACAATTATGGGCATCAATAATTTCAAAAAAGCCGCAAACAGAAGGCCACTTCTGGCCGTTTTGAGGCTGGCACCCAGTGCCCGTTGCGTGATGTACTGATTGCAACCCCAATAATTCAAATTAGCAATCCAAAGTGCGCCAAACAAGACCGTTAGTCCCGGCAAATCTTTGTAATATTTGTTCGACTCGTCAAAAATCATGTGAAAGTGCGTTGGAGCCTGCTCTCTTATCAAACTTAAACCCGCCATGGCACCTGTGGTGCCAAACTGTTGCGAGACCAAATCCAAGGCTAAATAGGTAGTAAACAAACCACCCGTCACCAAAACAGCCACCTGAATCACATCTGTGTAGCCAATTACTTTCATGCCGCCCAAGGTGATAAAAATGGCAAAAACAGCCAAAAATACGGCACAAACTGTAAAACTAAAGCCGGAAATCGTACTCACTGCTATGGCTCCTAAGTAAATAATGGACGTCAAGTTGACGAAAACATACACCAAAAGCCAAAAAACAGCCATCATGGTAGCGACCAGGGGGCTGTATCGTTTTTCCAAAAACTGCGGCATGGTAAAAATCCGGTTTTTGATATACCCCGGCATGAAAAACACCGCGACTACCAGCAAAGTAGCCGCCGCCATCCATTCGTAGGAGGCGATGGCCAATCCCATTGCAAAGCCCGAACCGCTCATACCGATGAATTGCTCGGCACTGATGTTAGAAGCAATCAGCGATGCGCCAATGGCCCACCAGGTGAGCGAGCCTTCTGCCAAAAAAAAATCGGTGGCGGAATGCTCGTTTGATTTCTTTTTGAGGTAAATCCAATAGCCGTACCCTGAAACAATCAGGAAGTAAAAAATAAAAACGGCATAATCCAGCGTTTGTAAAGCAGAACCCATGGGTGTCCAGTTAATAGGGTGAGTGGAGAGGTGGTGTAAAAAATGGGTCTGGTTAAGGCAGGCCAAATGTAGTCAGCAACGGGAAATTCCCCCATTTAAGGGCTTAATACTTTGTGAAAAATGTAATTTTTTCTTCTAAATACCGTGTGAACTAAGGTTATAGGGTCTGGCAGGCCTGCTGTGTTAGCAGCCCAAAATATTGTTAGTGCCCTCTATTCCCCTCAACAGGAGGTCCGGGGCACCGAATCTTCGAGGCCATTTGTGGAAAATTTGTCCTTAGCAGGGCGTTTTGTTGCGGTGCTACGCACTTTAGTCCGCTTTCGCGCATTATATTCTAACGACTTTTGGGCTCCTAACGCAGCAATCGCATTCGGAGAATATCTCTGTCAAACCACAAACCAAACCAAACCAACCGCAGTTTTCAGGGCACCCAATATACCTGCCGAACGGTGAGTATTGCCCCGTAATTTTTAAAAAAATAACAACAACTATCCTTTAAGGCATTGTACTTTCAGGAAAAACCCTTTTCTTTGCACCCGCTTTCAGCACTAAGGTTTCCTGGCCGAGCGGTTAGGCACAGCTCTGCAAAAGCTGCTACAGCGGTTCGAATCCGCTGGAAACCTCTTTTAAAACGGCTAATTTTCTGATTATCAGAATTTTAGCCGTTTTCTTTTGCAAAACGCACTCGTGGGTCGGCCCAAGCGTACAGCAAATCGGCCAATAAATTCCCCAAAATAGTCAGCGCTGCGGCCACCATCATGATGGCAGAAAGCAGCGGAAGGTCTTTCCCAAGGTAGGCTTCAAAGGTCTTATTTCCCATACCTGGGAATCCAAAAAGGGCTTCTACCACCAGTGAACCCGTAAAGACGGCGGGTAAAATACTGGCAAATACAGTAATAATCGGGAAAAGAGCATTCCGAAATGCATGGCTCCAATACACCTCCTCTTCGCCCACTCCCTTGGCCCTGGCCGTCCGAATATAATCTTGCTCCAAGGCACCGAGCATACCGCTGCGCATTTGCAAAGTCAAAACACCCAGCGCATGCAGCATTAAAATAAGGATGGGCAGCAGGCACTTGGAGGCATTGGCCAGCCACCATTCCCACAAAGAGGTTTTGCCCGGTTGCCAAGCGTCTTGAATGTCAAAATAAACAGAAGGAAGCAGACTATTGCCCCATGGCGTGTGCGCCAACATAATCAGCAAGCCTCCTAGCCAAAAAATGGGCATGGCATAAATAAAAAACAAGCCTTTTTTGGCCCAACGATCGAGAAAGCCTCCCTTTTTTTGGGCCATACCGACCCCCAAGGGTATGGCTATGAGGTAGGCCAAAAAAATGGCTATCACATTGATAGTCAAGGTAGTAAAAAAACTTGCCTGCAAATCATCCCACACATTCATGCGCCGTCTGGTCAGGCCTAAATCGCCTCGAACAAACCCGCTGAGCCAATGATGATATTGATTATCAAAGCCATACCAATGCCAACGGGGCATTCGGAGACTGCGGTAGGTTTTGGGTAGTTGTAGGGCCGCGTTGGCCGCAATTAAAGGCTTGATTGCTTTTTGTAGGGTATTTTTTTCTTGTTCCCAAGCGGTTTGTAAAGTGGAATCGGTAGGTGGGGGGAGTTCATTTACTTGGTATCTGATTCGGGTAATCACTGAGTCCACCCATTCAACTTTATCGGCTCTAATCAGCAAGGGCAGTTCTTGCAGCAATTGGCCTGTAGGCATAAGGCGGGCAGGAGTAGCCTCCACAGCGCGTACCCAACCCGATACGGCTTGGTCATAGGCTTGCACGTCGGGCCACCGCCCAGTTTGACCAATTAACTTTTCGAGCCGTGCGCGCCGGTCGAGCGGAAAAATACGCCAAAGGGTATCGGGATACGCTGCAGCGCTCAGGTTGCCGTAAAAAAGAGGGCGTTCTAGTCCCAATCGGACGGCATTGTTGCGATATTGCTTCGCTTGCTGAGCGGGGTCGAGGGAATGATATATTTCTTCGCCAAAAACATTCACCACGGGGTCTCCTGGGGCGCATTTACCCAGTCCAAACGCCAAAAACGAGATAATGAGCAAGGTCGGCAACGCCAATAAGATTCGGCGAAGCATGTATTGGAGCATAGGCGAGTGAATTTAGAACAGGCATTTATAAGTCATCGTCGTAAGGTGTCACGGCCCGACTTTTGGCTTCGGCTACCCGCAGGGCTTTTTCTTGCAAACGTTGTACCCGTGCAACGACCAAAATACTCGCCTCATACAAGGCATACAAAGGTATGCCCACCATCGTTTGCGATACTACATCGGGCGGCGTAATAATAGCCGCTACAATCAGGATTACCACAACGGCTTGTCGGCGGCTTGAGCGCAAGAACGCCGGGCCAATCAAGCCTATTTTTGCTAAAAAATAGGCCAAAATGGGCATTTCAAAGATTAAGCCCATCGGCAGGGTAAACATCGTCATATACGTAACATACGAGTCGAGGGTAGGGGCCACTTCCAAGCCTTCGAGGGTGTAACTGGCTAAAAAACTAATGGAAAAGGGTGCGATAATAAAGTAACCAAAGGAAATACCCATTAAAAAAAGCAGGGTACAAATACCGACCACCCCGCGGATGGCTTTTTGCTCTTTTTCCATCAGCGCTGGGCGTACAAAGCGCCAAAATTCCCACAAAATATAAGGGAACGCCCCGATGATACCCAACCAAAAAGATACGTACAAATGTTGCATCAATACCTCTCCCAACTGTCGGGTAATCAGGGTGAAAGTGGGAGGTGTAAAGCACATCTGGTCTCCTGCTCCTGCCCAGTTAGAAAAGTGACAAAGTGCTCGGTATGTCACAAAATCAGCGTTTCTGGGCCCAAAAATCATGGTCCCGAACACAAAATTTTTGTTTAAAAAAGCAATAACCCCCACGATGGTAACGGCCACCGCCGATCGTAGCAGGTGGCTGCGCAATTCGGATATGTGGTCAAAAAAAGACATTTCTTTGCGGTCGTGCTCGTGCTGCTGATCGAGTGGCATGCAGGTTTGATTTAAAATTGTGGGAGGCAAACTGTTACTTTGACCCCGCAAATGTAAAAAGTTAAGCACCATGCGCCTAAATCTTTCAAAAAGTATGAAGCACATACCCTTTTTTTGGCTGTTTTTGCTGGGTTTGCAGCCCGCGAATGCGCAAAAAGTATTCAAACCAGTGGAGCGGCATTGGGAGGCCGGTTTTATGTTCGGAATGAGCAGTTATTCGGGTGATTTGGCCGAAAAACACATTGATATTTCGGAAACAGGACTTTCTTATGGGGCTTTTGTCCGCTATTTTTTGAACCCGAAATGGGCCGTAAAAGGGCATTTATATGCGGGGGCTATTTCGGGTGATGATGCCAATGCTAAAGATCCGGAGCGCCGACAACGCAGTTTGCGCTTTGGCACCAACCTCTTTGAAGTAGCTGTGGTAGGGGAATGGCATATTTTGGGAAAAAACCGATTCTCCAAAATTGGCGATTATAAATCTTTTGTTTCTCCTTATGTATATGCTGGGGTAGGTGGGGTGTTTGGTGGCCCCAAAACTGAGTATTATGGTCCACCTGACCAGCGGGATATTTTTCTAACGGGCCCTTTTCCGGAAACAGGTTTGAACCAAACTATTTTAATCATTCCGGTGGGTATTGGGTTGCGATATGATTTGAACGAACGATTCATTTTAGGGCTAGAAATAGGCTGCAGACCACTTTTCACCGACAAATTAGACGGTGTGAGCCTTAATGGCAACCCGAATAGAAAAGATTGGTACTATTTCGGTGGGGCTACGATTGCCTTTATTTTGGGGCAACCTAAAAACATAACATCTGCCTACTAAAAACAGGTTTTTGTGATGCAAAATGGATTACTACTTTTTTTTATTTCCTTGTACTTGCTGGGCACGGTGGCGATTGGTTGGTGGGCTTCTCGGCGCGTAAAAACCACCGCTGATTTTGTGATGGCGGGCCGCGGGCTGCCCATGATTATGGTGGCTTGTGCACTGTTTGCCACTTGGTTTGGCTCCGAAACGGTGCTGGGTGCGGGTGCCGAATTTGCCCAACACGGACTACTGGGTGTCATAGAAGACCCATTTGGGGCGGCCCTTTGCCTTTTGCTGGCGGGATTGCTGGTAGCGCGCCCTTTATACAAACTTAATATCCTGACATTCAATGATTTCTACCGAATTCGTTTTGGCAAAACTGCCGAAATTAGTTCGGCTGTGTTTATGGTTCCGTCTTATTTTAGTTGGATTGCGGCGCAGATAGTGGCGCTCGCCATTGTGCTGGAGGCGGTAAGTGGGCTGGAGCGAGGATGGGGCGTGGTGCTTTGCACAACCGTGGTGGTGCTGTACACGTATGTGGGCGGTATGTGGGCGGTGGCAATTACGGATTTTGTACAGACGATTGCTATCATCGTAGGACTATTGGTGCTGGCCACTAGTATGGTGATACAAGTAGGTGGTTTTGACAAAATGATGGCGGCTGCGCCGCCTCGTTTTTTTCAATTTTTTCCCGATCCAAAACCGACCGAGGTGGTGCAGTGGTTTGCGGCTTGGATGACGATAGGCTTGGGTAGTATTCCACAACAAGATGTATTTCAACGAGTTATGGCGGCTAAAAGCGTCCGGTCTTCGGTGCGGGCGTGTTACACGTCTTCGTTTATGTATTTGTCGGTCGCGATGCTGCCGTTGCTAATTTGTTATTGCGCCCGCTTGTTGCATCCCGAGTTGTTGGAGGGGGACGCCCAGATGCTGATTCCCAATATGGTGCTGAGGTACAGTAGTCCGGCCATGCAAATATTCTTTTTTGGTGCGCTGATTTCGGCTATATTGAGCACTTGTAGTGGGGCTTTGTTAGCGCCCGCCACCGTTATTGGCGAGAATTTGGTTCGGCCCTTGTTTCGTCATTTGACGGATGCACAACTTTTAAGGGTGATGCGCATTTCACTGGTGGGTGTGGGGATTGTCACGGGTGGAATGGCTTTGTCGCGGGATAATATCTTTGAGTTGGTGGGTGAGTCGTCGGCGTTTAGTTTGGTGTCTCTTTTTGTGCCTTTGATTGCGGGTTTGTATTGGAAAAAAGCGACGGGAATCGGGGCTGTTGCATCTATGATGGCGGGTTTGGGTGTTTGGGTGTTGAGTATTTGGGTATGGATTCCGATGGCCGAAACGGGGGATTATGTGGGTTGGCCGCAGTTTTTATTGGAGATGCCGGCTATTATTTGGGGTTTACTGGCTAGTGGGTTGGGTATGTGGTTAGGCAGTTTTTGGGGTACCGCTAAGACGGTTTGATTTTATGCCGCATAGGGTGGGTTTTTGCCATACGGGCACACTGGACACATTTTTTTGGTATCTTTTTACCAGACAGGCTCATAAGACACATTTTTTGGTTGATTGTGGGGCATTCGAGGCTTTTTTTGCATCTAAAAGTGAAAAATAAGTCGGCATTAGACCTCCCATCAACCTTCTCAATCTCCTCAACCTTCTCAACCGTTTCAATGAATCAAAATTATTTAAAAATTTCCCTAGAGCTGATTTGGTGGGTGTTAACTGCGCTGGTTGTGTGGGCGGTTTTACACCCAATTAATCAGGCGATGTATGTGTGGCCTTTTCGCACGTGGAACATCATCGCTGTGATATTACTGATTACGCTTTCACGGTATACTTTTCTGTTGAAACACACTTTTTTGGCTCATTTGCAGGTGCTGAAAATTGTTGTGATGTTGTGTATGATACCCCTCTGTTTTATATTAATTGAGCGGGTAAACAAATTTTTGACCTACATAGAACAGAACACTTGGGAGCCATTGACCGGTCATTTGCCGGCATCTCAGCAACCTGCTATTCAGGAGTATATTTGGGGTGAAATGCTGTTTTTCAGCGTTGGCAGTGTAGTAGCTGCCGGAACGCTGGCCGTCCGACTGATGATATCCGTTTGGCGTACTCGCAATCGGGGCACAGTTTAATACGCTTACTCTGCCATTGCAAATACCATTTGCCATCTCTTTAGTATCTTCGCGCACTTTTTGAGGTAAATCATGCTCGAATTTTTCCAAACACTGATTAAAATAATCCGCAACGCCTTCCAGCGGTTTTCACAGTCTCTGGCCCCCGTAAGGGCTGGCTGGCAACGCTTTACGGCACCGATCGCGGCTTTTTTTAGCCCTGTTTCCAAAGCTATTGCCCCCTATTTTGCACCCGTTACACGTAGGTGGGCAGCCTTTCGTACAAAATACCCTGCGGCCAGTTCGGTGCTGGGCTGGTTAATGGCCCTTGTGTCGTTTGTCGTGGGTTTTTTACTGCTATTAATTTTTTTGGTTGGCATTGGGGTGTTTGGGCGTTTGCCCTCCACCGTAGAACTCCGCGAAATCGAGAATGCCAATTCAACCGAAATTTATACGGCAGATAGCCTTCTAATTGGGAAGTTTTTCATCGAAAACCGCACGGCGGTGACCCTCGAAAATGTTTCTCCTTATATTATTAATGCCCTCATTGCGACCGAAGACAGGCGTTTTTTAGAGCACAGCGGTATTGATATTATGAGTTATCTCCGTGTAGCGTATGGCATTGCGCGCGGACAAAAACAGCGGGGCGGCGGCTCTACGTTGAGCCAACAACTGGCCAAAAACCTATACCCCCGAAAAGATTATTTTTTCTCCAAAATAGGCTTGGTAATCAACAAGATACGGGAGAATTACATCTCCGTTAAACTCAAAAAAGTATATACCAAAACGCAATTACTAAGTCTGTATCTCAATACTGTACCGTTTGGTGAAAATGCCTTTGGAATCAATGTTGCCTCTCGGCAGTTTTTCGGCAAAAAACCCAACGACTTGACGGTTGATCAGGCGGCTACGCTGGTTGGTATGCTCAAGGGCACCACCCTGTACAATCCGCTTCGCAACCCAAAATATGCCCAAAACCGCCGGAATATAGTGCTCATGCAGATGGTCAAAAATGGCGATCTTACACAAGCACAGTACGACGAGTTGAGCCTTAAACCCGTTGGAGCCAAACGCCGCAACGTGGACAGCAATAATGAGGGTACAGGGATGTATTTCCGCGAGCACTTGCGCACGGAAGTGATGCCAAAATTGCTCAAAAACCTCCAAAATGAGAATGGAAAACCCTACAATCTATACACTGACGGACTAAAAATATATACAACGCTGGATTCCAAAATGCAACGCTTCGCTGAAGAGGCGGTACAAACGCACATGGATAAACTGCAAAAACAATTCGACGTCCATTGGAAAAATTATACCCGCGAAAAAGCCTGGGGCGACGACAAGTGGGTTGACCGACAAGTAGAAGGCAGTACACGTTGGGAAAGCCTCAAGGAAGCAGGATTGAGCGATTCTTTGGCGCGCGTGAATTTCTCAACGCCCGTGCCAATGCGGGTATTCGCCTGGAAGAATGGTGGCTCGGAGGTAGATACTACTATGTCGCCACTCGATTCAGTGCGCTACTATTTTTGTATGCTGAACTGTGGTTTTATGGCTTCAGATCACCGAAACGGCTACGTTCGGGCTTGGGTAGGCGGTATTAATTTTAAAAATTTCAAAGTAGATCATACACTAACTAGGCGCCAGGTAGGTTCTACATTTAAGCCCATTGTATATGCGGCTGCTTTGCAGGATACGATTAAGCCCTGCACGTATTTCCCAAATCAAATCAAAAAAATATTGGATTGGGAGCCGCACAATGCTGACGAAACCTACGGCGGCTGGTACTCCATGGCGGGCGCACTCACGCGCTCCGTCAATGTGGTAACGGCCCAGCTGATTGAGCGCGTAGGTATTCAAAAAACCATTGATTTGGCCCAAAAAATGGGCATTACTTCCACGATGCCGCGTGAATTTGGCATCAGTTTGGGGGCCGCCGATATTTCCCTGTTTGAAATGATGAAGGTGTACGGCACGATGGCCAATGAGGGCAAACGCCCCGAGCCGGTGCTGGTACTTCAGGTGAAAGACCGCAAAGGGCGCGTCATTTATGATTATCTGGAAGAACTGGAGAAAAATCCAAAATTGGGCCCCAATGTGGAGGCTATGACCGTAAATGAGGCCGCCACCATGACGAAAATGCTCCAAAACGTGATTGATTACGGTACGGGTGCACGCCTGCGCTCCTATGTTCGCGGCGACTTTGCGGGCAAAACTGGGACTACCCAAAACCATTCTGATGGTTGGTTTATGTGCTACAATCCGCAACTTGTGACGGGTGCTTGGGTAGGGGGAGAAAGTCCGGCAGTACGCTTCCGAAGTATGGCACAAGGGCAGGGCTCAGCGATGGCATTGCCGATTGTGGGCGGTTTTTGGAACCGAATTGCCAACGACAAAAAAATGAGCAAAATGCTTCTGGAGCGCTTCCCAACCCCTCAACCGGAAGTGCTCAACGTGATGGGTGGTTGCCAGCCCTGGATTAGCATACGGCCCGATAGTTTGCGCGAACTTTTGGCAGAGGTAGGACAAGATTCCCTTATGCGTGATTCCTTGATCCAGTATTTTACCCACCGATTAAAGCCTGGAGAAACCCCTGGCGGCGAAGTTCCGATTGAAAAAGACACCAAAGACGACGGCGAATCAGGTAAATTGGAAAATTTCATTCACCGTCTTTTCAAGAAAAAATCGGATGAAAAAGACGCGCCTAAAAAAGAAACGCCCACTAAAGAAGCCCCTTTGCCCAAAAAGGAGACCCCCAAGCCGCCTGGAAGCGTCAAAGGCAATGGGTAATTTTGGGGGATTTGGTAAAAAACGCGGGGTGCCCTGCCAATAAGCCGAGCACCCCGCGTAGCGTAAAAAGAACTTCCGTTAAATTTTGAACCGCATTTCTACGGTTCGTCCGCCTCGTTCGAAACGGCACTCATCGCTTAATCGGCGCATGAGATACAGGCCTCTTCCACCGCAACATTCCAACAATTCAGCACTGGTTGGGTCGGGCACACCGCCCGGATCAAAACCTGGCCCCTCGTCACTGACACGAATTGCAAGCGCGTCTTGTTTGCGACTCAGACAAATCGAAACTGATTTTTTACAATCGCTTTGATTGCCGTGTACGACGGCATTGGTGACGGCTTCTGTGAGACTGACGAGAATGTTGTCGTGCTTTTCGGGCGGAATGTTGTAGCGAGTGGCTACATCATGTACGAACGGTTGGACTTTGGAAACATTTTGGGGGTCGGATGAAAATGTGAGATTCGTGTTCAAGTCGTTCATTCGCAAATTTAAGTTAGAATCCAGTGGTAAAACGCCCGTTTCAAGATGAAACTACAGCCAAGGCGAATTCCCATTAGATTTCACAGTAAGTAGGAATCTTGATTAAAAAAGCAACAGCAACTAAGGATAAAAGTAGTTGCCCACGAATGTTCAGGTAGGTTTGAATTGCTTCGAAACCGCCACAAAATTAAGGCAGATTTAACAACTATTGCAAGGGGGGGCAGAAAAAAAAGCCGTTTTTTTGAAATAACACCTATTTGTGGATAAAAACATATCTTTTTAACCATTTTTCTGTCAATATGTTTAAAAGTTTTTCAAAGCAGCGGGTATCAAGAGCATTGTGGCACGAACTTTTCATATAAACTTAACGGGCGGTTCACAAAAACCAAAATAGCCCTTTCCGAAAGAATGACCCTTATCCCGATGATGCCTCGCACACTATGCAGCGAATAATCCTATATAAAAAAATTGAAACTCGTTGGTATTACGTCCGATTAACCAGTTCTCGGCAAGACCCTGAAATTCGGGTCGAAACGGGTTGCTGCGGACAATTACCCGACGCCAGCCACGCCGTGGGAATCTCGGCGCATACCGAGCATTTGCTGGCACTGCGACAAGAAGGTCAACAATGGCTTGAACAGGGGTGCGAAAAACCGCATCCGCACAGCCTGCAAGTGATGAGCCTGCATTTTCAAATGCGGCGTTGGACGGGTTACCCGGCCGGGGCACCTTGGTACGACGATTGGACTTCAGGATATCTCGACCCCATTCAGCAGTGGATGGAGGATACCTGTAACGGAATTCAGCGCGGGAACGAGCGTTTTTCGGGTAATTATTTGCATTATTATACGGTTTTTAATACCGACTTGGCCCAAGAAGCGGTTGAAAAAATAGCCGCCAATGCGCCCGTCAAATTTCTGCTAGACATACACATCGCGAGCCGAGAAAAGCAGGTACAGATTCCCATTGACCCCAATGTGCCGGAATATCTGCGCTCCCTTTTTCGGGTGGTAGAAAAATCAGCTCGAACCATTGCGCATGAGCTGCCTGTGTTGTTTTCCAGCGATCCGCTTCAACCCGAATTTGTACCCAACAACCCTACTCTAAAACGAATTACAGGCGAAGAAGCCAAAAATTTGCGGCTTGATTTAAAAGAAAAATGGCATTTTGATTCCAATTTCTGGGATCCGCTTGCCCAGGTAGCGCCCTCGGAAGTAGTTTTTCTCAATGGCATGGCCGAGGATAGAAAGCAGGCTGTAGCCGCCGTAATTCAAACAAAAGTACAGGAGCCGCTATACCTGCTCGATTGCGAAACGGGTTTGTTTGAAATCGGAATTGACCAGATTTTTGGTGGTTCACACGAGGGAATGGTTTTCGACGCAGGTCTGGAATGGGTCATTTACTTCTCCCACCATTATACCATTACTTTTGGTGGCGATTGGCTGATTGCAGCCGTAAAAAACCTCTATCAGGGGGAAGAAGCATTGCTCAATGCTTGGTAGTAAGCTGGTGGTCTGCAGCCAGAAATATATCGTCTATTCGTATAAAGTTTTCTCTACTCGTTCCTTAACCACTTTAATGGCTCATCTTTGCGTTCTGATACCATCGAGCCACCCATTGGCACGTATATTCAAAAAAGGGTGGCATCATTTTTTTAAAGCCTTAACGGTCAATTTGATTCAGAAGGAACACCATACTATTTTGAACATACTCCACGTAGCACGCTCCATTCATCCGTACTAGTTTATCCAATCATTTCTCATGCAAACGATCCGATTATTCGTCCGACTTAGCCCAATTTTATTTGTTTTTTTGTCATTTTGTGGCCAAAAAGCCCTCGAAACCGTAGAGGCTAAAAATGACAGAGGTCAACTCGAGCGCTGGCAAAAACGCCAAGGCTCGGACAAAAAAGACGGTATTTATCAACGTTTTTCGGAAAAAGGCACCTTGCTCGAAGAAGCCTTTTATATAGCAGACTCCCTGCAAGGAGACCGCAAGTATTATTCAGAAACAGGCCAATTAGAGGCGGTAGAGCACTATGATAAAAACCAACTGCACGGCAAATTCAACTCATTTTATCCTGACGGACAGCTCAAAATTGAGCAAGATTTTATTCGTGGTTCGCTTACCGGTATGAGTATTCGGTATTATCCAAATGGAAAAATGCTGGAAAAGGTAACCCTAAAAGACAATGTGGAAAATGGTCTATTTGTAGAATATTACGACAGTGGAAACCTCAAAACCGAGGGCCAATATGCTCCCGATGAAGATGGAGACGGCGTAGAAAATGGCGAATTAAAGGAATACGATGAAGCAGGCGTGTTGGTTCGGATTGCCGCTTGTACCTACGGTACATGCATCACTACTTGGAAAAAAGAGAAGTAAATATGCCGGCCCAGACAACCTAAACCCCTACTTTTTTGACAAGGTATAAGTAGTAATCAGGTGTGTCACATTGCCCTGTACTACAAAACGTATGATTATGTTTCCAACATTACCTAAAGCAAGTTTGCTTGTACTGACTTTTTGCGGTGCATTCTTAACCCCCACGCAGGCCCAAATACTGGGTGGGCGACATGTATTTTCCTTCTTGGAACTGCCCCAATCGGCTCGGGTTGCGGGGCTTGGGGGCGGTCAAATAGCCGTACGCGACGATGATCCGGTATTTGCGGCACAAAATCCGGCGGCCCTTAACCCAAGTATGTCAGGGCATGTGGCGTTCAACCATAATTTCTTTCTGGGGGGTATTCAACACGGCTACGTTTCGTATGCGCATTTTGTTAAAAAAGGCGGCTTCACGATGCGCGGGTCGGTTCAGTACCTTAATTACGGAGAAATGAAACGGGCAGACCAGTTTGGCGATATGCAAGGCACCTTCAAAGCCGGCGAAACGGCCTGGACACTGGGGGCTGCGAGACCGCTTTCTGAGCAGTTTACCCTAGGTTTGAATGTTAGAATGGCCTTCTCGCGGCTAGATCTATACCGTTCGTCGGCCTTACTGGCCGACGCGGGCTTGATGTATGTAGATACTGCCAGCCGATTTTCTGCCGGATTGGTTGTACGGAACGCGGGCACTCAGATTTCCACGTATGCAGACAATCGCGAGGATTTGCCATTTGACATTCAGTTGGGCATCAGCAAACGCCTCGAACACCTGCCTTTTCGGTTTGGTATATTAGCCCACCACCTTCACCAGTGGAATATTCGCTACAGAGACCCCAGTTTAAACCAAGATGAGGTGCTGCTTTTTGGCGGCGAACAACCCCCAGAAAGCAAAGCCACGGCTGCGATTGACAATTTTTTTCGCCACCTTATTTTCAACGGAGAATTTCTGTTGGGTAAAAATGAAGGTTTTCGCGTCCGATTTGGATATAACCACTTGCTGAAACGGGAATTATCCGTTCGCAACTACAGGAGTCTGGCAGGCTTCTCAGGTGGTTTAGGCATCAAAATAAAGCGTTTCCGCGTTGATTTTGGATATGGTGCTTACCACTTAGCAGGCGGCGTGGCGCATTTGGGTATAGGCACCAACTTGAGGGAGTTTTTTTAGTCCCAAGTTCTAAAGTCCAACTTAAGAATTACTTACTGACAGCCCATTTTCTTCCAACCAACGATCAAAACGGTCGCTCGGCAAAAACGAAATTTTTCGCCCGAAACGCCCCGCTGCACGTAGATTAAAGGTGGTGATTAGCCTACCTAGGCGCCTACTTTCTACGATGCTTTCAACTTCTGTCCAAGGATAACGGGCAGTAATCCAGTAATTTGTGACATAAAGATGCGTACCATTGGCATCAATCCGCTTCAACTTCCAGAGGGTTTGGCGCACCAACAGCAGCCATAAAAGCCACAGGGCCAATACAAATAAACGCCCCCAGAGTACTGGAAATGGCAAATACAGGTCCTCTCCCGGTATGAGCCAAAAGGTGAGGAGCAGGCCAGTTAAAAATACAGTGCCAAAAATTGGGACGAAAATGCGCCAAAACAGGGTTGCACCGGCCGATAAACACTCTGTTTTTTCGGTGACCCCTTCTGTGGGCGTTGCCTGATTTTCGGATACTTCCGGTGATTGATTTTGTTGTTTCATAAAAAAGTGTCGCACCCGGCTGTTGCAGGATGTGGCACAAAAGTACATCGTTCGGCACTACTGTTTTTTATGGATTACAAACTGAGCGGCTCGCACGCATATATTCTAGTTCATTCAACAAATTTAGGGCTTGTGTGGGTACTAGTCAATACGAGTAGATATTGCCTAAAATTAGATGATTTTGTTACCCTGCCGAAGGGGGTATGTGGTAGGGGTCGGAGCGGGGATAATTACGGGAATTTACGTAGTAAAAAGTTGATATTTAGGGTGTTTTTGGCTGAAAAATGGAGGTAAAACAGGGCTTTTTGGCCGTTTTACCCCAGGTCGGTGAGGTTTAAACCTCTCCGACGTTGGGTAAAAGTCCCAAACCGGCCCTATTTCCCAGCTGAATTCGCCCCCATTTCAGTTCCGGCATCTCAAACGGATTGTTCCGAATCAACCAACAACCGTCTATATCTGCAAACCTACTTTCAGGGCACAGCAAGGCCGCAGCCAAAATGCCGCAAGAGGTCTCCGTCATGCAACCTACCATGTACGGCTTGCCTTTTTCGCGCACGTTTCGCGCTATTCTGCGTGCCTCTGAGAGGCCCGTACATTTCATCAATTTAATATTTACGCCGTGAAAACTATCCAGCACCCGATCCAAATCGGGTAAACGCTGAAAACTTTCGTCGGCCAAAATGGGCAGAGGCGAGCGTTCGCTGAGCCAAGCCGACGAATCCAAGTCATCTTTAGCGAACGGCTGCTCAATCAGCAACACATTTTGTTCGGCGAGCCAATGTGCTAACTCTAAGGCTTGTTCTTTGTTTTTCCAGCCCTGATTGGCATCTGCATAAATGGGCCTGTCTGTTATTTGACGAATCGTTTGGATAATTTCTCGGTCATTTTCTGACCCTAATTTTATTTTAATAATTTGAAAATCAGCCGATTCGCGCATTTTATCTCGCAATACAGCGGGCGTGTCTATACCCAAGGTAAAACTACTCAACGGCATATTTTCAAGCGGCAAATCCCATAATTGCCAAAGCGGTTGCTCAGCCATTTTCCCCCACAAATCGTGCAACGCAATATCAACCGCTGCCTTGGCGGCGTGGTTGCCCGGTGCCAAACCGTCTATTTGGGCCATTATTTCCGCTATCGCGTCGTCATTGAGTTCGGAAAAAGTGGCGTATTGGGCCAAAGGCACGGCCGCCCTATTCAAAAAGGCCGCGGCGGTCTCGTGGTTTTCACCATAATAAGGCGGCATGGCGGCTTCCCCATAGCCTACGAGCCCGCGCCATTTTATTTCGGTCAAAACCACCTGCGTATGTGTGCGCGAGCCAATAGCCAGTCGAAAAGGGTGTCGAAGTTCGAGTAAAAGAGGTCGGAATGATAATTGCATGCGTAAGATTTTCGGCAAATGTGAGCCAGCAAATTCATTTGTCCTAATTTTGCCCCATTATGGATACGAAACAACCATTCAATATTGCCGTCAACGGCGGCCAGCACAATTTTGCCTTCCAACCAGAAGAAGCCAAAAACCTAGACATTTTACCCAACAACGATGGCACCTTCCATATTTTGCACAAAGGGCGCTCTTTCCGGGCAGAATTGGTGGAGGCAAAGTATGAATCCCGCCAGTTTATTGTTAAAATTAACGGTGTTTCCTACACTTTGCACATCGCTGACCATTTTGAGCGTTTGGTGCAGCAACTGGGCCTTCAGTTGGGCAGTACCCAAAAACAAAATACCGTAAAAGCCCCAATGCCCGGACTGGTGTTGTCAATTATGGTGCAGCCTGGACAAGCGGTGCAAAAAGGCGACCCGCTGCTAATTTTGGAGGCGATGAAAATGGAAAATGTGCTAAAAGCCGTCAGCGACGGGGTGGTAAAATCAATCTCGGTTGAAAAAGGCGTGGCGGTGGAGAAAGGGTTTTTGCTGTTGGAAATGGAGTGAGGGAGACTGTTGAGGAGGGTTAGAATTTTGAGGGGGTGGCCCAGAGCAAACGGCATAAAAAGAATAAAATGACCACCCTGCTTACCCGAAATCCCGAAAGAAGCGCGTCATTGAAAGCGTAGCGATGAATCCGGTGCGTTTGTTTTAAAAAGATAACTATGTGTAGAATCGTTTTTACCATCATAATATTTCTGTTGCTTGGCGGGCTGCGTTTAGATGCGCAGGAAGTACAATTAAAGGAGGAGCCAAATGTGGCCCAACTGATGCAACAATGGGTCAACAACAACCGAGCCGTGCCGGAGATAGCAGGTTGGCGGGTCCAAATCATGGCATCTACCGACCGCGTGGCGGTGGAGCAGGCGCGCAATCGCTTTCGGATGGAATACCCCGAAACCGCGGCTACGGTGGTACAAGAACAGCCCTACTACAAACTCCGCATCGGCGCATTCAGAACCAAACAGGAGGCACTGCTTTTTATTACCCAACTGATGGGCTATGCAGGGGCTTACCCGGCCAAAGACCCACATATTCATCCACGCGATTTTTTGGAACAATAATCCACACTTCATTGAATAATTCGGACATTTACAGGCCATTTCATCCTCATAGTTCCCGTAAGCCCCCTACCATCCCGCTTTTATGAGCCAACCGACACAAGCACTTTTTGGTTTTGACCGCCTCACGCTGGGTTTGTACTTGGCATTGGTGGCCATTGGTTGGCTGATGATTTTTGCGGTCAACTACAAACCAGATGACCCTTACGCTTTTTTTAGCCTGAGCCATACCGCTGGCAAACAGTTGTTTTTTATCGTGGTCTGTCTAGTCATTTTGTTTGTGGTGATGTTGTCTGACTGGTCTTTTTGGCGCACGCTGGCCATGCCTTTGTACCTGCTTTCGATGCTCTCCTTGCCCGGAACGCTTATTTTTGGTCGAGAGGTAAATGGTGCCAATGCTTGGTATCAAATCGGTGGATTCACGTTTCAACCTGCCGAAATAGCCAAATTCGGCACCTGCTTGGCCATGGCGGCCTACCTGAGTAGTCCGGGCGTTGATTTGCGTGTTTGGCGCGACCGAATTTTTGCCTTTGGCATTTTTTTGATTCCAACTTTGTTGGTTTTGTTACAAAGTGATACGGGTTCAGCCCTGGTATTTTTCTCTTTTATGCTGGTTTTATACCGCGAAGGTTTGTCGCCCGTGCTCTACGCGCTGGGATTTGGCACCGCAGCCTTGGTTATTTTGGGATTAAAATTTGACCCGCCGGCCTACACAGCAGCGTGGCTATTTGTCGTCGCGAACTACCTGCTTATCAATAGATTTAGAGAAAAAAAGCGCATTTGGTGGGGCGTTTTTGCCCTGCTTGTTCCGCTTACTATTTGGTGGATTCCGGCGTTGAACACGGGCTTGGATTGGGTCGGCATTCAAATGGAAGAAGAACAGAAGCATATTTCGGTGTTGCTGCCACATGCCCTGTTGTTTATGGCTGCGTTCACGCCCAATTATTGGAAAAAAAATAACATGATTCAGGGGCAAATGCGGGTATGGGCGGTGATGCTGGGTGTCGCGATATCGCTGATTTTTGCCGCCAACGCTTTTTTTGATCTCTTGGCCCCACACCAACAACAGCGCATCAAAATTTGGCTCCGCCCCCAAGAAGCCGCCAACGAAGCCCGCGGTGCGGCCTACAACCTTCTGCACTCCAAAATGGCCATCGGATCCGGTGGACTGATGGGAAAAGGCACTTTGGAAGGTAATATGACCAAACTCAAATATGTGCCGGAACAAAGCACCGATTTTATTTTTTGTACCGTCGGAGAAGAACAGGGTTTTGTGGGCGTAGTGGGCTTGATAGGCATTTTTTTGTGGTTGTTGTGGCGCATTACCATCTTAGCCGAACGACAACGCTCCAATTTTTCGCGGGTGTACGCCTACTGCGTGGCAGGAATTATTTTCGTCCACCTAGTCGTCAATGTGGGTATGACAATGGGGCTTTTGCCCATTATTGGTATTCCGCTGCCATTTATTAGTGCAGGCGGCTCTTCTTTGATTGGATTTACGTTGATGATTGCAGTGTTATTAAAACTGGATAGCAATCGGAACTTGGCCTAAACATGCAATTTACCCTTCTTCATACCGACCCTGCGTCGAGCGCGCGTGCGGGTGTACTCAACACCGATCATGGCGCGATTGAGACGCCTATTTTTATGCCCGTGGGTACGGCAGCCACGGTAAAAGCCGTGCATCAACACGAACTTGAGCGCGATATTCAGGCTCAAATTTGCTTGGGCAATACCTACCACTTGTACTTGCGTCCTGGACTGGAAGTGATGCAGGCCGCTGGCGGAATACATGGTTTTAATGGCTGGAAACGCCCAGTTTTGACCGATAGTGGGGGTTTTCAGGTGTACTCATTGGCACACCGCCGAAAAATTAAGGAAGAAGGGGTCACGTTTCAAAGCCATATTGACGGCTCAAAACATACATTTACGCCCGAAAATGTGATGGATATTCAGCGCGTTATCGGGGCCGATATTGTGATGGCATTTGATGAATGCACGCCTTATCCCTGTGATTTTAAATACGCCGAAAAATCATTGGGACTTACGCACCGTTGGTTGGAGCGGTGCATCGCGCATTTTGACCAAACGGAGCCGCTCTACGGGTATCAGCAGGCCCTATTTCCCATTGTACAAGGTAGTACTTACCCCGAATTGCGTCGAATTTCTGCTGAAACCATCGCATCGCACGGGCGCGCAGGCAATGCCATTGGTGGACTTTCGGTGGGCGAACCCGCCGAAGAAATGTACGCTATGACCGAAATTGTGACTGAAATACTGCCCAAAGACAAACCCCGATACCTGATGGGCGTGGGCACACCCGCCAATATTCTCGAAAGCATTGCGCGGGG
>Ga0105045_10001129_pt1 | contig 21411 bp, 19 predicted proteins | sample MAT02_FD_78089 | JGI IMG/M metagenome (GOLD analysis project Ga0105045, IMG submission 78089) | Freshwater microbial communities from Lake Fryxell liftoff mats and glacier meltwater in Antarctica - MAT-02 (megahit assembly) | ecosystem: Environmental > Aquatic > Freshwater > Ice > Liftoff... | reverse complement strand
TGCCGGCACGCACCCGCATCATGTCCATGACGGGGATCCCTTCGGTGATGGTCACGGCGAGATCGACTCCGGCATCGACCGCTTCAAGGATGGCGTCGGCGGCAAACGGAGGCGGAACGAAGATCGCGGAGACGGTAGCGCCGGTCGCGGCGACTGCTTCGGCAACGGTGTCAAAAATCGGAACTTTGCCGGCAAAGAGCTGCCCGCCTTTACCGGGCGTGACGCCGGCGACGAGCTGGGTGCCGTAATCGAGGCTGAGCTGGGCGTGTCGTCCGCCGAAGGAGCCGGTGATCCCCTGCACGAGGATCTTGGTATTTTCGTCAACTAGAATGGCCATGGGAAGAATTGCGGTGTGGCAGTGTTAGAGAATCGGTTCAGACGGAGATGGCCTTGACGGCTTTGGCGGCGGCATCGGCGAGGGTGTCGGCGGAAATGAGGGCGACGCTCGAGCTGGCAAGAGTTGCCTTGCCCGCGGCGACGTTGTTACCCTCGAGACGCACGACGAGAGGGATGTTGAGATCAACCTCCTGACAGGCGGCGACGATGCCCTTGGCGATGACGTCACAGTCCATGATGCCACCGAAGATGTTCACGAGGATGGCCTTCACCTTGGGATCGCCGAGGATGATTTTGAAGGCGTTGCGGACTTGCTCCTGCGAAGCACCGCCCCCCACGTCGAGAAAGTTGGCGGGTTCACCACCGCAATGCTTGATGATGTCCATCGTCGCCATGGCGAGACCGGCACCGTTAACGAGACAGGCGATGTTGCCGTCGAGTCCGATGTAATTGAGGTGGTATTTTGCAGCCTCCACTTCACGGGGATCTTCTTCGCTGGGGTCGTGCAAGGCGGCAATATCGGGATGACGATAGAGAGCATTGTCATCGAAATCGAACTTCGCATCGAGGGCGAGGACTTTGCCGTCGGGGGTGGTCACGAGCGGGTTGACCTCGACCATTGAGCAGTCGCAATCCATAAAGAGCTTGAAGAGCCCCTGGAGGAGCTTGCCGAACTGCTTTGCGATGTCGCCGCTGAAGCCGAGCTTGGCGCAGATATTGCGGATCTCGTAGGGCTGGAGGCCCAGGAGAGGATGGATGACCTGATGGAAAATTTTCTCCGGCGTGTGCTCGGCAACCTCTTCGATATTCACGCCGCCTTCGGTGCTGGCGACGATGACGGGTGAGCGACTCTCGCGATCCATGAGGATGGCGAGGTAGTATTCCTTCTCGATATCGACCGCGTCCGCGATCAGGACTTTGCTGACGAGTTTACCCTCTTCACCGGTCTGGTGGGTGACGAGGACCTGGCCGATCATCTGCGCTGCCATCTCTGCCGCTTCGTCCGGTGTGTGGACGAGATGGACGCCGCCTTTAAATCCGTTTTTGAAGGTTCCTTTGCCACGACCGCCGGCATGGACCTGGGCTTTGACGACGATGTTGGATCCGATTTCGACAGCGGCGGCTTTTGCCTCCGATGCGTTGTCTGCGACTTTGCCCCGGGGGGTGGCGACACCGAATTTTTCGAAAAGTTCTTTGGCCTGGTATTCGTGGATATTCATGGAGCGAAGCGGCTGCTCTGAGCAGAGCGCGGCAACTTACGGAGTCAGTCCCCCGGGTCAAGGTGGAACTCTCCCTAAACCCGTTTCAAATGCGCCATCTACTCGACATACTTCAAAATCAGCAAAGTGACGGGGCTGGGGTCAGACGGGCGACCCTGTTGACTCGTCAATCGATGAAGGTCAGAAATCGAGGAGGACTTCGGCGCGGCGGTTCTGAGATCGACCACCGGGGTTGTCGGAGCCGTCAGGAAGGAAGTTCGGCTTGCGCGGTTTGGCAGCGCCGAAGGCCTCGGTGATGACTTGGTCGGGCTTGACCCCCATTCCAATGAGCGTCTGGCGGATCGACTCGGCGCGCTGATCGCTCAAGGCGACGTTGTAGTCGTCGCTTCCGAGCGCATCAGCGTGTCCGTTGATGCGAATAACACGGTCCGCCCCCTGGCTGAGAATGTCGGCGACGATCTCGAGTTGGCGACTGGTGCGGGGAGTAAGGCCGGCATCGTCGAATTCAAAATAGAGGACGAGCGAATCGCCGCCGGAGGGATCTTCCACGATGGGGCTGTAGGCGACGTTACCCGCTCCGGCTTTTTCCGAAAGGGCTGAGAGGACTTTCGAAAAGGTGAGCCCGTTCACCTTCCATGCATTATCGACCTGCCCGAGTTCAAGGGCAAATTCAGAGGCAGTCTGGTCGGACTGCACCCGTGTCAACACCCAGGTGATGTCGTCACGCGAAAGGGTAACGACGAGGGGGCGGTCCTCTTTCATTACGAACTTGCCCTCTTCGACCGCGATCATGAGAGCAGCAACGCGCTCATCCGTGACGGTTGCAGGATCGGCGAGACCCCGGGCGGTATTAAAGTCGCGCCGGATGACCGCTTTGGAAAAGGCATGGGCGACGGTGAGCGCATCGGATTGCTGTTCCGGCGTCATGGGAGCAGCCGTTTTTCCGACCCGCTCAGCGGGAGCGGCGCCACCCCGGGCGGGAAGAGCGGTCAGATCCATCGGGAAGCTGACTTTGGTGATGTCGAGTGACTTTTCCCCTGTCGTGGCCAGGTCCGCATAGAGCTGGCGCGGAGCAGCGGTATCGACGACTGGGACAAAATTGAGCGACCAGCGCAGTGCCTCGGCCGACTTGGAGACTTCGGTGAAGGGTTTGGAAGCGTCGAGCTTCAGATCGGGGCTCTCGATGAGCGCTTTGACCTCGCTCCGAACGGCCTCGCTGACGGCCTCGGGACCGGTAATCGCAAGAAAACCGTCAAAGTTCTTTTCTCCAATCTTTACGGCGAGCGCCGCCATCGCAGCCTCAGGGGAATCAAAAATTCCCGGGTCGACGACACCCGGCTCTTTTTTCTGAGCGGGGGCGTCAGGGGTGACGGCCGGGACGGGCGGCTTCACGACCGCTACCGGTTCGGTCACCGCGGGTTCCGTCGGCACCACCGGCGGGGTCTCGACGACAGGAGGCACGGCTGGTTTTTCCTCCTTCTTTACCAGAGTAAAATATGAGATGACCGCCCCGATGACGATGATTCCAGAAAAAATGAGTGCGGTCGGCTTGTTCATGGCGTGAGAGAACCTCGGAATGTAGGCAACTTAATGTAGCAGAATGCCTTCCATCCGAAACTGAAAACTCAGGATTTCCGTAAGTTCGGAGCCCCGGGGTTACCCGCCGGTAAGGTCAGTGACGAGGGACTCCGGTCGACTAATCCGCTCGGAGCGGTCCAGGAGATTTCGGATCGTAAGATCGGGATACTCGCTTCCCACGACAATCGCGAAGCGGGCTCCCGACTGCTCCGCCGCCTGGAACTGCTTTGGCACTTTTGCGGGAGTGAGAGGAGTGAGGGTTCGAACACCGGCAAGACGGAGGCACTGCGCGAGCGCCGCCGCCTCTTTTTCCTTCTCCGGATCGGCGAGGACGACGTAGGCATCGACGGACTGTCCGTCTTTCACGGCGGCTTCGAGGAGGGCATTCGGCGCGGGCGTTTCACGAATAAGGTCGGTGATGACCATGTCGCCCATGGCAAATCCGCAGGCCGCCATTTCTACGCCGCCAATGAGCTGCACGAGCTGGTCGTAGCGACCGCCTCCCGCGACCGCGCGCATGCCCTTACCGATGTCGAAAATTTCAAAGACCGGTCCCGTGTAGTGGCGAGACCGCGCACGATGCCAAGGTCGACCTCGACGAAGTGCCCCACTCCCCGGGCGGAAAGGTCGGCGAGGATCTTTTGAATCGATTCCGACGAGGCCGCGCCCGAAGCAATGAAGTCGCGGATCATACCCAGGGTGAGCCCGAGAGCGGAGAGCTGTTCCGCGACCTTGTCCTCGGGCGTGCGCTCCATCTTGTCGATGACCTGGAGGAAGGTCGTGACATTGTCACCCTCGACTCCGTGACGAGTTGCGAAATCGACCCAGGCGTTGCGATCGCTCACGCGGATGCGGAAGTCGGTCTCGGTAAAGCCGAAAGCCCGCATCAGGTCGATCGACAGGGCAATCAGCTCGGCGTCGGCAAGGACGGAATCCTCTCCGAGGATGTCGCAATTGAACTGGTAAAACTCGCGTCCCCTGCCCTTCTGATGTTTCTCGTAGCGAAAGAATTGCCCAATCGAAAACCATCGCAAAGGCTTTCGGAAGTCACGCTGACGGGCCGCAGCCATGCGGGCGAGCGTAGGGGTGAGCTCGGGCCGCATCGAGACATCCCGCTCGCCTTTATCCTGAAAACAAAAAAGCTGATTCACGATCTCGGCTCCGCTTTTACGCTGATAGAGGGCCGTCGGCTCGAGGATGGGGCCCTCGTACTCGACAAAACCGTAGCACCTCGCCACTTTTCGCCAGGTCTCGAAGACATGATTCCGGGCCGCGCATTCATCGGGGAAGAAATCGCGGAAGCCGGGCAGGGTCTGGAATCGTTGAGCCATGGGAAAAAGAGGTGAACGAGAGGGTCTCCGCGGGAGTAGATCCCGTCGAGGGACGGAATCACCCGAAGACGACGGTGCGATTGGCGTGCACGAGGGTGCGCCGATTGAGATGCAGCCAGACGGCGCGGCTGAGAACACTCTGCTCGAGCGCGCGCCCTTTGCGGATGAAATCCTGAACGGCATCGCTGTGCGATACCGGAGTCACGCCCTGGGCAATGATGGGGCCTTCGTCGAGTTCCTCGGTGACGTAGTGACTCGTCGCGCCCACCAGCTTGACCCCGCGGCGATGCGCGGAATGGTAGGGCCTCGCGCCGGGAAAGGCGGGAAGAAAGGAGTGGTGGATATTGATGATCCGGTGCGGAAACGCGTCGGTCATCCTCGCGCTCAGGATCTGCATGTAGCGGGCGAGAATGACGAGATCGATCCGGTGCTCGCGCAGGAGAGCGATCTGCGCCTCCTCCTGCGATTGCTTAGTCTCCTTCGAGATAGGGAAATGGTGAAACGGAATTCCGAAACGCTCGGCGACGGCGCGAAGGTCCTCGCGATTGCTGAGGATGAGCGGGATCTCCATGCCGAGCTCCCCGCTCTCGTGCCGCGAGAGGAGATCGTAGAAGCAGTGGTTGTCCCTGGTCACAAACAAGGCGGCGCGGGGGACGACATCGGAAAAATGCAGCTCCCAATCCATCGAGAAGCGATCCATGAGCGGTCGCAGGGCGGTGATGAGCTCTTCGCGCTTCAGCGCAAAACTCTCGATCTCCCACTCGACCCGCATGAAGAAAACGCCATCTTCCTGATCGACGTGCTGATCGATGTCCACGATGTTTCCCTGATTTTCAAAGAGAAAAGTGGAGACTGCCGCAACGATGCCCGGTTGATCGGGGCAGGAGATCAGCAAAATCGCCGTCGGAGAATCTTTTGAAAGAGCACTCAAGGTCCGCCGGAAAAAAAGAAAAGAAATGCTCGAGGGGGGAATCGAACCCCCACGGGTCTCCCCACAGGATCCTTAATCCTGCACGTCTACCAATTCCGCCACCCGAGCGTCACCCCGGCTCCGGAGGGGTCCGGAGCGAAGGGCCGCATTTATAGCTCAACCTTTTCTCTTTCGCAAGCGCTTTGTGTCAAAAGAGCGGAATTTCTACGCGATCTCATGCTGGAACTCCTCATTCTTAGACCCAGAGATTCCGATCAAGGGTGCGGTACTGAATGGCCTCCATCACATGGACCTCACGGATGTCCCGGCTGCCCTCGATATCGGCGAGGGTGCGCGAGACTTTCAGAATGCGGTCGTAGGCCCGCGCGCTGAAGTTCAGCGAATCCATCGCCTGCTCGAGGGTGCGCTCACTCTGGCGGTCGAGCTGACAGAACGCGGTCACGAGACGACTACCCATGTCGGAATTGCAGAGGACTCCGGGATGGGAGATAAATCGGGCGAGCTGGACCTGACGAGCCTCTTCGACCCGCTCGCGGATCACCGCCGACGATTCGCCCCCGCTCTCAGCCCGCAGCTCCCGATAGTCCACCGCCGGGACATCGACATGAAGATCGATGCGGTCGAGGAGCGGCCCGCTGATGCGTTGCCGGTATTTCTCGATCTGGTTTGGCGAGCAGCGACAGTCCCGTGCCGGATCGCCGAGATACCCGCAGGGACAGGGGTTCATCGCCGCGACGAGGCTGAAGCGGCTCGGAAAAGTGAACTTCCCGGCCGCCCGCGAGATCGTGACCTGTCCGTCCTCGAGCGGCTGGCGCAGCACCTCGAGAGTGGAGCGGCGGAACTCGGGCAGCTCGTCGAGAAAGAGAATCCCGTTGTGGGCGAGGCTCACCTCCCCCGGGGTCGGGTGACTGCTCCCGCCGAGCAAGCCGACGTCCGAAATCGTATGGTGAGGCGAGCGGAAGGGCCGCGTCGCGAGGAAGCTGTTCTTCGCATCGACGAGGCCCGCGACGCTGTGAATCTTCGTCGTCTCGATCGCTTCCTCCTCGGTCATGGTCGGGAGAATCGTGGCGAGCCGCTTCGCGAGCATCGATTTCCCCGTGCCGGGGCTCCCCAGCATCAGCATGTTGTGCCCGCCGGCCATGGCCACCTCGAGGGCGCGTTTGGCGTGAGCCTGGCCCTTCACCTCGTTAAAATCGATCGGATAGATCTGTCGGGAACGGAAAAAGGCGTCACGATCAAGGCGCTCGGGCCGGATCCCGCTTTCGCCCGAGAGCAGGCCGTAGGCATCGCGCAGGGTCTCGATGCCGTAGACGTAGATTCCCTCGACGATGCTGGCCTCGACCGCATTTTCTTTCGGGACGAAGATCGCCTTCAGTCCCTGCTTTTTTGCCTGCAGGGTCAGGGGAAGAATGCCCTTGATCGGCCGCACCCGCCCGTCCAGAGCGAGCTCGCCGGCCATGGCGCACTTTTCGAGCGCCCCTTCCTTGAGCGCACCGTTCTGCTCCTGCGCGAGCGAGACCATACCGATGGCGATGGGAAGATCGAAGCTGGGCCCCTCTTTCCGCAGATCAGCCGGGGCCAGATTGATCGTGATGGCTTTGTTAGGCCAGCGCAGACCGCTGTTTTTTATTGCCGTGACGACCCGATCGACACTCTCGCGCACGGCGGCATCGGGGAGACCAACGAGCTTGATGTCGATGTTGCCACTGTCAGCCGCATTGACTTCGACCTCAACGGGAACGGCATTGACGCCATGGACGGCGCCCGAGAATACACATGTCAGTGACATGTGAGGACTCTCTCCAGAGAGCGGCGGATTTGCAAACACTTTTCGCAAAGAAGCTGTTCAAAATATCAACCAAGCTCTCTACGACATGGAATAGGGGTCAATATCGATCGTCACCACCACATCATCGGGAAAGGTGAGATCCTTCATTACCTCACGAATATGACCGGCGAGCTTCCTCGCTCCGCTCGATTTCAAGACGATCTGGAAACGCCACTGGTCATGGGACTTCACGAGTGGTGAGGGAAGAGGATCGGTCAGATTGATCTCGGCGGGGAGATTCCGCTTGAGTCTCGCGTGGAGCGTCTTGAGGGAAAATTCCGCCCTTTCGAGATGGACCGAGCGTGAGGTGACGAGCGCGAGATGGGAAAATGGCGGGTGCTTGAACTGCCGCCTCATCGCCAGCTCATACTCCGCAAAGCCGTCGAAATCATGGTGTCGCGCAAACTGGATCGACGGATGGTGCGGGGTGTAGGTCTGGACCACGACCTCGCCCTCGAGTTCCCCGCGTCCGGCGCGACCCGCCACCTGGGTGAGGAGCTGGAAGGTTCTCTCTCCGGCACGGAAGTCCGGGATGTAGAGACCCACATCGGCATTGAGGATCCCGACGAGGGTGACGTTGGGAAAATGAAGTCCTTTGGCGATCATCTGGGTGCCGAGGAGGATATCGATCTTCTTCGCCCTGAAAGCATCGAGGGTCTCGCGAAGCTGACCTTTTTTCCGCATCGAATCGGTATCGACACGGCTGATCTTAGCAGTAGTAAAGACCTGTCGGAGGATCTCCTCGACCCGCTCGGTCCCGTAGCCGGCATTGACGATGGATCGGCTCGAGCATTCCGGGCAGCGGCTCGGCGTGAGCTGGGAAAATCCGCAGATGTGACAGACGAGCCGGTCATCCTTCCGGTGGACGGTCATGGTGGTGCTGCAATGGCGGCAATTGGCGACGTATCCGCACTCGGGGCAGAGGATGTTCCGCGCAAAACCGCGGCGATTTAGAAAGAGAATAGTCTGCTCCCCGCGGGCGAGGCGCTCCTCCATCGCGTTGCGCAGGCGAGTCGAGAGGATCGTCGGTCCTGATTGACTTTTGCGGCCCTCGTTGCGCATGTCGATGACGCGGATGAGCGGCAGCTTGCGGTCATCGATGCGCAGTCGCATTGTCCCGAGTTCATACTTGCCGTTGAGGACGTTGTTCCAAGACTCGAGCGAGGGCGTCGCACTCCCGAGCAGGACCGGACATCCTTCCAGTTGCCCCCGCACTACTGCGATGTCACGCGCCTGGTAGCGCGGGGAAGTGTCCTGCTTGTAGGAGTTCTCGTGCTCTTCATCGACAACGATGAGCCCCAGGTTTTCGATCGGAGAGAAAATGGCGCTTCTTGCGCCGATGACGATGCGCGCCTTCTGGTCAAGGACCTTGCGCCACTCATCGTGGCGTTCTCCCTCAGAGAGATTGCTGTGAAGAATGGCGACCTGATCTTTGATCTTTGCAAAGCGGCGCTTAAAGCGGTCGGCCGTTTGAGGCGTAAGGGCGATCTCGGGCACGAGGACGATAGCCCCCTTCCCCGCCTCGACCGTTTTCTGGATCGCCTGGAGGTAGACTTCGGTCTTTCCACTGCCGGTCACGCCGTAGAGTAAGATGGGCTTGACCTTCTCCCCCTGCTCGACGAGGCGCGAAGATTCGAAAACCCGTTCGAGCACGATGCGCTGCTCCTCGTTCAGGGTGAGGGGCGCGGATTCGACATACTCAACCTCGCCCAAGGGGTCGCGCGAGACGATCTGATCCACCAGGCGGATAAGGCCCCGGTCTTCCAGTGCTTTTACAATGGGCCGCGAGATCCCGTGAGCACCGGTCAAATCCGTGAGACTGACGGTTCCGAGATCCAGTAAAGCAAGGAAGGCCTCCTTTTGCTTCTTCTGCCGGCCGGAAAAAGACTCGAGCACTTCCACCGTCGGGGCGGCGACCAGCTCGACGTATTTGGCCGTTTTTCGCTTTTCCTCTTCCCCCCGGGAGGGCTTGGGCAGCATCGTCCGGATGACCGTCTCGATGGGCGTGAGGTAGAAGTTAGAGATCCATTCCGCCAGCTTGAGAAGCCCTTCGGTGAGAAAAGAATCCTCGGAGACGACGCCGAGAATGGGCTTTAGGCGATATTTGAAGGCATCGACGTCAACTTCTTCGGTTGAAGTGACCGTGCCGACAGCACTGCGGTTGCGCAGGGGCACCCGGACCCTCTGACCCGAGGAGACCCTGAGTCCGGTGGGAATGAGATAGGTGAAGGTGAGGTCGCTCGTTGCCCCGTCGATGAGGACCTTCACTATCCGTTCGCGCGCCATTAGTACAAAAAGAAATCGCCCCCCCGTGAGGGAGGGCGATTTACACCAAGGTTCTAAGTAAAACTTAAGGCCCCTGTATCAGCGATTCTTAGAAAGAAACGCTGAGAGTGACACCACCGTGGAGGATGTCAGACTGGGCGACACCAACGGCATTTGTCGTAATACCGTCAGCAACCATGCCTGATGTAGCACCATTGTAGCCGATGTAAGGGACGAGGGTCGTGCGGCAGTTCAGCTCGATTGGGAGCGAAGCGGTCACATAGTAGTGGTTCCAATCGCTGTCACCGAAGTAACCGTCGGAGTAACCGATGCCCACACCAAGCACGACGCCGATGTTGTCGGTAAGACCGAAGGTCTTCTCGAGACCAGCCTGGTGATACCAGCCGGAGAGGCCAGCACCGCCGCCGCCCATGGCGTAGTTGGTCTGAGCGATGAAATCAACGAAGCCAAGGCTACGAGTAATGTCGAGGCCAAGCTCGCCGAAACCACCAGTCGGGGCAACATTGGAGCGGAACTCGGGGAAGGTGTAGTGGGTGTACCCAACTGCGACGTCGAAGCCTGCGAAAGTGCCAAGAGCGGCGTTGACGTAGAACTCGAGCTGATCGAAACCGGAACCGAAACCGGCACCGCCACCGCCATCATTGATACCGTTAAGGTACCATGCACCCACAGTGATTGGCACTGCCAGGCTGTCGAACGTGTAGTTCACGTCGGTCACGACGCTGTCACCGGCAAGACGCACACCCCGAAAGATGAAGTCCGACTTGTAACCAGCGCTGATCTGACCGCCGAGGTCAACACACTCTTCGATTGGGGCTTTGCCCACGGGGGCTTTTCCCCAGTCACCTGCGTTAACGCCGAGCGTCATCGCACCGATTGTTGCAACTAGAATTGCTTTTTTCATATTGATATAACTTCCCTTGGTTTGAGATGTGGTCGTAATAACCTGTTTTCGTTTTGGGCTTTCACCCCGGAACTCACTGTAACTGAATCCTCAAGAGACAAATCCTTTGAGGCAGACACAACGAACTCCGTAGTCACATTGATTGATAAATTTGCCCTTCGCAACAAATAAATGTCTCATTTTTCCTAAGAAAGCCCATTTTTGTCCGTTAGAGATTACTGGTGGGTGTTTTCTGAAATGTCGTAACAGGCTTATTTTTAGGGAGTTCAGGTCCGTTTGGAGAAATCCGAAAAATTGCCATCCCGCAGTGAGATTTTTCTCCGAGGGAGAGGGTCGGACGGGTCGTAATGCCGCTTTCACCCATGGAATTCTCCACTGGAACCCCCTGAGTGAGCGCTACTTGGCTCTCAATGAGACGGAGGCGTCGTTTCACTTTCCCGACGCTTTCGATGCGCGAAATGATCTCCTGACCGAGGTAGCAGCCCTTGTGAAAGCTGACGGCGAGCTCGTCGAGAACCAGTTCGGCCGGGAATTCTTCCGCCTTTATCTCATGGCCTGACTCGGGGATCAGGGCAAGGAGTTGCGATATGGCCCGTTCCACGGGGCTGATGAGGAGGGAGGGAGGAAACGGCGTGGGATCGCCCGCCTCGAGGAGGAGATCATATCCGAGCTCGCCCAGTCGTTGGCACTTCACGCCGGGGCCACCCTCGATGAAATGGTGGATCAGGCGCAAAGAGTCACTCTCGTCGCTGATCTCGCAGTCATCGGCGATGAGATACCGCTCGAGCCGGGCATGGATAGACTCGCGCTGCGCGTGCTCCCCATCCAAGACGAGGCTCTCATGGTCGGCGCTGATCCAAACGAGCGCCTCGACCCGTCCCTTGATATTGCAAAGGCAGGCGGCGACCGCCTCCCGATCAAGGGGGCCCGAGACATCGTTGGTGACCTGTCCGTTCAGGTAGCGGACCCGGTCAGGTCCGGTGAGGCGGAAGATCGCGCGATCTTCGAGCGGGAACCATCTACCGCTAAGGGGAGGGGTGGCAATCATGGGCAAAGGGGATTGAGTGGTGTCTGGAAATCAGGCTTTTTCGGCATCGTCCTGATACCGTGCCGCGAGGACGGAATAGTCTTTCTCTCCCAACCCTTTCTGAATGGCGCGGAACATGACACTCGCGGTGGTCGATAGGACCGGGGCCTCGACCCCGAGCTGGCGGCCGAGATTGAGAGCGTACTGGGCGTCCTTGAACATGTGCTTCAGGGAAAAATGCGGCTCGTAATCCTTCGCGATGATCTGCGGCAGCTTCATCGCGACGAGGCCGGAGTAGCAGGCATTGTGCTCCAGCGCTTCGGCAAAGCGCTCCGGATCGACTCCTGCCTTGGCGATGAGCCCGTAGGCCTCCGCGAGTACGCCGGTCGTTGCGGCGGAGATCATGTTGGTCGCGATCTTGATGAGGGAGGCCTCTCCGACCCGACCGAGGTAAAGGATCTCGCGAGCGCTCGTCTCGAGGACTGGACGCACCCTCTCGAGCACTTTCGGATCCCCGCCTATATAATACACGAGAGCGCCTTTCTCCGCCGCCATGCGACTCCCCGTAAACGGAGCGTCGAGGAAGGAGGCCCCGCATTCCCTGACCGTCTGGTAAGCTTCAATAACGGACTCGGGATCAAAAGTGCCGTTGCACAAGACGATGTGCCTCTTTTCCAACTTGTCGCTGAGTGCGGCAATGACCTGCTTCAGCGCGGCCCCGTCGCTTACGAAGATCTGGATGATGTCGGCGAGTTGCGCGACCTCCCCGGGAGACCCGACAAAATTCGGAATGGGCTTCGGGGTTCGATTCCAGACATACACGTGCCGGTTGGAATTCCGCAGCAATTCGGCCACGCGACTGCCGATGATGCCCTGTCCGATAACGCCTACTTTTTCCGTGCCGTCGATGCTCATGGATAAACTCTCCTCAGAAGGGAGCCAATTGCAACGCCTATCCGCCAGGATGACAAGGATACGATCAGTTGAAGGAAAGGGAGGAATCGTGTTTGCTAACGTCGTGGAGAAGACCAGGCACGATCAATGAAACGGATGGCGGGATATCTTGCGGCTACGGCCTCTGCTCCGGTGATCGGTCTGCTCACCTTCGCCGGGCAGATCGCGCTGCTCGTCTCGCAGGTCGTCGGCGCCTTGTTTGCCCTCAGAATACGGGGGGGTATCGTTCTTTCCCAGATCGTCTCAATCGGGATAGGTTCCCAGCTCGTCGTGATTATAACCGGAGCCTTCACCGGGGCGGTCTTTGCGGCCCAGGCTTATTTTAAATTTAGCGAACTCGGTCTCGGATCGGCGACCGGTCCGGTCGTCTCCATCGCGATGTGCCGCGAACTTGGTCCCGTCCTCGCCGCCCTCATGGTAGCCGGTCGGATGGGAGCCTCGATGGCCGCCGAGATCGGCACCATGCGGGTCACCGAGCAGATCGACGCTCTCCGCGCCATGGGTGTCTCCCCGCTCGATTACCTCGTCGTGCCGCGGGTGCTGGCGATCCTCGTCTCCATGCCCATTCTCGTCGGGGAGGCGATTTACTTTGGAATGCTCGCGTCAGAGCTTCTCACCGTGCAACTGTTCGGAGTGCCCAAAGTCTGGTATGAGACCCAGCTCGTCGCCCATACGGGAATGCCCGATGTTCTCAGCGGCCTGGTCAAGGGGACTTTCTTCGGCGTCCTCATCGTCCTGATCTCGTGCCATCAGGGCCTCGCCACGACCGAGGGAGCGGTGGGCGTGGGACGATCCACTACCCGGGCGGTGGTCTATTCCTCCCTCGCCATTCTCATTTCCAATCTCTTCCTCTCCCTTCTCCTCAATCTCATCCTGCCGACCGTCACCATGGACATCTGAATGACCGCTCCCGAACAAGCCCCCGACTTCTTCGAGGTCGAGTCCCTGCGACAGACCCTGGGAGGTCACCCCGTCCTGCGCGGGGTGACCTTTGCCGTGCCGCAGGGAAAAACGACGGTCATTCTCGGCGGGAGCGGGGCGGGCAAGAGCGTCCTGCTGAAACACCTCAACGGATTGATGCGCCCCCTCTCCGGCACGGTAAGAGTGGAGGGGCAGGACATTACCCCGCTGTCCGAGGAGGCGCTCACGCCGATCCGCCGGAAGATCGGCGTGCTTTTTCAGGACGGCGCCCTGTTTGATTCCATGACCGTAGGGGAGAACGTCGCCTTCCCCCTCCGGGAAGCCGGGGACCGCGATGAAGATCGCCTCCGCTACCGCGTGGAAGAAGTCCTCGATCTCGTCGGACTCAAAGGGCAGGAAGGGAAAATGCCCGATGCTCTCTCAGGCGGGATGCGCAAACGGGTCTCTCTCGCGAGGGGGATCGCGGGCAGACCGGCCTGCATGCTCTACGACGAACCCACCGCCGGCCTCGACCCCATCCTCTCCGAGAGCATTACCCGCCTCATCGCGGAGATGAAGGAGGAGCTGCGCCTCACTTCGGTAGTGGTTACCCACAACCTCGGGGCGATGCGTTACCTCGCGGACCAGGTCATTTTTTTAAAGCATGGGGAGATCCACTTTGCCGGATCCCCCGCCGGCCTCGACGCTTCAGATGACAGGGCCATCCGAGAATTCATCTACGCCGACGAGATGGGCCGACCCTGACCCGGGCGCAGTAGCCGTTGTCACGCTCTCGAATCAGGAGCATATTCCCCAAGTCCTATCCCATGCCGGCCCATCCCCATCGCACTGAAGCCTACGTCGGTCTCTTCGTCCTGCTCGGACTCGGTCTGATCGGGTGGCTCATCTTTCACTTCGGTGATTTCCGCAGGAACCGCACCGGGGGCTACCCTCTCATCGTCGAGGTTCGCGACGCGACCGGCATCCGCAAAGGTGTCCCCGTGCGGCTGGGCGGGGTCGAAATTGGCAGAGCCTCGGGGGAACCCGAACTCAATGATGATTATTCCCTCCTCACGATCCCGCTGACCATCTACCCTGAGAGCAAAATCCCCGTCGGCTCCTCTGTTAAAGTCGGCACGAGCGGACTGATGGGCGACAGCTTTTTGAGAATCATCCCGCCCGAAGTGCCTTCCGGACAATTCCTCCCGGCCGGTCATCGCATCCTCGCCGAGTCGTCCAGTTCTCTGAATGACCTCGCCGGCAGCGCCGGCGAGACCCTCGAGGAAGTCACCCTCACCGCCGGTGAGATTCGCGCTGCCGCCGACCGCATGGAAACCCTCTTCACCAAATTTGATCGCGGCTTCCTCACGAGTGAGAACATGGAAAATGTCTCCGTCATGCTCGCCGAGCTGCGCGCCTCGTCCGAGCATATCCACGAGGCATCGAAGAAACTGAACCCGCTCCTCGACAAGACAGGTGCCACTCTCAATGAAGTCTCCGAGGCCGCGGACGCGGCGAAGTCGACCCTCACCGGCGTGGACACGGGCGTCGTCGAGTTAAGCAAAACGCTCTTGGCGATCAATCCCGTCATCTCCGATTTCGACCAGTCACTCAAAGACCTCAGCGTCACCGTGAAGACTGCGAACACACTTCTCAATCTGCTCGAGAACGGTGACGGGATCGCCCCCTCTCTGCTGAAAGACTCGGCGTTAAAACGTGATCTCGAGAGCTTCCTCGACAAGCTCGACCGGAACGGGCTAATCTTTTATCCAAGAGAGGGCGGCATCCTGCGCGACTCGCCCCCGACGGAGACTCCCCTCCCCCAGCCTCCCGGGACAGAAGGGGAAAAACGGCCCTTTTCGGGACCGAAAAAGCAGCCATAGTCCATCCCAGATGCCTTTCCTCGTCATCCTTAAACGCTTTGAAGTCTGGCTCCTGGTCGCCGTGGTGATCGCCCTGTTCGTTTTTGCCTTCAGGCCTGAACCCGCGATTGATCCCTCTGTGGTCGCCGCCGGTGGTGATCGGGTGCCGGTGATCACGACCAGCACGACGAACGATCCCGCCGAGAACGCGCCGGAGATTCCGGTGGAGACCATTAGCGTGGAAGGGGTTACGGTGACTCCGAGCAAAGGGGGTATGATCGTCGAATTGACCCTGTCTGGTCGTGCGCCGTCCGGCAAGGACGTCACCCTCGACGAGTCCAGCGTGACCGCCACCACCGACGAGGGCGAGCTGGTGAACCGCTTTTTCGAACCCTTTCGTAAACCGGCCGTGCTCCTCGCCTCGGGTGACTCGCTCGCCACTCTGAAGTGGTGGCTCGAGCGCCCTGCCGCGGTCATCTGGCTCGACCTGCAGGGAGAGCGGGTAAAGGCGGTATTGCCCTGAACGCGCGTCTTTTTCACTCTCTTTCTGAACGTCATGTCCAAGAGCCCGGCTGATTATCTTCTCATCAATAACAACAATACCCGGACGAAATTCGCCCTCGCGTCCGGCAGCGAACTGCTCGAGCACCGCTCCATCGCTTCGCGCGAAGTCACGGCGGCCTCCGTCGCCGAGCTGATTGCCGACTGGAGCTACGACAGCGTCGTCCTCGCTTCGGTCGTTCCAGCGAATGTCCCGGACTTGCTCGCCTCCCAGGCCGGAAGAGCCGTCGTAGAGGTCTCCCACCGTATCGCCCTCGGCGTCGCCGTGGATTTCCCCGATCCTTCGAAGATCGGAGCCGATCGCCTCGCCAATGCCGTCGCGGTGGCGCAGCGGGGATTCGACGGTCCGGTCATCGTCGTGGATTTCGGCACCGCCGTGACCTTCGACATCATCGACCGGCGGCCCGCCTACATCGGCGGCGTGATCGCGCCGGGGCTCGATGCGATGCGCCACTACCTCCACCAAAAGACCGCCCTGCTCCCCGAGATCGACCTTGCCCGTCCGGAGACAGCCATTGGCAAAACGACCGTCCACGCGATGCAATCGGGCGCCTTCCACGGCTATCGCGGTCTCGTCAAAGAGATCCTGCAGCAAATCGAGAGCGAGATGGGCGAAGCGGCAAAAGTGATTGCCACCGGTGGATATGCGGGTTTGATAGCCGAAGGGCTGCCCGTGATCACCTCGGTCGAGCCCTACCTCACGATGCAGGGACTGCTCCATATCGCCCATTTGAATTTTACGACATGACGAACACACCGACACCGGTCATTGGCATCGACTTCGGAGGCACCTCCGTGAAACTCGCCGTCGTTGCGGGCGAGTCCCTCCTCACCGGAGTCTACCGCATCCCCACGCAGGAGTTCGACAATCCCGACCAGCTCATCGATCGCATCGCCGCCGAGGTCGCGAAGATCCGGACGGAACATCCAGGAGTGGGAGCCATCGGCATCGGCGTCCCCGGGGCGGTGAATTTCTCCACCGGCATGACTTACAATCTCACCAACGTCAGAGGCTGGTCCGAAGTTCCCCTCCAGGACATCATCGTCGAGAAGACCGGGCTGCCCACCGTGATCGAAAACGACGCCAACTGCATGGCCTATGCCGAGTGGAAATACGGCGCCGCCAAAGGCTACCGGCACGCCGTCTGTGTCACCCTCGGCACCGGAGTGGGCGGCGGGCTCATCCTCAACGGAGATCTCTTCCGCGGGGCGAACTATGCCGCCGGCGAGATCGGCCAGATGAGCATCGACCTCAATGGTGTGCCCGGTCCCTACGGCAATACCGGCGCCCTCGAGCGCTACATCGGGAATCGCCAGATCAGTGAGATGGCAGCCGCCGTCTACGCAAAAATGGGCATGCCGCTCCCCGCCGATTTCTCTCCCGAAGCCCTCGCCGAACTTGCCGGAAAAGGGGATCTCGCCGCCCTCGAAGTCTGGAACGAAGTGGCTCGCTGCCTCGGCTTCTGCCTCATGAGCGTGGTCTACCTGCTCAATCCGGAAGTCATCGTCGTCGGCGGAGGAATCTCCGAGGCGGGCGATCTTCTTTTCGAACCCCTTCGCGAGACGCTGCGCCACTCGCTTACGTCGGAGTGCTTCGACCACATCCACATCGTGCCGGCCCGCTACGGGAACACCGCCGGCATCATCGGTAGCTCGGCGATGGCGGCCGAACTCTGCTGAAGTCCGCCGGGACCTGCTTGCCGCGTTGACGGGTCGGGACGCTGCGTTACAGTCAGCGCGTCATGCTAGATATCCGACAACTCCGCGAAGACCCCGAAGGAATCAAGACCCGCCTCAAAGCCCGCGGTGGAGAGGCCTGGGTGCTGATCGACGAGATCCTCTCCTGCGACGAAAAACGCCGGGCCGGAGAGACGGAGAAACAGCAACTCCAGAGCGATCGCAATCGCATTTCCAAAGAGATCGGGGCGCTGCGAAAAGAAGGCAAAGACGCGTCGGAGATTGAGAGCCAAGTCCGCGAGATTAGTGAACGCATCAAAACGATAGGCGAAGAGGCCGATGCGGCCGAGGCGAGACAGACCGAACTGCTCCTACAGGTTCCCAACCTGCCGCACACCGACTGCCCCGTCGGCAGCGACGAGACCGCCAACCCGGTCGTGCGTGAGTGGGGTGCAAAGCCCGCCTTCGACTTCGAGCCAAGGGATCACGTCGAGATCGGGGCGCGTCTCGGGCTCTTTGACTTCGAACTCGCGACCAAGGTCAGCACCGGCGGCTTTGTCACCTTCACCGGAGCCGGAGCCCGCCTCGAGCGCGCTCTCATCCAGTTCCTCCTCGATCTCCACACCGAGGTCCACGGCTACGACGAAGTCTCGCCGCCTTACATCATCAATCGCGACTGCATGTTCGGGACGGGACAGCTTCCGAAATTCGAAGAGGACATGTACGGCCTCGAGAACGGCGCCTTTTTCCTCGCCCCGACCGCCGAGGTTCCCGTGACAAACCTCTACCGCGACCAGATCCTGAAAGAGGCCGATCTGCCGGTGAAAGTGACGGCCTACACCCCCTGCTTCCGCCGCGAAGCCGGGTCGGCGGGACGGGAAAGCCGAGGTCTCATCCGCATGCATCAGTTCGACAAGGTCGAGCTGGTCAACATCGTCCATCCTGACGAGTCCTTTGCCCAACTCGAGAAACTCACCGCCGAAGCCGAGGCCGTCCTGCAGCGCCTCGGGCTCCATTATCGCACTATCGAGCTCTGCACCGGCGATGTCGGCTTCAGCTCGGCCAAGACCTACGACATCGAAGTCTGGGCGCCCGGTCACGGAGGCTACCTCGAGGTCTCGAGCTGCTCGAACTTCGCCGACTACCAGGCCCGCCGCATGAAACTGCGCTTCAAGGACGCCGAGGGGAACAACCGCTTCTGTCACACGCTCAACGGATCCGGCACCGCCCTGCCGCGCCTCTACGTCGCCCTCCTCGAGACTTATCAGCAGGCCGACGGCACCGTGAAAGTCCCCGAGGCACTCGTGCCCTACATGCGGCGCGAGACGATTGGCTGAACGCGCAAAAAAGCCCGACTCCGCTGTGACGCGGAATCGGGCTTCCAAGGGTGAAAAGTCTTTGCTTCGCTTATTCAGCGGAAACGGCGATGGCGTCGTCACCACGCTCACCAGTCCGGATGCGGACGGCGTCTTCGATGGAGGATACGAACACTTTTCCGTCACCGATTTTGTTGGTGGAGGCGGCTTTCACGATCGTGTCGACGATCTTGGCGGCGTCACCGTCTTCCACGACGATCTCGAGTTTGACCTTGGGGAGGAAATCCACGGTGTATTCGGATCCGCGATAGATCTCAGTGTGACCTTTCTGGCGGCCGAATCCCTTCACTTCGCTAACGGTCATGCCGTGAACTCCGGCTTCGGTGAGGGCTTCTTTAACTTCTTCGAGTTTGAAGGGTTTGATAATGGCTTCGATTTTCTTCATGGTTTTTGTCGTCAGTTTGTTACTAAAACGTGGGTCTTTTTGTAAAGCATCTTGCATGCCAAAAAATGTAAATCCCTCTAAGACAAGGTTTGAAGGGCTTTTCGGGCAGGAAATAATGGGATTCCAGCGGTCTTGTGGTAAGTTTCTTACCAGCTCCCGCGCAGCTCTTTACCACTTCCCATGTCGAGCCCTCCCAGAGTCCTCGTTGTCGACGCCGATCCCGAGACCATTCGCCTCACGACGGATGCCTTCCGCGACTCGGAGGTCCGTTTCATTCCTGTCCAGAGTGTCGAAGCGGGCGGCATCGAGCTGACGCATCACCAGTTCAACGCCGTTCTCTGCGACCTGTCGAACCCCGATTTCAGAGGATTCGACTTTTTAAAGGAGATCCATCGCTCCCGCCCCCGGCTGCCCTTTATCGGAATCGCCGCCGCCGCCGACAGCCGTTCCGCCATCGAAGCGGTCAAAGCGGGGGCCTTCGACTTCCTCTCCAAACCGCTCGATCCCAACGAGCTGCGGCGCTCTCTGCGCGAGGCGATCGAGTGCTCGCGCAAAGGCAACGAGCCCGTCTCGATCGATCCGCGCAACGAGCACGAGGACGACTCCGACACTCTCGTCGGCAACAGCCGCGCCATGCTCGATGTCTACAAGGCCCTCGGGCGGCTCTCCCCCACGCCGGTGACCGTGCTCATCCGCGGCGAGACCGGGACCGGCAAAGAACTCGTCGCCCGCGCCCTCTTCCAACACGGGCACCGCGCCCATCGGCCCTTCATCACCGTGAACTGCGCCGCCATTCCGGATAATCTCCTCGAGTCCGAGCTCTTCGGTCACGAAAAGGGCTCCTTCACCGGCGCCCTCGCGACCCGCATCGGGAAATTCGAACAAGCGAACAACGCGACCCTTTTCCTCGACGAAATCGGCGATCTCAATCACGCTCTCCAGGCAAAGCTCCTCCGCGTCCTGCAGGAAAAACGCTTCCAGCGCGTCGGGGGGTCGAGCGAGATCACCGACGACGTCCGCATCATCGCCGCGACCCACCGACCCATCGAGCGAATGATCGCCGAGGGCGAATTCCGCGAAGATCTTTTCTACCGCCTCAACGTCGCCACGATCAAGTTGCCCCCCCTCCGCGACCGCACCGGCGACATTCCCCTGCTCGTGAGTTTTTTCCTGAAACGTTTCAGCCGCGAACTCGGCCTGCCGCCCGTCGCGATCTCGCGCGGGGCCCTCTCCTGCCTCGAATCGGCCCGGCTCCCCGGCAACGTGCGCCAGTTGCAGAATCTCGTGCGCAAGGCGCTCCTGCGTAGCCGCGGGTTCTCGATTGATCGCGACATTGTCGAAGAGTTGCTCATCGAGACCGAGCCCGGGGACGCGCCCGCCACTGACCTCGATGCTTTGCGACTCTGGTGCCGCAAGCTCGTCAGCGAGGCCGCCCGGGGTTCGGGCGGAGAAGCCCATCGGCTCGCGATCGAGGCCGTCGAGTCCATTCTCGTCGAGGAAGCGCTCCAGAAAAGTGGAGGCAACGTGACCCGCGCGGCCGATTGGCTCGGACTTTCCCGCCTCACCGTGAGAGAAAAGGTGAAAAAATACCAGAGCTGAGCGACTCCGGTTTTCCAGGCTCGAGACCCGAAAGAGCCACGGTATCACGGCAGCGGTGACACTGGACGAGGACCGGCGATAGGGTAAGGTGAGCGCCGATATGTCGATCCTGTTCTTACCCGCCCCGCGCCTGCTCCTCGCCGGCCTTTTCCTCGCCGTCACCCTGCCCGGGCTCGCGGAGACGCCGCCGCCGGATTACCGCTTCAAATTCGAAGTCCTCGCCGAAGACCTCCCCCAGCCCATGACCATGCAGGAGGCACCCGACGGCCGCCTCTTTTTCATCGAGATCGCGGGGAAAGTGAAAGTCTTCGATCCCGCTTCCCGGCTCGTCAGCGTCATCGGTGAACTCACCGTCACCAACGCTCAGGAAAACGGACTCCTCGGCATGGCCCTCGATCCTGACTTTGCCAAAAATCAGTGGATCTACTTCATGCACTCGCCGCCCGAATTCGACGGCCAATACATCAGCCGCTTCACCCTCGAGGACGGGAAAATCGAGATGGCCTCGCGCAAGGATCTCCTGAAATGGCACGAGCAGCGCGAGCAGTGCTGCCACCACGCCGGAGCCCTGCGCTTCGGACCCGATGGGTGCCTCTACGCCTCGACCGGGGACAACACCAATCCCTTCAACGACTCCGAGGGCTACGCTCCCATCG
>Ga0105045_10001128_pt1 | contig 21415 bp, 21 predicted proteins | sample MAT02_FD_78089 | JGI IMG/M metagenome (GOLD analysis project Ga0105045, IMG submission 78089) | Freshwater microbial communities from Lake Fryxell liftoff mats and glacier meltwater in Antarctica - MAT-02 (megahit assembly) | ecosystem: Environmental > Aquatic > Freshwater > Ice > Liftoff... | reverse complement strand
GGAGCTGACGGGGCGGATTGCTCCGGCCCCATGGGCCACGCGGCCGTTCGATGCGAACGATCTGCAGGAATTGCTCGAAGCACCGTCGACGAAGCCGCATCCGTGGCGCGATGCGATGCGTCGTAGTCTGGCGAAGAAGGCGGCGGTTGGAGGCTCACTATTCGTTGGCGCGAACAGCGGGTTTCCGTGGGGCTCGAATGATGGGCCGATGTGGCAGGGGCGTGGGGTTAATTCAGCGATTGCGCTGACGGCGTCGGTGCGGTGGGGGCGGTTGACAGCGGTTGCGGCGCCGATGGCGTTTGTGGCGCAGAACACTCGGTTCCCACTTATGGCGCCGCCTGCCGACGTGTCGCCATTTTCAGAGGCGCTCTTCGCGGGGAGCATCGACATGCCGCAGCGTTTTGGCGATCGCGCGTATCATCGGATCGATGGGGGTGAGAGCTCGATCACCTTGCGCGGTCTCGGCATGGTCACGGGCCTGTCGACCGCTAGTCAGGGCTGGGGACCGGGCGAGTCATTCCCTGCCATCCTCGGACCGAATGCCGGAGGATTTCCGCACCTCTTCCTCGGCACGACTGGTCGTGGTTTTCGCGTGCCACGGATTGGGCGCCTGAATGCACGCTACGTGCTTGGCGTTCTCGACGAGAGTCTTTATTCGCCGGTGCTCGGAGGTGAGGAGTATGTGGGAGGTCAGCAGTCGGGCACTAAGCGCGTTGCCGTCGGCATGACAGTCAGCTACTTGCCTGCTTTTTTGCCAACACTTGAAGTGGGCGCAACGCGATTCTACCATTCCCCGTACCGCAAATCGTCTCAGCGATGGGACGCGTGGTCGAAGCCCTTCGAAGGCATATTCAAGAATAGCTTCGACGGACGCAGCGGACCCGTAGGCGATATAAATGGCGACTTCGACAACCAGCTCGCGTCTGCCTTCGTGCGATGGAGCTTTCCGGGCCGCGGCGCTGAAGTCAGTTTCGAGTATTTCCGAGAGGATCACTCATGGGACGCGCGCGATCTCGCCGCGCAACCGGAGAGCAACGGGGCTGTGATGGCATCTTTTCGCGCCGCCACGCACCGGAGCGACGCCGCACTCGCACTTCTGACCTTCGAGTATTTCGATGGCGATATCCCGCCAATCGCGCAGGTGCGTCCAGTTGGCGGTCTGTACCTCCATGGAACGCTCTTGCAGGGCCACACACAGCGCGGCCAACTCCTCGGTTCGCCTGTCGGCGTGGGTGCGATGACGGGGCAGAGCGTCACTTGGGAGCGCTTCGCGCAGCAAGGGTCAACGCGGATCAACCTGCGCCGATGGCGCTCGCGGACAAGGGGGTCGACTAATTCGCAGGGTCTCTTTTTCAACGTCGAGCGGCCGGTGCCAAACTATCACGACTGGATCATCGACGGCAGCTACGGAATGACGCGTTACCGTGGCAGCTCCGCTCTCAGTGTCGACGCAGGCGTAGCGTACGCGGGCCGCTGGCAGCTCGCCGACAGTCGCACGAACGTTTACGTGCGTACAAGTCTCTCCTTGTTCTAACAGCCGGCGTACTGAGCCTGCCCGTTTTCTGTGGAGGCGTGCTCAGGTGACGGCCCACTTGCGACTCACGGGATGAGATCGGAAAGGTCGGATGTCTATTGTATTGCCACATGCTGTCGTGACAACTTGGAAGATGTGCGGTTGAAAAGCGCGCACCAAGGACCGCATTCGATCAATGCCATCGAGTGCATCGTCGGTTTCCCACGCCGATGGATGTGTTAGCGTCCGCCGCCGTCCATTGCTTACGCTCGGACTCTTGCTGATCGGCCTTGTCGCCGTACAGCGTGGTCTCGTGACCATGGAGCAGATCAATAGATGCATGATGGCCGCCGTCACTGGCTGAGTTGCGATCAGCGAGTGGAACACGCACACGATCGTCTGTACTCGCATCGATCTTCATCCCGATTGAAAGCTCACTGCTGCAAAACTCGTGCAGAGCTTCCCTAGCGAGATCGCAAAAGTCTCCAAGGCCGGCGGACATCCTGCCAGAAGGCCTGCGCGAGGCTCTGCAACGAGGCATAGCGATCAGCGTCAGCCGTGCGCAATCCACTGGCGACCTCGAGAAGGAAGGCAGCGAGCGCACCAAGCCCGAGGCCGCAGAGCAGCGCGATCACGGTGTTGGCGATTATTCCGGTCGGCTCCGGCCGGGCCGGCAGGAAGGGCGCCTGCACGATGGAGATCACCGGCGTGTCGCGTACCTCTTCGATCCTCGCCTGCTCGAACGCCTGCGCCAAGGTTGTGTAGATCTGCTGGCGCATCGAGACGTCGCGCTGCATGCGGTCATGCTCGAGCTCTAAAAGCGGAGACGTTCGGATATCGCGATTCCGCTGAAGGAATTCTCGCAGGCGCTCCTCGGCCTTTCGGAGTTCCTGAACTGACTCCGCCATCCGAGCCTCGGTGAAGCGCCTTTCCGCACTCGCCTGTGAGCGCCGCGTGTCGAGGTTGGCTTCGGCCAACAAGTCGAGTAGTCGCACGATGAGCTGGCGCGCGACTCGCGCATCGCGGTCCTCCGCACGTATGGTGAGAATGCCGGACTTCGAGGACGCTGATGCCGTGATGACTTCGGCCAATGCTTTGCGCACTGCCTCGATCTGCCGCGCGCTGTCGCCGCGCACCAGATCCATATGTTCAGCGAGTGATACGCTACCCCCGGTGGCCGGTTGCACGGTGGTGGCAGCGAGCCGCGAAAGCACCTGGTGCGAGCGCAGCAGGTCAACGAAGAATGAGGGGGATTGGGTCGGATCGCCACCAGGCGACGCAAGTCCGAACTGGGCTGCAATACCCGACAGCTCCGATTTCGAACGGCGCGCGGACGCCGTCAGCAAGGCTTCCGAAGCGTACACACGACGACCGAGTACCAAGCGAGTTAACGGCACGAGGTCCGCCGCCAGCACCACCAGCAACGCGATGCCGATGATCATGCGGCGACGACGCAGCAGCAGGGCGAGAAGATCGAGAACTGTAGCATCCGTCGTGGTGTCGCCAACTTCGGCGGCGGCGTCATCTGGCGGCATTTAACGGTTTGCGCTCGTCAAAATTCACATTTACCCAGCGAATCTCTTAAGATACCGGGATCTAGAACGGCGGGCAATGGTAGCTATGCCGACTATCTGCTATACTACCGTCATTCTGTAAAATCTGGGTTGTTGCGGTCGTCGCCTTGTCCGCCAATCGACCAGACAGACAGCACCTCTTCATAGATTCCCGCTGACACTAATGAGCAGACCATCCGTCCTCGTGCTTGGCGCCGGCGGCATGCTTGGCCACAAGCTAGTTCAGGAACTCGTTCCTACGATGGATGTGACCGCCGGGACTCGTCGACATCCAGTTGAACTGGAACGACTCGCCCTGCTGCCACCGTCACGATGCCTGCACGTGGATGCGGGGGACGCCGACTCCTTGGCGCTCGCCTTGGACACCGTTCAGCCGTCCGTGGTCATCAATGCCGTGGGAGTGATCAAGCAGTCGCCTGGGGTGTCGGACGGCGTGAACACCATCCGCACTAACGCGCTCTTCCCACACGAAGCACACGCGCTGTGCGAACGGCGTGGTGTTCGGTTCATACATTTGTCCACCGACTGCGTCTTTGCCGGTGACCAGGGAAACTACGCCGAGTCTGATTGGCCCGATGCGCGTGACCTGTACGGCCGCTCGAAGCTGCTCGGCGAGGTGGATTCGCAGCGCGCGCTCACGCTCCGCACCTCCATGATCGGGCGCGAGATCAGTGGTCATCGCGCGCTCATCGACTGGTTCCTGTCGCAGCAAGGTCGGGTCACGGGTTATTCGCAGGCGATCTTCTCTGGCCTTACTACGCGCCGACTCGCGCGGCTCATCGGAGAGGTCATCACCGATCATCCCGCTCTCTCCGGACTGTATCACGTGGCGGCTGATCCGATCGACAAGCTCGCGCTCCTGACCCTGGTACGCGACGCATTCGAACTGCCCGTGGAGTTGGTACCCGATGCGACGGTGCGTATCGACCGAAGTCTCGACGGTTCACGCTTCCGGGCGGCGACTGGCTTCGTGGCGCCAGATTGGCCGACCATGATCGCAGAATTGCACGCCGACTCGACACCGTACCCGTGGCGCGCCGGCATGGGAGCCACGGCATGAGCCGCTCACTCGAAGGCGCCAATGTGTTGATCCTGGGCGGTACGGGCTCGTTGGGACAACGCCTGTTCCGCCGCCTGCTTCAGGGAGAACTCGGTCAGACCGGGCGCATCAGCATTTTTTCGCGGGATGAAGCGAAGCAACACTACATGCGCCTCGACCTGCTGCACGACCAGACGGCCACGGATGAGGTCATCTACCAGACACGCCGCGGTGCCGTCGAGTATGTGATCGGCGACGTGCGGCGCTACGAGGATGTCAAACGTGCCGTGGATCGGGCAGACGTGATCTTTCACGCGGCGGCGCTCAAGCAGGTGCCGACGTGCGAGTACTTTGCCGAGGCTGCCGTCGACACCAATGTGTACGGCGCGATTCATCTCCGTCGTGCGGTGGCGCAGGCCCGCGGGCGCACACGCTTCGTCTTGGGAATTTCCACGGATAAGGCATGCAAGCCGGTGAACACGATGGGCATGACGAAGGCGCTGCAGGAACGGGTGCTGATTCAGGCCAACCTCGATGAACCCGATGCAGCGTTCGTGAACGTGCGCTACGGCAATGTGATGGCGTCGCGCGGCTCGGCGATCCCATTCTTCATCGACCGGGTCCGCCGCGGCCTGCCGATCCCGATCACCGACGTGCGCATGACGCGGTTCCTCATGTCGCTGGACCAGTCGGTCGATCTGGTCTTCGCCGCAGTGCGCGACGCCGGTCGCGGCGAGACATGGTTGCCGCGTGTCCCGACAGCGCTCGTGACCGATATCGCACGCGTGGTCGCGGGCCGCGACGACTATCCACTTGACGTGACCGGCATCCGACCGGGCGAGAAGCTTCACGAGATCCTGGTGTCGGAAGAGGAAGTGGCCCGCACGCGGGTGCGCGGCGACTATCTCGTCATTCTGCCGATCCTGCCGGAACTCGTCGGCGAAGACTCGGATCCGGTGGCCGCATTCCCCACCGGTGAGTTCACTTCAGCTGACGGGGTGCTGGATCCGGCCGCGCTTGCCGAGTTGCTTGGCCGCCACCGCCTGACGGTCGCCACGGCGGACGCCGGCGACGGCTATCGCTAGGACGCGCCATGAAGATCGTCACGGTATTCGGCACGCGACCGGAGATCATCCGCCTCTCCCGCATCATTCCCCTGCTTGATGCAACTGCGGATCACGTCCTGGTCCACACTGGGCAAAACGCGCAGCCCAACCTGCGAGACGTATTCTTCGAAGAACTCGGGGTGCGTGCGCCCAATCGATCGCTCGGTGTCGATACGTCGAGCTTCGGTCGCCAGCTGGCCACGCTGATGGAAGGATTCGAAACGGTGCTCGACGCCGAGCGGCCCGATCGCGTGCTGATTCTCGGCGATACGAACAGCGCACTCGTGGCGTTCAACTGCAAGCGTCGAGGCATCCCGGTCTTCCACATGGAGGCCGGCAACCGCTGCTACGACGCGCGAGTGCCAGAGGAAGTCAATCGTGTGGTGATCGACCACTCGAGTGCGGTGCTGTTGCCGTATACGGAGCGTTCCGCCGCAAATCTCGTGCGCGAGGGGATCGATCGAAGTCGCATCTTCGTGACGGGAAATCCCATCTGCGAAGTCTTGCGTCATTACGCGCCCCAGATCGACGCATCCGACGCCCTCGAGATTCACGGCTTCACCGAGCGTGCCTATCTGCTCGCGACGATGCACCGCGCCGAAAGCGTGGACCGTCCCGAGGTGCTGCACGGTCTCGTGCACGCGCTTGGCGAGGTGGCGGCTCTGTACGACATGCCCCTGCTGCTCTCGGTGCATCCGCGAACAGAACAGCGACTGCGCGCGCTCCGGTCTTTGCCACCATTGGTACGCCCGGTCGCCGCCATGCCGTTCTTCAGTTTCGTCAAATTGCAGCAACATGCCGCGCTCGTACTTTCCGATAGCGGCACAGTGCAGGAGGAAGCGTGCATCCTCGGCGTGCCGAACATCACCATACGCGAGGTGACGGAGCGGCCCGAAACCGTGGAGGCCGGCTCCAACTTCGTTACCGGGACGAATCCCGATGCGATCGTGGCGGCAGCGCGTATGCTGCAGGCGCAGAATGGGGCGGCAACGTGGACGCCCCCGCGTGAATATCTCGTGCCAAACGTCGCCGAGGCGGTTGTCCGCATTCTGCTGAGTGTTATCCCACCAGCCGCTCGATAGCTGCGCACCGCATGAAGTCGCCAGTTCTGTCGGGTGCCGTGCACCTCGCGTTGTTTGGCACGCTCGGCATCGCCCTCACGGGCGGCTTCCTCGTCGATCTCGTGCTCCCGATCAAGACCGGCGTCGTACTGCTCTTCGCCGTGGCAGCGTATGCGTTCGTATTTCCGGCGGCGCCATCCTTTGGTATCCTGTCGCGCGTGCTGGTGTTGATCTACGTCCTCCCATTCAGCGTACTGCTTGGCTATCTCGTGGAGCGTGACTACGTCTGGATGCTCACGCCGCGCGGCCTGGAGATCATCCAGGACCGAGTACTCGTTGCCGAAATGATCGCGATCGGGACAATTGGACTCGTCGGCCTCTTCCTCGGACTCCGCGCCGGTGCGATGCTCGGTGCGCGCCACACTGCTCCACGACGCAGCACCACCGCGACGCGGCGTACGTTGTCGTTGCCCGTCTACCTCCCGCTGCTGGTTGCCGCGCTCGGCCTTTCGTGGTTGAGTGCGCCCAAGGAGACGATCTTTCAGGGTGCCTACGTTAGTGAGCAGAGTGCGACGGCGGCGGACAAGGTCAACTTTCCCGCCGCATTTCTCGTGTCGTACGTGCTCTTGCTTGTTCTCGCACTCGACCTGGAGCATGAGGCCAACCGCAGCGTCGGTCGTCTGAAGCTCGTCTCGTTCCTGGCGACGTTGGCCTACGTTGTGGTCGTCCTTCAATTGCTCCGGGGAAATCGCGAATCCAGCGGACTCGTGCTTGCAGTGCTTGGGCTGTTCGTGACGGCGCCACTGCTGCGCGACGCCGCAGTCGAAGGCGCGCGCCGAGCGCGACGTCGGTCGCTCCTCATCCTCGCGCCCTTGCTGCTGCTCATCGCCGTGTTCATCGGCCTGGGGGAGGCCCGTGGCACTTACAACGAAGTCTCCGCCCGACTGGGCGTGCGCGAAACGCTGCTACTCGGTCTCTCCCAGAACACGTGGACCGCGGTGCTCTGGACGAATCTTTCAGCGATGTGGGAATACCGGGAGGGCTTGCTGCGCTACAAGTACGGCCAGACGTACCTCGACTATGTCGCATCGCTCCCGCCCGGGTTCGTGACGCGCGCCCTCGGCGTGAACCGCCGGGTCGAGCAGTGGTCCAACCTGAATTTCGAGGATCCGGCCGGGGTGTCCGCCGGCGGACTCCACATCGTCATCGCGCCCTTCAAGAATTTCGGCGCACCCGGCGCTCTGCTCATCCTGGCGATGATCGGTTTTCTCGTCGCGCGAGTCGAACAGGCCCACATGAGAGGCGGAGTTTTCGCGCGTTTGCTGTGGGCTGGGATGTTATGCAGCAGTTTCTTGTGGTTCTGGTATGGCGACATGCCGTTCATCCGAGCGATGATGGCTGTCGTCCTCGTGTTCGCCGCGTATCAGGTGCTCCTCGCGCTGCGCGTGCGTGCTCCCCGCAAGGCACGCCCGGCGGCGTTTCCTTCCAGTCTCGTCTCCTGATGTGCGGCATCGTCGGCATCGTCTCGCGACTGCATGCCGTGGACCGCGAGCTCCTCGTGGCCGCAGCGACCCGCATGCGTCACAGGGGACCGGACGGCGACGGGGTTTGGATTGCTCCCGACAGAACGGTAGGCTTTGCGCACCGCCGGCTTGCAGTCGTCGACCTTTCGTCCAACGCGGCGCAGCCGATGTTGTCGCCCGACGGCACCTCGGTGATCGTCTTCAACGGCGAGATCTACAACTTTCGCGATGTGCGTGCCGAGTTGGCCGCGAAGGGCTTCACGTTTCGCACAGAGTCGGACACCGAAGTTCTGCTCACCGCGTATCGGGTCTGGGGCGAGGCCTGCCTGGACCGGCTCGTCGGCATGTTTGCCTTCGCGATTGCCGACCTGTCTCGGAGGGAGGTCTTCCTCGCCCGGGATCGGGTTGGCGAAAAGCCGATCTTCTATCGTGCCGACGGGAACGGGATCGTGTTTGCGTCCGAACTCAAGGCGCTGCTCGAGTTGCCAGGCACTGATCGTGTCGTGGATCCTGACGCTCTGAACGCGTACCTCGCCCTCGGCTATGTACCGGCAGATGCTTGCATTCTGCGCGGTGTGCGCAAGCTGCCCGCCGCTCACGCACTCCTGGTTCCGATGGACTCCGGGTTGCCGCGCGTGTGGCAGTACTGGACGCTACCCGACGAAGAAGCGCCTCCAGGACGGCATGATCTTCAGGACGAGCTCGAGCGACGACTGCGTGCTTCCGTTCGCAGCCAGCTTCTCGCCGACGTACCCGTGGGCGTCTTGCTGAGTGGCGGACTCGACTCCTCACTCATCACCGCAGTGGCGGCTAGCGAAAGCGCGCGTCCGATCCGCACCTTCTCGGTCGCTTTTCCGGGGCACGGCACGCTCGACGAGTCGGCACACGCGCGATTGGTGGCCGGTGCGTTTTCGACGATTCATACCGAGTTGGTCGTGGATGCTGGTGCGGTAGGTGTGCTGCCGGCGCTCGCCGCGCAGTTCGACGAGCCGATGGCGGACTCCTCGATGATTCCCACCTACCTTTTGTCGCGCGCGGTGCGAGAGCATGTCACCGTGGCCCTGGGCGGCGACGGTGGCGACGAATTGTTTGGCGGATATCCCCACTATTCCTGGTTGCTCCGGCTCGAGAGTCTCAAACGCTGGGCGCCCGCGTCTGCTCGAAGAGTCATCGCTGGCTGTGCGCAACGGCTACCCGAAGGCGTTCGCGGCCGGAACTACCTCACGGGCTTCGGCCAGGACCTGGGCTCGGCCATCGCCCACACGAACCTGTACTTCAACGAGCGCGCCCGACGCGCGATGCTTGCAAACTTTGCGGAACGCCTCGGCCAACCGTGGAATGCGCCGGAGCAATTGCGGGCGTCGGCGGGCACTGGTGCCCTGTCGGCAACGGGTCGTATGCGGCGCTCTGACTTTCGCACCTACCTGCCGGATGACATTCTGGTCAAGGTTGATCGTGCGAGCATGCTCGCCTCACTCGAGGTGCGCGCGCCGTTTCTCGACCATCGCCTGTGCGAATTCGCGTTCGCGCTACCGTCTGACGTGACCGTGAACGAGCGCGATCGCAAGATCCTCCTGCGGGGTCTCGCCCGGAAACTGCTGCCTCCCTCGTTCGATTCAGTCCGAAAGCAAGGTTTTTCGCTGCCATTGAACGACTGGCTCCGAGGCGCGTGGCGACCGCTGATCGACGCCGCGCTTGACGACCTCCCGGCCGAATGGGTCAGCCGTCGAGAAGTGGCCGCCGTGCAGAGCGGGTTTCAGGCCGGACTCGCCAGTTCCCAGCGCGTCTTCGCGCTCGCGATCCTGAGCCTTTGGCGGCGAGAATATGGAATCCGCGCGTCATGAACCCAGTGAAACCGTCCCTGCGTGTCGCCGTCGTAAACCTCACGAGCGGAGGCTTCAGCGGTGGTTACGTGAAGTACCTTCGCGAACTGGTGCCGCGGATGCGGAGGGACGCCCGTGTCTCGGAGCTTCTGGTGGCGGGGCCGCACACAACGCGCGATCTCGTCGATTGGACTTGGCCGGCCACGGACGAACGTCGGCGTTTCGCGACACTGCGGGCGCACGTCTCGGAATGGCGTCCCGATGTGGTGTTGATCCCGACCGCTCGACATGCCGCGTTCGGAGACGTGCCGGTTGTCACAATGGTGCGCAACATGGAACCGCTGGTCATGCCGTTCTCGGCGCCAACTCTTCCGGAACGATTGCGCAATGTGGCGCGCTATGCGGCGGCATTGCAGAGTAGCCGTCGGGCTACCCGAGTCATTGCCGTCTCGGACTTCGTTCGCGACTTTCTGGTCGAACGATGGGCGATCCCGACATCACGCGTAGACACGGTGCCGCATGGAGTCGACGTCGTGCACCCAGGGCTGGGACGTCGCCCGGATGCGCCGGACCGGATGCCCGAGGTCTTCGCTGCGGGCTCGATCCGTCCCGCGCGCGGCATCGAAGACCTGCTCACGGCACTGTCGGTGCTACGCCATCGAGGCATGCCTACGACGCTCTGGTTTGCGGGCTCGCCGACGCCCGGGGCGGAAGCGTACTTTGCTCACCTTCGCCGGACAGCCGACGAGCTCGGCGTGGGGGGGGATGTGTGCTGGCTTGGTGCTCTCGACGCGCAGGAGATGCAATGGTGCTTCGAGGCGTCGCGGCTCTTCGTAATGACGAGCCGGACCGAGGCCTGCCCCAACACGGTACTCGAGAGCATGGCGATGGGAGCGCGCGCGGTGTCGACCGACGCGCGACCCATGCCCGAGTTTTTCGCGGACACAGCGACATACTACAAGGCCGATGACGGCGTGCGGCTCGCCGAGGCCATCGCAGAAGCGCTTCACCACGAGACACCGGTTTTTCGCGCGCGCCTCCAGGCCTCGACACGCGCGCGCGCATCCACTTTCACTTGGTCACGCACGGCTGACGCCACGCTCGCGTCGCTCCAGCGCGCCGTGAGGTTGCCGTGAACGCAGCTGCGCGACGGTCTCTGCTCGTACTGACTCAGTATTATGAGCCCGAGACCGGATTCATCACCAAGGATGTCGCCACGCGTCTCGCCGAGCATGGGCGCGTCGTGGTGATCACCGCAGTACCGAACTTTCCGCAGGGTCGCGTCTTCGATGGATGGAAAAGTTGGAGGCCACAAAAGCGAATCGAAGACGGGGGTGTCGAGGTGTGGCGCGTCCCGATCGTCGCCGACCACAGCCGCTCGAAGTTCCGGCGCATGCTTTCGTATCTCTCTTTTACCGTGTCAGCCGCGCTGCTCGCCCCCTTGGTGATCCGACGTCCCAGCTCGGTCTGGGTTTATCACACTCCATTCACCACGGCGATCGCCGCACTCTGGTTTCGCCTGATTGGATCGCGTGTCGTATACACCGTGGCGGACCTCTGGCCGGAGAGCATGCTGGCCGCAGGCTTGCTACGGCCCGGTCTCGTGGAACGAATACTGCACGGTTATAGCCGACTGATCAATCGGGCGGCACACCTGATCGTCTGCTCGACGCTCGGCACACTGGAACGGTTCGCCAGCGACGGTACGTCGCGTGCTGCACTCCGGTACGTACCGGTCTGGCTCGGTGGCATCGCAGAAAGTCATCAGAGGTCGCCGGCGCCAGTACCCCCGTGCGTCGTCTACGCGGGGAATATCGGACCGCTTCAAGGACTCGACGTCGTGGTGCGGGCGGCTGCGCTCCTCGAGGGCCGCGGGACGCCGATCAAGATCATACTCTATGGGTCCGGAAGCGAGGTCGAGCCGTTGAAGCAGTTGGCGACTAACCTACGCGTGACCACTGTGGCATTTGCGGGCCGGGTGACGCCCGCGCAGGCGTTTGCCCTCTCGGCAGAAGCGACGGCGCAAATCGTCTGTCTCCGATCGACGCCCCTTCTCGACCGGACCCTTCCCTCCAAGCTCGCGTTTGCGCTCGCCGCTGGTTCACCCATTCTCGCTGGGCTCCATGGCGAGGCTGCGGCCGTAGCGACGGCATCCGGTGGCGCCCTTCTGTTCGACAGTGATCAACCGGAGGATCTGGCCGAGACCATGCTGTTCGCGACAACGCTGACGGCCGATGACCGCCACCAGCGAGCACTGGCGCTCCGCGGCTATTATCACGAGAATTTTGCGCGCGAGACCCTGCTAGAGATGTACGTCGGCATGCTTTATCCGGAGCTCACCTGATGCGCATACTCGTGACGGGCGCGAATGGATTCATGGGTACGCACCTGGTCGCTTACTTGCGCGCGCAGGGGCACGAGGTGCGTGAGGCAAGCCGCCGCGCGAACCCGAACGATCCCACAGCAGTTTTCGTCGCTGACTATCGAGATCCGGTCAGCAGCGCGCGCGCCGTCCGCAACATGGATGCCGTCGTGCACCTCGCGGCGCGGGTCCATATCCTGCGCGAGAACGCCAGCGATTCCTTGGCGGCGTTTCGTGCCGTGAACGTCGATGGCACGCGCCAACTCGCGGTGGCCGCCCGCGACGCGGGTGTGCGTCACTTCCTCTTCGCGAGTTCGCTGCACGTCGTGGGTACCACGTCGGTCGTTCCATGGACCGAGGGCGATGCTGCGCACCCCGTCACTGCGTACGGCATCAGCAAGCATGAAGCCGAACTAGTACTTCGAACGCTTGCCCGCCCGTCGTTTGCTGTCACCGCACTTCGTATTCCGCTCACTTACGGAGCAGGTGTCGGTGCCAACATGCTGCGTTTCTTGCGATTGGTGCATCGCGGTGTGCCGCTTCCCTTCGGGTCGATCGAAAACGCGCGCAGCTACATCGGGATCGGTAACCTTGTGCGAGCGATGGAGATAGCCCTTCTGGCTGGTCCGCGCGCCGATGGCACGTTCTTCGTGAACGATCGACGCGATCTGGCCACACGGGACCTCGCGCGCCTCGCGGGTGAGGCACTCGGGCGGCCCGCCCGTCTCGTGTCCGTCCCCGCTGGCCTGCTCGTCGCCGCCGGTCGTTGTGGAGACATCATCAATCGTCTCCGACCGTTCCCCCTCCGCTCCGAAACGTTGCGCCAACTCATAGGCAACCTGCAAGCTTCCTCAGACCGCTTTCGGGATGTAACCGGTTTTGTGCCGACCATCCGCGTGGAGGACAGCCTTGCCGAAGCGGCGGCAGGGATTCTTCGGATGAACACGCCACCATATTCCCCGGGATCATGAGTATTATGATCGGAGTCGCCCATCCCGCGTACAAACTCACCTGTTGCCGCTGCGTGCTGCGAGCGCGCACGCGTTCAGTCAAGGTCGTGCGCGCACTGGCCGCCCTGCCGCGCAGCCAGGCCCGTCCAAGGCAGACCGAGGCGCTCGTCGGTTGATGCCGAGCTTATCGCATCCGGCTGCGACGACGCAGCGATCCCTCTACATGATTGGTGGCAAGCGCCTCCTTGACCTCTTGCTCGCCATTGCGACGCTTCTGGTACTTGCGCCGTTGTTCGTCGTCGTTGCGGTGCTCGTGCGATTGGACGACGGCGGCCCCGCGATCTTCCGCCAGACTCGCACCGGGCGCGGCGGACATCCATTCACGCTTTTCAAGTTTCGATCAATGCCCGTCGGGACGGCGAATCGTCCATCTTCGGAAGCGGCTGGTATTCAGGTCACGCGTGTTGGGCGAATGCTACGACGCACCAATATCGACGAACTGCCGCAACTGGTGAATATTGCCCGCGGCGATATGAGTGTGGTCGGTCCACGCCCCGCCCTCCCAGTGCAGGTCGAACTCCTCGCGCTTCGCGATGCCAATGGAGCCGCCGAGCTTCGGCCCGGTCTCACGGGGCTGACGCAGGTAATGGGCTTCGACGGCATGTCTGTGCCCGCGAAGGCGGATCTCGATGGCCGATACTCGAAGCGCATCACTTTCATCTCTGATCTCGTCATCATCGCGCGCACGGTCGGATACCTCACGCGCCGCCCTCCAGTCTATTAGCACGCACGATCCCGGGATGCCGCACCTGCGTGGCAGTCGGTCTCTCCCGAATGGAGGCCATCAGCGACGCGGCACGCGAGCGCATTGCAACAGCAAGCCCTGGCAGCATAGCGACGCAACGCTCAGGTTTCACTCAATACCTGCAGCGGCGATCGATGCCTTTGACGACTCCACTGCACCCGCATCGTGCGTATTCGCCGCTGATTGGACAGAAGCTCCGCTGGGTTGACCCACGAGCGACAGCGCCACGCCAGCTGCAGGAAATCGAGAACACCTCCGCGGCGTCGAACGGCGGCCGCGATGGCCCGACTCAATGCCCAGACCGCGAAGTCCTGGCGATGCGTGGGACAGCGCGCAAGGAATTCCGTGGCATGCTCGATGTTCAGCCGGTGAATGAGCCGTGGTGAAGATACGCTGAGCGACCCGGATGAGGCGACGCGGTAGCGCCCAAAGACAGTCGCGAGCATGTGGCCGTGACCGCGTGACAGCGTGTCCCAAGTGATGTATAGATCCAGCATCTTGCGCCCCGTGTCGACCTCGGTTCGCGCCGAACGCCGGTACATGATGGCGCTGTGGGCACCGATGAAGCCAAGTCTCACCGCGTCGGCGAATTCCACCCGGCCACCTCGGAAACTGGACAGGTCGGCCGTCATGCCCGAGCAGAACGCGCCGGCGTCGTCAAACCAGTCGACCGGATGCCACACCACAGTGCAATCGGGATCGCGGCTCAGAACGTCTGCCTGGGCCTGAAGCTTGCCCGGAAGTGCGTAGTCATCTCCGTCGACGTGCGCGACGTACTCGCCACGAGCCGCAGCGTGAACCTCCAGGTAGTTGCGTGACCCACCCGTGTTCGTCGGCTGGAAGAGCGCGCGCACAATGCCCGGATATCGCTCGACGAACTCCTCCACGATCGCGCGCGTGCCGTCGGAAGAGCAGTCGTCGGCGACGACAATCTCGAAACTGAAATCCGTCTGCTGGGTGACGAGACTCTGCAGACACTCGCGGATGTAGCGTTCCTGATTGTACGTGATCACGCACACGGACACCTTGGGCCGAGCCTCGGGTCCGCCGAGATTGCTCGGCTCGTTCATGTCGTGCCCATGGCGCATCGCAGCCGGTTGCGCAACGTCGAGGAACTGCCTGCGGCAAGCAGTGCCAACATCAGGTAGACCGCCGAAAGGGCCGCCAACAGCGCCCATCGCGCTGCTGGCCACTTGATAAAGTGTGCTGCCATCGCGGCGGACACCGTCGGCACAAGCGCGACGACGCCAATATCCCGGGTGAGCCAGCGCCAGTGCATACCCTTGAGAAAACGGTGATGCACGAAAGGCAGCCAGAGCAGAAAAGGCAGGGCGTTAGCAGAGATCCACGCGTAGCCGGCTCCGACCATCCCGAAATTGGCCACCGCCAGCCATAATATCGGCATGAATAGCAGCACGAAGATGAGGTTGCCGATCAGGTGCATGTTGAGATTCCCACGCGCCACCTGCAAATAGTAGGGGAATGCGGCCATGGCCAGCACACCGTTGCCGATCGCGTACAGGGTCAACACCGGCGCAGCCTTCGTGGCCAGTGCCGGCTGGTTGGTCCAGGCCGTCAGCACCGGCAGTGGAAAGAACGCCAGTACCAGAACGACCGGAATGGTGATCACCGCGACGAGCTGCGTGGCATCGCGGTAGAGGCGCACGACGCCCGCGTCGTCACCCTCGGCGCTGAGCCGTGTGAGCCGCGGCAGGATGGCGCCGGCGATCGGGCTGCTCAAGACCGAAACTCCGCTGGCCACCAGTACCGCCAAAGTGAACAGTGCAAAGTCGGACAGCGGGATCAAGCCAGAGAGTAGAAGCTTGTCTGTCTGGGTCACCAGCACCCAGACAGCACTGGTGAACGCGGCGCTGAGCGCAAACCGCATGACACCGAGCAGTGGACGCCAGTCCCAGCGGATCCATCCCGCCACCTCTACCGGCGGTAATAGGCGGTAGGTTTTGCCGACGAGCAATCCGGTCTCGATCACCGTCACGACTAGTTGGTAAACGAAGAAGTGCGTCGGCGTGGCTCCGACGTAGATCAGGTAGGGCACGACGACCACGAAGCGCAGGGTCGCGACGGCGGCGTTGAAGCCGCTGAGCCAGACAATGTGCTCGAATCCGCTGATCGCACCGCGATAGAGGCCGCAAAGCCAACGCAGCCCGATGATGACGGCCATCAGCATCAGGGCGCGCTGCACCTCCGCAAGCCCAAGATGCTCCACCTTCAGCCAACGATCTGCGATCAGCCCGGCGCCGGCGATGAGCAGGAGTGCGCCGGATAAGGCGACCGCGACGAAAATGCCTTCGAGAGACCGCACCAGCCGCCGCAATCCCAGCGCATCGAGTGCGCCGCCGTTGAAGCGCGCGGCCTCGCGGCCGAGAGTGGGCGTAAGTCCCATGTCCAGCAGCATGAACCAGCCCTGCAGCATGGCGTAGAAACCGACAAGTCCGTAGGCCTCGACGCCCATGTATTGAACGTACAGAGGCACCAGGAGGATACCGATCAGCGTGGTGTAGAGCTGCCCGGAAAAGTTGGCGACCACATTGCGGCGCAGAGACATCAGGTGTCGGGAGACCCTTCGAGAGCGGCGCGCGCAGAGAGCAGGAAAGGGCGTGAGCACCGCCGGGGACACCGCTGGCCGAGCGTGAGGTAGCGCTTTATGCTCGAGCGATGGACCATCTTCAACCGTACGACGACAACGTCGCGCTCTTGAGCGTACAACGCGACGGTGCGGGTATGTCCGTGCTCGGCTTCGCCGGGCTTCACGGCAACGCAGGGCGTGAGCGGGGCCATCTTTCCACGATCCGGCAGGATGCAGCGCAGTCGACAGGTGAAGTTGCCTCGCGAATGTCCCAGCTCACGCGGAACTTCATGGCGCATAAACAGAGCGAACGAGCGCAGGATCAAGGGGTGTATGGCATGAGTGTATGACGTCCTGGTCGGAACGGTTGCCGTAGCGCGTTCCGCCAACGCACATGAGATCTTCGTTGTGACTTCGCTCACTCATGTCCCATCAGAGCCGCTGCCTGGTGAACGCGACCACGGCCAGGTCGCATAGGCCATGTTCCCGCCGCGGCAGCACGCCTGAAAATATCAACTTGTCAGTCTGGGTCACAACTGTGCAAGCGTACGTCAGTTCCCACACGGGATCAACAGGTGTGCGCCGTAAGCAGCCCAGGATTGCACCTTGTGCCGCCACGCGCGGCATGTACAAGAGTGGTGCGAGAAAGCCGGACAAGCGCGACGTCGGGGTTTCAAGGCAAGTGACTCAACCTCACGTCTGGTCCGAAGCGCATGCGAAAACGCGCTGAAGGGTCGACATTGCGCCGCGTTCCCCGCCGTTGACGGGTTGCCGGAGCAGATCTATCTTCACATCGTGGTTTACGCTGCCCGATCCTGGGTGCGGAGTCTCTGATCGTCCATGCGATTCGTCTAATCGAACAGTACCCCTCGCTGGGCCAGCGTTCTCTGGCGCGCATCAGCGGATTCCCCGTCGAGTCTGTACGCGAGTGCCTAGGGGCACTCGGCCTCGAAGACACCGTGAAGGTCCGCAATCGGTCGAACATCAGGAGCAAGTCTGTCCACCTCTACATGCTGACCCAGAAGGGAATGCAGGCGAAGGGTCAGTTGTCCCACGATTTGCTGAAGATCGAGGTTCACTCGAGCACACTGCGCCGCGTGCAGATCGAACGCCTCCGCCGCGATTCCGGCGACGTCGTGCATGAACACTGACGTCGATGCCGCTCCTGCGAGACACGTCCGGACTCTGGTCGTGAGAGGTTGGGACGCGTTCATTGGCTCGACTCTCATTCGCCACGTCTTAGCCGAGCCATCGTACCGGGTGGTCAACCTCGAAACGTCGACGAACGCCGGCACCACGCGCGTCATTGACCGTCCCGGCCACGACCACCGCTCTGCGAACGACGCGGCGGAAACAGCCGGCGAGCTTGGCTGGACGCCGTCCGTGACTTTCAAGAATCGGCTTGCGGAAACGAGCGTGTGCGAGCTTGCGAACGAGGCCTGGTGGACTCCGCGCCATCAGCGCTTCGATCGCCTTTGCCTTGGCCAAGGGACGTCATGAAGGGAATTGTGCTCGCAGGCGGAACTGGATCGCGCCTTCACCCCGTCACCCAAGCGGTGTCGAAGCAGCTCCTCCCGGTGTATGACAAGCCCATGATCTACTACCCTGTGAGCGTGCTGATGCTCGCGGGGATCCGGGATATCCTGATCATCACGACCCCTGAGGACAACGCGCAGTTCCGGCGGCTCCTTGGCGACGGATCGCAGTTCGGAGTCCAGCTGGAATACGCCGTGCAGCCGCACCCCGAAGGCCTCGCCCAGGCGTTCACGATTGGCGAGAGGTTCATTGCCGGGAAGCCGGTCTGCCTGGTGCTCGGGGACAACATCTTCTACGGGCAGAATTTCACCCCGTTGCTCCGCCGGGCGGCGGAGCGAACGGTCGGGGCCACGATTTTCGGGTATCAGGTGAAAGACCCTGAGCGATTCGGCGTCGTCGAGTTCGACGCCGGGCAGCGCGTGCTCTCGATTGAGGAAAAGCCTATTCGCCCCCGGAGCCATCACGCGATCACCGGGCTCTACTTCTACGACGCGTCGGTCGTGGAAATCGCCAAGCAGGTCCGCCCATCTCCACGCGGTGAGGTCGAGATCACGAGCGTGAATCAGGCGTACCTCGACCGAGGAGACTTGCACGTGGAATTGCTGGGACGCGGTTTTGCCTGGCTCGACACCGGGACGCACGAGAGCCTGCTCGAAGCGGCGCAGTTCGTCGGCACCATCGAGACTCGGCAGGGCTACAAGGTGGCTTGCCTCGAGGAAATCGGATTCAAGAACGGCTGGATCACCGATGCGCAGCTCGCCGCGCAGGCCAAGGCGCTCTCGAAGAGCCCGTATGGTCGCTACCTTCACTCGCTGCTCGAGGAGCCTCGATGAGCGAGCGTCCCGTTTTCGTGACGCAGCCTTCTCTCCCTCCTTTGGAGGAGTTCATCCCCTATCTCGAGGAGATCTGGGCGAAGAAGGTGCTGACGAATGACGGCCCCTTCCATCGGCAGCTCGAGCGGGAGTTGGTCGAGTACCTCGGTGTCAGCCAGATCTCGCTCTTCAACAACGGGACCATCGCGCTCATCGCAGCGATGCAGGCGCTCTGCCTGACAGGAGAGGTCATCACGACCCCCTTCTCGTTCGTCGCGACGGCGCACTCGGTCCTGTGGAGCGGGCTCACCCCCGTCTTCGTGGACATTGAGCCGGACACGCTGAACATGGATCCCGCGAGGATCGAGGCGGCGATCACGCCGCGCACGACCGCGATCCTGGCCGTTCACTGCTATGGCACCCCGTGCGATGTGGACGCGATTGCGGAAATCGGGCGCCGGCGGGGCCTCCGGGTCATCTACGACGCGGCTCACGCCTTCGGGGTGACATACCGTGGTGAGAGCATCCTGCGCGCGGGCGACCTCTCCGTCGTCAGCTTCCACGCGACCAAGGTGTTCAACACCTTCGAGGGTGGGGCGATCATCGCGCCGGACGCCGAGATCAAGGGCCATATCGATCAGATGAAGAACTTCGGAATCGTGGACCAGACGACGGTGATCTCAACGGGCACGAATGGGAAGATGAACGAGATGCAGGCCGCCTTCGGCCTGTTGCAGCTCAAGCACGTGGATCGCGCACTGGACCGCCGCCGGGCGATCGACGCCGCGTACCGCGAGGCGCTGGCCGGGGTTCCAGGAATCCATTGCCTCGCACCCAAGGCCCAGCAGGTGGCGAACGGATCATATTTCCCGATCCTGATCGACGAACGGCACCGGCAGACCCGCGATGAGGTGTTCGCGCTCCTCGCGTCGCACGGCATCAATGCCCGTCGCTACTTCTATCCGCTGATTTCGACCTTCCCGATGTACGCCAAGCTCCCGAGTGCCGACCCCGCCGGGCTGCCGGTCGCGACGCGCGCGGCCGACCAGGTGCTCTGCCTGCCGATCTACCCGGACCTCCCGGATGGGACTGTCGAGCGTGTCGGCACGCTCCTCCGGGGGGTGAGTGAGTCATGCGGGTAGCGATAATGCAGCCCTACTTCCTGCCGTACATCGGCTACTTCCAGCTGATCGCGTCGGCGGATGTCTTCGTGCTGTATGACAACATCAAGTACACTAAGAAAGGATGGATCAACCGCAACCGGTTCCTGCGCGATGGCGCAGACGTCACGTTCACGGTCCCCCTCAAAGCGGACTCGGACCACCTTGACGTGGTGCGGCGAGAAATCGCCCCGAGCTTCAACCGCGAGCAACTGCTCCAGCAGTTCCGTGGAGCTTACCTCCGTGCACCTCACTTTGGCGAAACATTCCCTTTGCTCGAGTGCATTGTGCGCTGCGAAGAAACCAATCTCTTCGGGTATATCGATCACTCGATTCGCACGCTCTGCGATCACTTGGCGATTGGGACATCGATACGCATCTCCTCCGCGCTGGACGCCGATCACGATCTCCGCGCTCAGCAGCGCGTGCTAGCCATTTGCGCAGCGCTGGGGGCATCAACCTACGTTAACCCGCCGGGTGGGAAGGGTCTCTACGACCCCATGGCGTTCGCGCATCACGGGATCGCACTGAGGTTCCTGCAACCATCCGTGGAGCCATACGATCAGTTTGGGCGGCCCTTCGTTTCGGCACTCTCGATCGTCGATGTGCTGATGTTCAACGGGCGGGATCGCACCTCGGCGCTCGTGCGGGATGGTAGCCGAGTCGAGCCGTGTTGATCGGCAAGAACTGCCCGGCGATCGCGCCGGACGGACGGACCACGCTGCGAGTCACGAGTGCGAGAACCAACGTCAGAAGCGACTTTTCTTCGGGGAAGGTATGAGCGACACTCAGATGAACGTTCTCGACAAGCATCTGGCCGCCTACCAAGGCGACAATGTGTATGATTTCGACAACGAGATCCTGCTGACGTGGTATCCGCAACGCGTCTTGCAGCACACCGGCACGGCCCGCTCGCTGCTCGAATTGGGTCTCGGGCATGGCTACACGACGGATATCTTCTCGCGTCGCTTCGATCGCCACGTCGTACTCGAGGGATCTCCGGCGGTGATCGAGAACTTCCGAGCCAAGTACCCCACTTGCCGCGCGGAAGTCGTCGAAACATGGTTCGAGACGTTTCACTCTGATGAGCGATTCGACGTCATCGTCATGGGCTTCGTCCTCGAACACGTGAACGAGCCAGTGGAGATTCTGCGCCGGTTCCGGGACTTTCTCGCTCCCGGTGGGCGGATGTTCGTCGCCGTACCCAACGCTGAAGTGCTCAATCGCAGATTGGGTAACCTGACTGGACTGCTCGACGACGTGACGACGCTCTCTGACAACGATCGCCTGCTCGGCCATCAGCGGTATTACACCGTCGATGCCCTCGGTGCGGACGTCGCCAACGCCGGCTGTGCGATGGAACGCGTTGAGGGCATCTATCTGAAGCCCTTCACGACCAGACAGATTCTCTCCTTGCAGCTTGATCGCAAGGTCATCGAGGGGCTGTGCACGGTTGGCATCAATTATCCGGAACTGAGCTGTGGCCTCCTCGCCGAGATCTCAGTCCGATGAGGGTGTTGGTCGTGGGCGGGCAGTCCGCTCTGGCACAGGTGTTGCGCCCGGC
>Ga0105045_10001127_pt1 | contig 21417 bp, 16 predicted proteins | sample MAT02_FD_78089 | JGI IMG/M metagenome (GOLD analysis project Ga0105045, IMG submission 78089) | Freshwater microbial communities from Lake Fryxell liftoff mats and glacier meltwater in Antarctica - MAT-02 (megahit assembly) | ecosystem: Environmental > Aquatic > Freshwater > Ice > Liftoff... | reverse complement strand
CCTCAGCGATCTTCGCCACCTAGCTGTCCTCTTCCGCCAACACCGGCAGAAAAGACATCTTCTATCAACGGGACTCCACCTCCACCCCCTCCAGTGCCAAACATGAAAGAACCGCAATACCGCACTTTTAAGGTTATTAAAAGACCAAGCGAGGATAGCCGCCCACAAGCATTAAATAAAAGCGATAATTCGGAATTACTGGCTAAAGTAGCAGCTAGACGTGCACAGGCAGAAGAGGGTGCAATTGTGAGCACTGGAAAGAAACTTGAGGCTGCTCCTGCTCCTAAAGTTAATGAGGTTGAGCGACCAATTGTTGCAATGCCGAAAGATGGCAGCGCTCCTTTGCCGCCACCGCCACCGCCAAAATCGGCAACTGTGCAGCCTAAGGCGCCTGAAGCGCAAGCTGCGAAGAAACCCAACACGTCAAAGCCGGCACCGTCGTCAGATTTTGTTAATGAATTAAAAAACCGTCAGGAAAAAAGGGCTGCAAAAGCTGAAACAGAAGCTCAATCAAAAGCAAAAGTAGAAGCTGAAGCACAAGCAAAAGCAGAAGCTCAAGCAAAAATTGCCGCTGACGTAGCACGAAAAGCAGAACAACAACTTAGGGTAGTACCAAAACAAGCACAACAACCTACAAAGCCTATCGTGGTAAAACAAATACAAAAAGCCCCAGCCGCAAAAAGGGAGCAACCAAAATCAGACACGGTTGAAGCACCACAAACTCAACCTGTAACGGAGAAAAAAGAAAATTTCAGGAGTTTTGCTGCAATCTTCGCACAGCAACTACTAAAACAAAGTGTTTCAAGCACAGCAGCTTGCACACAAAAAAAAGCTAAAGTTGTAGTAGGAAAATTGAAAGAAAATCCAGCGTTTGCGGGAGTTGTAGCAGGATCCGTAGCGGGAGGATTAATAGGGTTTCTCGCGGCAAGAGTGTTAAAAGGGCCGATAGTGCTAAAGGCGGTTCAAGCCGAAAATGAGAAGGTAGCATCACCAAGACAAGGTGTAACTGATGCTACGCTAACTAATGCGCTCGCAGCAAGAAATAAATGCTTGAGTGGTGATTTCGGAAATAATGATGAGTGGTAAGATTTAAATCCGCATTAAGCAACCATTATCGTAATCAGCAGCGTCAACAAGCAGTGTCCTATATCCAGGGTAGAAAGCTACCCTGGATCGCATTAATTGTCCGCCCGTTCCATCAATCCTTTTACTTCATTTTCCAAGATAAATTTTTCCTTAAAAAAACCCAACGAAATCGCTTGCCATCACAGCAAATCATGTGGTATGCTCACTTCCTTAAAAGAAGAGCATTTGTAGTGAGAAAATCGATTGCACGTACTCCCAGAAACTATAATGGAACCGGAATCACCGCGCGCCGAATTTCCGATATTTTGCCTATTATTTTGTCGCAAATAGGGGAGTCGCTTCAGGACCGCCCGGATCTCATATTAGAATCATGGCCGGGGATCGTCGGTCAGCAAATAGCAACAATGACACAAGCAATTACGTTTCAAGAGGGTGTGTTGACGGTTAAGGTCAAAAACTCCACATTATATAGCTTGCTGAGTCAAAATGATAAACCGCGGATTTTGAATCTGCTAAGAAAAAAGTTTTCCAAAGTCACAATTAAAAATATTGTGTTTCGGATAGGTTAAGTTAATCCTTTATAAAGGTTATGCAATGGCTAATAATACATTAAACTCAGAAGAGGAGACCCAAACTGTGGCAAAAGAGTACAACGCGAGTTCTATCACAGTTTTAGAAGGTTTGCAGGCGGTACGTGAGCGCCCTGGTATGTATGTGGGTGACACAGGGGCAAATGGGCTTCACCAACTTGTTTATGAAGTTGTTGACAACAGTATCGACGAAGCGATGGCAGGTTACTGTTCCGCCATTCACGTCACCATGCATAAAGACAACTCCATTACAATGGAAGATAACGGCCGTGGAATTCCTGTTGGCAAACATGAGAAAGAATCGATCAAACAGGGGCGTGATGTTTCGGCCATTGAAGTCGTGATGACTATTTTGCACGCCGGCGGTAAATTTGATAAGGATACCTATAAAGTCTCAGGCGGCTTGCATGGCGTTGGCGTGTCCTGCGTTTGCGCTCTTTCCAAAAAAATGATTGTTCAAGTCTTTAAAGACGGAAAAATCCACGAAATCGAATTCGCTCAAGGACGCGTTGTCCATCCGGTTCATATTGTAGGGGATAGCCCAAAAAGTGGAACTAAAATCTCCTTCTGGCCGGATCCAACAATTATGAATGTCACCGAATTTGATTATGATGTGCTCGCTAAACGTTTCCGCGAACTCGCTTTTTTGAATAAAGGCATTAACATTTACTTCCATGACGAGCGCGATGAAGAGAAAGAATCCGTCAATTTCTGCTATAGCGGTGGTTTGGGCTCGTTTGTCTCCTATTTGAATGAAAACAAAACTCCATTGTTTCCAACACCCCTTTACTTTAGTGGTAAAGGCAATGGCGATGATGGCGCCATTGAAGTTGAAGTGGCGATGCAGTGGAACAATACTTACAATGAAAACATTTTCTCCTACGTCAACAACATCTCAACCCGTCACGGAGGGACCCATTTAACCGGGTTTTCAACGGCACTAACGCGTGTTCTTAACACCTATATTAAAGGGAAGAATCTTCTCAAAAATGAAAAGATTTCGATCACTGGCGATGACATGCGCGAGGGCTTAACTGCCGTGATTTCGGCCAAAGTGGCGAATCCGCAATTTGAGGGCCAAACAAAACAGCGTCTCGGCAATAGCGACGTGGGATCCATCGTTCAGCAAATTACAGGCGAAGAGCTCTCGATTTATTTAGAAGAGCACCCTGCAATTGCTAAAACAATTGTCGACAAAGCGCTTTTAGCGGCGCAAGCAAGGGAAGCTGCGCGTAAAGCACGCGAGCTAACGCTACGTAAATCAGCACTCGATAGCGCGCGTCTTCCAGGAAAACTGACAGACTGCCAAGAAAAAAATCCAGCCAACTGCGAGATTTATATCGTTGAGGGGGACTCCGCCGGAGGATCAGCCAAATCGGGACGCGACCGCCGTTACCAAGCGATTTTACCAATTCGCGGCAAAATCTTGAATGTGGAAAAGGCTCGTCTTGAAAAAATTCTACAAAATACTGAAGTAGGAACAATGATTTCTGCCTTGGGTTGCGGGGTAGGTAGCGGTGGCTTTAATATCGATAAGCTGCGTTATCACAAAATCATTATCATGACCGATGCCGACGTCGATGGATCCCACATTAGAACCTTGTTACTGACGTTCTTTTACAGGCACATGCCGGCGCTTATAGAGAATAATTTCATCTATATTGCAAGGCCCCCGCTTTACAAAGTGACACGTAAGAAAGTTGGACGTTATATCCATTCTGAAAAAGAGATGGATGAGTATCTTCTGGAGCTCGGTATTAGCGATGTTAAAGTGCGCACACCGGCAAACAGTCGCACATTTGAGAAAGATGATCTTAAAAAACTGCTTACTGAAATGATGGAAGTTGAATCTTTTGTGAACCGCATGGAGCGCAAAGGGATCCATTTTCGCGAGTTTATGGCGGCAAAAAATGCTGAAGGGGTTTTTCCGCGCTTCCAAATTAATGTCATCGATGGAACCAGGTTTGCTTATAACCTCGATGAATTGGAGCAAGCGCGTATCCATAATGAGAAAGAGCAACGTGTGCAGCACGAACAGACGCTGGCGTCGATTCCGGCTGAAGAGATTACAGAAGAGATGAAAGTGTTCATCCTCAAGCGATTGAACTTCATTGAGCTTTATGAAGATGACTCTTTCAATGAACTCTTGACGCTATTGAAATCCTACAGTATTGACCTTAGTCAGTATTTGATTGCGAAAGGCGTTCTGTTTGAAGTCATTCATGAAGATGGAACAACAGATCCGTATCACACGATGTATGAATTTATTGAGTTTCTCCGAGTTAACGGTCGAAAAGGGATTGAAATCCAACGCTATAAAGGCTTGGGTGAGATGAATGCCGACCAATTGTGGGAAACAACTATGGATCCGGAAAAACGCACTTTGATCAAAGTGACATTGCCGGACGTGATCGCTGCTGACCATATGTTTACAATGCTTATGGGTGAAGATGTACCTCCTCGCAGGGCATTTATTGAACAACATGCGCTTTCAGTAAAAAATCTAGACGTATAGAAGGGGCTTTTTTATGTCGTACACGAAAAATGAAATAATCGTTTTGCGCAATGTCGAAGACGAGATGAAAGAAAGCTACTTACGCTATTCTATGTCTGTGATTATCTCCCGTGCGTTACCGGATGTTCGTGATGGTCTGAAACCTTCACAGCGTCGTATCCTTTACGCGATGCGCCAGCTAAACTTGTCTCCTGGCGGGAAACATCGTAAGTGCGCTAAAATTTCCGGCGATACCTCCGGTGACTACCATCCGCATGGTGAGCAAGTGATTTATCCGACACTTGTCCGTATGGCTCAAGATTGGGTGATGCGCTACAAACTGATCGATGGCCAGGGAAACTTTGGTTCGGTTGATGGGGATCCTCCAGCTGCGATGCGTTATACAGAAGCGCGGTTGACGGCAGCTTCCATGCAGCTTATGGAAGACTTGGATAAAGACACTGTTGATCATGTGCCTAACTATGATGAAACGCGAAAAGAACCCACTGTTTTCCCATCAAAATTTCCTAACTTACTTTGCAATGGTTCTTCAGGTATTGCTGTCGGGATGGCAACAAATATTCCTCCGCATAACCTTAACGAGCTGATCAAAGCTACAATACTTGTTCTGGATAATCCTGCAACAACAGTAGATGAGATCATGAATGTGATGCCAGGGCCTGACTTTCCGACCGGCGGAATTATCTGTGGATACCGTGGAATCAAAGAAGCGTTCCACACAGGGCGCGGCAAACTGACCTTGCGTGGCGTGATTCGTATCGAAGATAACGACGAGATCGATAGACAACGCCTTGTTGTCGATGAAATTCCTTACAACGTCAATAAATCGCGTTTGATCGAAGCTGTCGCAGAGCTTGTGAATAGCAAAACAATCACCGGAATTTCTGACCTGCGCGACGAATCTGATAAAGATGGAATGCGTATTGTTTTCGAATTAAAACGCGGAGAAATTCCAGAAGTCACGATCAATCAGCTGTATAAATTTACAGATATGGAGATCACGTTCGGTTGCAACATCTTAGCACTCGATAAAGGCTTGCCACGTACAATGAACGTCAAGCATATCATCGCATGCTGGATTGATCACCGTATTGAAGTGGTCCGTCGCCGTACTATTTTCGAGCTCAATAAAGCTGAGGCGCGGGCCCACATTCTTGAAGGCTACCTGAAAGCGATTGACCATCTCGATGAAGTTGTTCGCATTATCCGTGCAAGTAACACACGTGAAGAAGCGAAGAAAGAATTGATGGAGCGCTTTGCGTTCTCTGACCGCCAAGCGACCGCTGTTCTTGACTTGCGCTTGTACCAACTGACAGGCCTTGAGCACGACAAGATCTCAGAAGAATACAATGAACTTCTCAAGAGAATTGAACACTATCGTGCTATTTTAGCTAACGAGTCGATGGTTCGCGATATTATTAGAGAAGAACTTGCGGAGATCCAAAAGACTCACAAGAGCCCAAGAAAAACTCAAATTACTTCTGCTGAAAGCGAAATGAATATGGAAGATTTGATCACTAACGAAGAAGTGATCATCACGATTTCGCAAGATGATTACATCAAGCGTATGCCTGTGGCCACATTCCGCGAACAGCGTCGTGGCGGATCAGGTGTGACAGGACTCAACCTGAAGCGCGAAGATGATGCGCTGAAAGGCTTATATGTCGCGTCTACTCATGATTATTTGCTGATCTTTACGAATCTCGGGCGTTGCTACTGGCTCAAAGTGTGGCAGATTCCGGAATCCGGTCGTAAATCAAAAGGTAAGCCACTCGTTAATCTGATTGAAGACATTCAGCCGACAGAGAAAATTGCCACAATTTTACGTGTCTCATCCTTTAAAGATGAAGCGTGTATTTTGCTAGCGACGAAAAAAGGTGTTGTCAAGAAAACAGATCTGACCGAATACAGCAATCCAAGACGCAAAGGTGTTTGGGCGTTGACGATTGATGATGGTGATGAAGTAGTCATGGCAAGTCTTGTGAAAGAAAATCAACAGATCATGCTCTTTACTCACAACGGAATGGCTGTGCGTTTTGATCAGAATAAAGTGCGAACCATCGGACGTACCGCTCGCGGCGTTCGTGGGGTTAGCCTGAAAGATGATAGCGACTATGTTGTCGGCTGTGAAGTGGTGAACGGCACAGAATCTGTTCTTGTTGTTTGTGAGAAAGGCTTTGGGAAACGAACTGCTGTTGAAGAATACCGCCAAACAAACCGCGGTGGTGTCGGCGTTAGATCGATTGTGACAAGTGATCGCAACGGTAAAGTTGTGGCAGCTCTTTGCGTCAATGACGAAAATGGCGTTGTGATGATGTCATCGACAGGGCAAACGGTGCGTATCAGCATGAAGAATAATCGTGTTATTGGTCGAAATACGCAAGGGGTAAAACTTGTTAGTCTGCGTGACGATGGCTATTTAGTCGCTGTTCAGAAATTGGAATCATCGGAAGATGACGAAGAAGTCGCGGTCGATGGCGCGCCAGTTGTTCTTGGGGAAGTTGCTTCTGAATTGCCAGAATTGGCTGAAGAGGGAGTTGAAGAACCAATGGATGATGAAGATCTAGGTGACGAAGAAGTGGGTGACCAAGAAGCAGGCGATGAAGACGAAAGCTAAAAATAAAAACGCTTTATTTATTACATTTGAGGGTGGTGAGGGCGCTGGTAAAACCACTCTCATCGACTCTGTCGAAAAGGACCTGGTTTCCAAAGGCTATCAGGTTCTAAGAACGCGGGAACCAGGTGGTTCTAACTTAAGCGAACACATCCGTGGGTGGCTTCTTAATCATGATTTTGATGTGAAGGTCGGGGAAAAAGCCGAACTTTTACTCTTTCTCGCGGCGAGGGCACAACATATTGAAGAGCTCATCAAACCTTCTTTAGAACAAGGCAAGATTGTTCTGTGCGACCGTTTTAATGATTCGACAGTTGTCTACCAAGGAATTGCGAGGGGACTCGGACTTGAGACCACACGTCAGCTCTGTGAACTTGTCTGTGAAGAGGTGCAGCCGGACTTGACGCTTGTTCTGGATCTTGATCCTGTCATCGGTCTTTCTCGAACAAAAAATGCTATTAAAGAAAATGCTGCCTCAGGGCAGATGGATCGCATCGAATCGGAAAAACTGGAATTCCATCAAAAAGTTCATCGCGGTTTTAAGCAACTTGCTGCAGAAGATACAGAGCGCTTTGTTGTTATTGACGCTGAACAGTCCGCGCAACAAGTGTTCCTGGAAGCCCAACAAGCGATTAATGAGAAATTGAAATGAACTCTAAACAACTTTTCTCGCAGATCATCGGAAATGATCACGTTAAGCGCTATTTGGTTCACATGATTGAAACAAAGGCAATTGGCAACTCTCTGCTTTTTGCTGGATCCGAGGGTATTGGCAAAAGTTTGTTTGCCCAAGCCTTTGCCAAGCTTGTTCTCATTACTGATAAGGACTTAAGTTCTCATCCTGACGTTTATGTGTACAGGCCTGAAGGTAAAATTGGCATGCACAGCATTGACTCGATGCGTCAATTTTGTGAGCAGGTGTACATGTCTCCTTACCAATCCAAATGGAAAATTTTCATTATTCATGATGCCGAGCGGATGCTTCCGTCGAGTGCTAACGCGCTGCTTAAAACATTTGAAGAGCCTGCCAAAGACAGTATTATTATTTTGTTGTCGAGTGCACCGTCCATGCTGTTACCGACGGTGATTTCGCGTTGCCGTACGATTCGATTCCATCATCTGGAAGAAACCGCGGTGGCCGATTACCTGCAAAAAACAGCAGGAAAAAGCGTGGAGGAAGCGCAAAAAATCGCGGCTATTTCCTCGGGGTCAATTGGCAAAGCGGTTCGACTTGCGGAAGAGGGGACTGATTCGATTCGAAAGCAGTTAATGCAGTTGCTGAAGTTTGGGCGTCTGCAGAATTACACCCAGTTGATTGATGAAGCAAAAAGTATTAGTGTGATAGTGGAAGAGAGTCGAAAGCAGGAAGAGAAAGTGGTGAGAAGTGCGTTGATGGAAGGGATGCCTGAAGAACTGACAGCCAACCAGAAACAGCATTTGGAAAAAGAGATCGACGGGGCAGTTTCCCTGCGACAAGCGAATTCGGCTCAGACCTTGTTTGAGGTAATTTTATCTTGGTACCGCGATTTGCATTTAGTGAGAGTGAATGGAGATCGGACTTTATTGATTAACCGCGATTATGGAGAAGATTTGGAGAAGGCCGCGCAGCGAGGCGGTTTGCTTGAGCTTGAGTATGTCCAGAAAGCGATTAGCGAAGCGAAGTTGCTACTTGACAGATCGACAGGGCTAAACATTGTGATTGAAAACCTCTTTTTAAAACTGAATCTCCTTTGATAGAACTGATCAATATCGTTAAGTTATGAACAAATGAACTTAGAATCAGCAGTCCTTATCGGCTTATCTACAGCTTCTAATGACTCACAGACCTGACCGAAGATCTTTGGAGTGCAGCAATTATTTGCCGCTTTCCGCCCATAGTTTTAATTGCCTATAGCTTGTATAGAGGCAATGAGTAAGGAAAACACTCGCTCGTATAACTTTAAACGTTGTTAATAAATAAAACTGTGGGCGGAGTGCGTCAAATAATTCCCGCACTCCAAAGACTTCGTCCGGTCTGTGAGTGATTAGAACGTGTAGATAAACCGATAAGGGCTGTTCATTCTACGTTTGTTAGCTCTTAACTTAATGACATTGGGCTTACACCTACATGCCGTCACCGCAATCGCGGTTTTCGATCTTCATAAAACTTGATAAACAAGGACAATATCATGAATCTGCGCGCTGTCAATGTTCCTGTTACAGACTTGAGACGGGAACCGTCACCTCACAATCAAAAGTATGAAAAAGATCCTCTTCAAGAGTCTCAGCTCCTTTACGGTGAACTGGTTATCGTTGATGAAGAAAAGGAAGGCTGGTCTCACGTCGCGGCTGTCGAACAACAAAAATACTTTTCTACAGGTGCTTGGGGAGCTTATCCCGGCTGGATCAAAACGAGCGATCTGTTTTCAGTCAAAACGTCTCTTGAAGATGCGCAAAAATATCACGCTGTTATTTCAACTCTTTTGGCAAATGTTTATTCAGGCGCTACCCTAAAATCTCCTGTCATCCAAGCGCTATCTCTCGGTACGCGGCTCAAAATTGTAGCGAGGGAAGGGGATTGGCTTATCACTTCTTTGGCCGATGGATCGGTAGGAGCTATTCAGTCATCACAAGCGACAACAATTGAAGAAATGCAGGCATCATCTCCAAAAGATAAGATGAACAAGATGATCACTCTTGGGCAAACGCTCTTAGGGGCCCCTTATCTTTGGGGGGGCCGTAGCGCTTATTTGGAAGGTCTTTCTCCATTGACGAGCATTGATTGTTCGGGATTTGTGAATTTGCTCTATAGGACAGTACATGGAATAGATCTACCAAGAGATTCACATGATCAATATCTGAAATGCAAGAAAATTGAAGGTCATGAGCTTGATGTTGGTGATTTAGTCTTTATGGCCTCTAAAGCTAAACCTGAGCAAATGCATCATGTGATGATTTATGCTGGCGGAGGGTTTTTAATCGAAGCGACAGCAGCTTCAAGGTCTGTTCGTCGGATTGCGGTTAAAGACAGGTTCGGGGAGTTGCATCACAATGTTGCTGCAGGATCTGTTGTAGGGGAGTGTGTTGTGTATTATGGCGCTGTACAGTTACCCTAATCTGTATAGAACAATGTTTTCACTGTCCTTCCGGTAATGATCTCTTTACATTTACTCATCATTTTCTTTATAGTCACTCGCTACGACTCAGACGACTTAGGATTATTTATGCATTTGAATGGCACAAAAACACCTCATTTTCCGATCAACTATCTAGACAAGTGCTATAGCGCATTAAAACCTAAGTGGTATGAAGTCGAAAAGACAGTCAAAAAAGCCGCTGAGATTTTTGCCGGGCTTGCCGTTTTAACGTTTGCCGCTACTGCTTGTGCGGCTCTTTATTTCAGCGTAATACCACCCACACTTGTAAAAACAGCACTTGTGTGCGTGACGTTTTTTGCCTCGAGCGTCTTTTTATTCCGCAAAGATCAGTTTTGGAACGACCCCGCTTATCGCATAAAAAAAACGGAAGAAATTGCTCAAGATGTTACGACAAATCAATTGAACTTTTCAGATGTTAAAGAGAAGTATGGGGTAGAGATTGAGCACTACTCCTTATTAAGCCTGATAGATATTCTTTCTCTTTGCCGTTATGGTTTTGTAGAAGAACAGCTCAAAGCTGAGCAAATCGATGTGCTTAAGGAAGACTTTATAGTTTACGATCAGCTGATACCCCTTCATGTAATACCTGAGGGCATTCAAGCGCTAGGCATGACAGAATGTGAGTATCTCAAGCAACGTTGGAAGCTACGAGAATTTACGGAAATATTCGCTGAATCAAAAGAAAAAGAGCTCTTTATCAAAGCACTTAACGATAAGAAATTAGCCGCTTCTGAGTGGGAGGAAAAAGCAATTACGGAAATTGACAAATTGCCACCAGATGTTTTAGGAGCGCTATTAGATCTAAAAATTCTACATGCTGGCACTGCGATAGAGGGGTCTTTTTTAATTACCTATTTCCAAGAGGAAATTGGCGTATGTGATAAACTAGAAACGCTTTTTGCAAGATTCCGAGAATTCCTTTTCGAGCACCGATTAATCGACCTGAAATTTGCTCCTTTGTACAAGCTGGTCATTGCCTTTTTGCATGATAATGTCGAGGCAATTTTAGACAAAACGATGGAGAAGAGTGAAACTTACAAACTATTAATCAAGTGGGAACTGATTCCCGAGCACATCCGAACTTTACTCAAGCTAGCAGTTAATGCCAACGACACAGAAAATTTGATGTATAATACAAATAGAAAAAGCGCGATAAGTACGTTTAAGATTAAAGAAGGGGGGATTAGAAGTGATTTTGAAACGGAGAGAACTTCGTTAATTGATGCGAGCAACACAAGTGAACTGTCCTCTCAAAGACCAGAGACATCCCGCGATGAACGTCTTGCAAAACATAGAGAAACACATGAAGCTGAGTTAAGAGAAATTGATGTGGGTCACCGGGAAAGATGCCAAGGCATTAAGACAAAGTTAGAAGAAGGTTTAGACAACAAATCCACCGTTGATTTTCCCAACACCCTAATAGCCGCGGATCATTTTACACCGCAAAAAAAGGCAGCACGTAATGGAAAAAAATAACGGCAAGCCCACTTCAGGCGGTAAATTGTTTTCGAAAATGCAATTCTTAAAACGCATCGTCCGCAGCCTTATCAAAGGATTGATTATTGTTGCGATTTCCTTAGGCATTGGCATGGCTGGGTATCACCATTACGAAAAAATGGATTGGGTGGATTCCTATGTCAATGCCGCCATGATTTTATCAGGAATGGGTCCTGCCTCGGCGTTAAAGACTGAAAGTGGAAAGTTATTTGCCGGAACGTATGCTTTGTTTAGCGGGATTATTTTTCTGTTTGCAATCGCCATTGCGCTAGCACCGGTTTTCCATCGATTTTTACACAAGTTTCACACCGAAGAAAGAAAAAACAACTAAGCAAAAAAATAAAATATTTATTTGAATACATCATTGTGTTGACGTGAAATTATTTATTATATAAAATGCACTCTTTATTATAATTAACGTTTTAAAGGATGTGTTTTATGGTTTCAAATTCTTCTTTTCTTTCGCCTGATCTTAGTCATTCATCCGCCCTCTCTTTTTATCTCATCAAGCCTTATGGCGAAGGGTGGAGAAATATAACGAATGTTTTTGGATTCAATGTGTTAAATAAAGAAGGATTGCATAGGGGCTCACTAACACTAACTTCAAGGGCTTCGCATTTTGTCGTAGGTGCTCTTCTACTTGTTCCTGTTGTTAATGCCGTGGCACTAGCAGTCCTTTTTCATATTTCAAAAGAATCGCCAAAGTCTTCAAATCCGTCGATTCAAGATGAAAATGAGGGGAGCCAACAACCCGCTCGGACGTTGTCCGCTTCTACCTTGGAATCTTTAAAGCAGGTGCCGCCAGTTGTTGATCCAGCTGTTCCAACGGTGCAGAAAGATGGAAATGAGGGGAGTTTTGAAGAGAAAGATGCTGTTGAGTCCCTTCTTCCTGCTGCTGAGGATCATTTTGCCCCTGCTGAAAGCCCGGTGGCTCCGTTAGCACCCGAAAGTGAGAGTTCATTTAGTTTACCTGATGCCCGCGCAGAGGTTCCGCAAGTAACTCCCTTGGTAGCACCCGCATTAGTTCCTGTCCAAGTTGATGAGGTACGAATTTCTGATGTTCGAATCGATCTACAATTTGCTAAAGCAAAAAAACCGCTGGAAAAAGCTCTCTTGATTGTTCAAACATGTATTGAGGCTTTAGAAAAAAAACGTACAGAAAATCCTTCTTCAATAGAAGAAGGCTTGTTTCGTCGATCAGGTGATACGACCACTACTAACAACTGGGTAAAAAAAACGCTTTCTTCCAAAAAATCGCTAAATTCCGAGCATCCGATTCTTCAAAAGTTATCGACAGAAGAGTGTCACAATATCGCTTCTTTTATGAAAAAAGCCTTAACGGCTAAGGGTAATTATGCAGGCTTACATTTGAGCGGCAAGCAATATAAAGGTATGATGGACCTTTTTTTAGACGAAGCAACACCCGATATTGAAACCCTGAAAGCTGCTTTTGAAATGCTTTCTCCAGAATATGAAAGTATTTACAAGATTGTTTTGCTTTATTTAAATGGCCTTCTGGATCCTGCTATACAACGAGTAACTAAGATGGATGCGAGGAATTTAAGTGTTGTGTGGGGACCCCTATTTTTCAGTACAGCTGACCCAGAACAAGATGCTCTGAATGCTACTAAACACAATACAATTATTCAGTTCATAATCGAACGTGCAAAAGCCCTTTTCTTAAAATAGAAAAAGATAATCCTTCGACGAACCACTGTAGACGTAAAATAAGACAGGCGTTAGGGCAGAGTTAAAGAATCAAAGAACAGATCAATTGCATCAAATGTTTGTCGATTTGCTCAAAGATAAAAGAAAAAACTGATCCGTAGGAAAAAAAGGTAACTCAATAAGTCGTGGCAAAACCGTGCCTTACTGAGAAGTTACGCTGTTACGTTAAATTCCTTATCCTGTCCATCCTAAAATCCTGTTACTTTTTCTAATGAAATCGTTGAAAAAAAACTGTGCGTAGAAGCCTACATTTGTGATAGAACCTAAGCATGCCAAAATGCTTCCGAGAAGTATAACGCATCTTAATCTTTTTGGGTCGGATATTGAAGATGATGCTATTCAATTTTTACCTCAAAACCTAACCAGCTTAAAGATAAATCGTGATCTAATAACAGTCGCTGGTCTGAAGTCTTTGCTAGCACTAGCAACCTTAACTGAACTGCAGTTTGATAATGGGCCGATAATGAGGCGTTAAGCAAGTTCGAATGGGCTGCTATATTCAGCCCGATCCAACTGGCAGGGGAATGAAATTAATGGGAACTCCATAGCGTTGCCAGGTCAGCTCGTGTCTAATTGCAAAAATAGAAGTTTGAATTGATACAATTAGACACTGGCCATAACATCTACATACGTCCTTACGGTGATCAATACTAACGACAATTACATGAATTTTAGCGCCAAAAATTTTATACAAAATCCTGTATCGCCCAACACGTGTTCGGTATAAGTTAACTTCACCAGCAAGCTTTAAGCTACCGTGTTGGCTTGGGTCAGTTTCTAATAAGGTCAGACGGTCCAATATTTTATCTGTGTATCTCCGGTCTATTTCTTTAATAGCTTTTCTAGCGGGTGGAAGAATTTCAGCTGTGTATTTCATGTCTCTTTTTTATATCCCAGTTCTTTTTTAAGTTGATCCAACGGGACCGCATTTTTAATGTTTTCTTTGGTGTAAGCTTCTCTAAATGCAATCAAGTCAAGCGCGTCTTCACACTCTTCTACTGTTTTTAGAATTGCTTGTGTGACAAAATCTTTGAGCGAAACATGCTTCTTTGCACATGCCATTTTTAGATAGACATACTCATCAGCGGGAAACTCAATACTGAGTCTTTTATACTGTTTGTCCATATCATCCTTTCTTTCCGCCCTCATTGGCTAGGAGCTAAAAAATTTTTAGGGGAATGATGTTTCCCTCATCGCAGGCGCTTGGTAAAAAAAACAGGGTATGTCTGTGGGCTGTTTTCAAGCTAGGGATTTTATAAATAACGCTTCCAATCCAACGACCGAAGACGGTTGAAGCCAGATCAACAAACACAGACTAAAGTCTGCGATACAAATTTTATCTACTCGGAATCTTCCACAAAAGAAACATAACATAGATTATCAGACGTTAAATTAGCGACTCATTAGCCCAGATCCTTAAGTTCTCAAGCCCCCCATAATCCAACAAAGCCAGTCTTAGGACGTGATTTTTTTAACATGGGGGTTTTATGCTCCGCTCTTTTCGATTCGTTTCCTCAATGTTTTTTTTGGCTGGTTGCCCGGCCATGCCAGAATTGTTTAAACAGGCGATGGGGTTAATGGTGCCCCAGCTCTTGCCCGATCAAATGTGGGAATTACAAGTGGTTCATTGGATATCGATAATGCAATTGAGGGAGCTTCTAATTTGAGTTTTAACGATCGCTTAGATGTGATACCCTTTTTGATCCGCCTCGGAAAACGGACCATTCGTACAGCTCAGTTTAATACAGCTCTCACAATCGCGATTAATTTAATTTTTACAGCCTTAGCAAACCCTATTCGGTACGAGGAATTTGGCTTTAGCAATTTTGCAGACGTTAGATTAACGATTATCAAAAACAAGACGGGCTAAAAAAAAGTATTCAATAATTGCCATCCCAAGCCCTTCTTCATCTATTTTGATTCGCTTGCGCTTGATTCATTGGAAGTTGTTGCACTTCCATTTCCATTCCTTAAAAACCGCGCGCAAAGAGCCGGTAAAACAAAAAGTGTTAAAAGCGTCGAGCTGATTAAGCCTCCGATAACGACGGTTGCAAGAGGTCTTTGGACTTCAGCCCCCGCGCCCGTTGAAAGTGCCATGGGGATAAAGCCTAAAGAGGCGACAAGTGCTGTCATCAAGACAGGCCGAAGACGTGTAATAGCTCCTTCAACGATAGCTTCTTGCTTTGGTATCCCTTGCTTCATCAACTGAGAAATATAAGTCACCATCACGAGTCCATTAAGCACCGCGATACCGGATAATGCTATAAACCCAACGGCTGCTGAAATGGAAAAAGGGATTCCCCTCAGCCAAAGCGCTAGGATTCCACCAGTAATGGCAAGAGGAACACCACTAAAAACTAAGATAGCGTATTTAACTGAATGAAAAGCACTAAACAGAAGGAAAAAAATAGTAGCAAAACAAAGTGGAACTACTAAGTAAAGCTGCTGGCGAGCAGATTCTAAATTTTCAAATTGCCCACCCCAATCTAGCCAGTACCCAGATGGCATTTTGATTTGGCTCTGAATTTGTTCTTTAGCTTCTTCGACAAAAGAACCTAAGTCTCTTCCTCTAATATTAGTTTCAACGATAAACACACGTTTGCCCTTTTCTCTTATGACTTCATTAACGCCTTCTGTCAGTTTTAATGTCGCGACTTCTTTTAAAGGAACATAGGGAAAGGAGATATGATTTTTTTCTTTTGCCGGTAGGATCACAGGAAGGTCTTCTAAAGACGCAATGTTATGACGCATCTCTTCCGGAAGGCGAATGAGAATATCGAATCGACGATCTCCTTCAAAAATCACTCCTGCTTTTTCTCCCCCAACGGCTGTGGATACGATATCTGAAATATCTTTACCACTAAGACCAAGTCGGCTAATTGCTTCTTGATTAACTTCTATATCTAAGACGGGCTGACCTTGGGTTTGTGTAGATCTTAGGTCAACAGAGCCTGGAATTTTTCTTAAAATTTGGCTAATTTGAGTACCAAGTTTTTCTAAAATTTTATAATCATCCCCATAAATTTTGATAGCAAAGTCCCCTCTTACACCAGCAATAAGCTCATTAAAACGCATTTGGATAGGTTGAGTAAATTCATATCGATTGCCAGGTAGTTTTTGTAAGGTCGATTCAAGACGAGATATCAAGTCGTTCTTTGATAGATTGGGATTGGGCCATTCATCTGTTGGCTTCAACATGACAAAAGTATCGGATACGTTTGGCGGCATGGGATCAGAGGCTAATTCAGCCGTTCCTGTTTTTGAGAAAACGTAGCTAATTTCAGGCTCTTTAATAAGAGTATTTTCTACTTGTAGCTGCATTTTGGTAGATTGATTGATAGAAGTACTGGGAATGCGCATTGCCTGCATGGCGATGTCTTTTTCATCTAAAATGGGCACGAATTCTTGGCCGAGTCGTGTAAAAATAAAATAGGAAGACAAAACCAAAAAAGCGGAAGCGAAAATGATCGACATAGGAAATTTAAGTGTTTTTTGCAGCAGAGGGCGGTACCAAGATTTGGCCATTCGGATAATGAAGTTATCTTTCTCATTGATTTTATGAGAGACAAAGGTAGCGATCATCGCCGGAACAAAGGTTAGTGAAAGAATAAATGCCGCAATTAGGGCAAGAATAACGGTCATGGCCATTGGTTCAAACATTTTTCCTTCAACACCAATTAAAGTCAGAATCGGAATGTAAACGATGATGATAATGGCTTGGCCATACACAGTTGGTTGGATCATTTCTTTAGTAGCCAAGGTGATCTCGTCTTGGCGTTCTAACTCAGAAAGGATTTTTCCAAGAGCGCGTTGCTTTTCCGCAATGCGTCTTAAGCAGTTTTCAGCGATGATAACAGCCCCGTCCACAATGAGTCCAAAATCGAGTGCTCCTAAACTCATCAAATTGCCGCTAATCTTAAATTTAATCATCCCAATGGCAGTTAATAGCATAGCTAAAGGAATGACAAGAGCTGTAATTAAAGCTGCACGGAAGTTCCCCAACATTAGGAATAAGATAAGAATAACTAATAAGGCCCCTTCCGCTAGATTTTTTGTGACTGTGTAAATGGTGGCGTCTACAAGTTTTGTACGATTGAGAGCTGTCGTTACTTCAATGTCGGGAGGAAGTGTTAGATTGATTTGCTTGATTTTTTCATTCACGGCAGCTGAGACTGTTCGGCTATTAGCGCCAATTAGCATGAGGGCGGTCCCTACAACTGATTCCGCTCCATTTCTGCTACCACTTCCCATGCGCATTTCTTGCCCAATGCCAATTTCTGCTACATCTCCAATACGAATAGGAACCCCTTCTTTAGTCAAAACCACAATGCGACTAATTTGATTAGGATGTTTGATGCGGTTGTCAGCTCTGACAAGGTAGGCCTCATTTTTTTGTTCAATATAACCTGCCCCGACGCTTAAATTATTCTTTTCGATGGCTTCTGTTAAATCAGAAAAACTAACCCCTAGCGAGATCATTTTTTGTGGATCGGGGGTAACATGGTACTGTCTAACATACCCACCTATAGAGTCTACACCTGCGAGTCCAGGTACGGACTTTAATTGGGGCCTGATGATCCAGTCTTGTACGGTGCGCAAATAAGAGGCGAGCTCAACAGCTGTTTCGAACTTATGTTTTTCTGGGGTAAGATAAGACCCATCACTTTGCCAACCCGGTTCCCCTTCTTTGACTTCAGCCCCCTTGCCACCCGGATGTTTATAATCGACAGTCCACATGTAAACTTCACCAAGACCTGTTGAGATTGGCCCCATTTTAGGTTCGACACTTGGTGGAAAAAACTCTTTGGCCTCCAAGAGTTTTTCACTAATTTGTTGGCGTGCAAAGTAGATGTTGACTTCATCTTTAAAGATCGCAGTGACTTGTGAAAAACCGTTGCGCGAAAGAGAGCGAGTCATTTCAAGACCCGGAACACTTGCCAGAGCATTTTCAATAGGATAAGTAATTTGTTTTTCAACATCATAAGGCGAAAGACCAGGAGCGATGGTATTGATTTGCACCTGATTATTAGTGATATCTGGTACAGCATCGATAGGAAGGTTTTTAAGTGAATATACCCCATATCCGGCAATCACTAGGGTGAGCAGGATAATGAACAAACGGTTGTAAATGGAGAATCTAAGTATTTTTTCTACCACTAGTGAGTGTGCTCCGCTTCGCCTTTTTCGTATTCCGCTTTCAGTAAAAAGGTATTATTATCAGCATAAATCTCGTCCTGTTCTAGCCCAGACAAAATCTCGACGTTTTTTTCATCCGTTCGTCCTATTTTAACAACTCTTGGAATAAAGCTTTCTCCGTCCACTATAAAAATATGATCTTCTCCTCTAATTTGTTGAATCGCTTCTTTAGAAACGAGAATTGAAACGGGAGTAGCTTCTCTTTGAATGCTCGCTGAAATGAACTTTCCAGGTGTCCAGCGGCCAGAGTTGTTATCGATTACAGCCACAGCCGTTGCTGTTCTTGTCTCTTCACTAATAGTCGGGTTAAAATGAGCGATTTTTGTCGTCATTTTCATACCATCTTGAGTTGTAATTTCAATTAGCTGGTCTTCTTTTAAGTATTGAAGATCGTTAGGGTGCACGTCAATTTCTACCCAAGCTCTATCAAAATTGGCAATCGTATAAGCTTTAATATTATTGCCTACAAGTTCTCCTAGAGTGATGTTTCGCTGAATAACGCGACCTTTAAATGGGGCGCGCATTTCATAAAAACGCAACTTAGTCGGATGTTCTTGGGGAATTCTGTCTACTTCTTCTTCACTCAGACCTATTGAATAAAGCCTTTGTTTGGCAAGCTCTTCGTCAATGGAACCTTCTTCAACAGCAGCTCGTGCATTTAAGTAATCTTGCTCTGGAGAGATTTCCTTAAGACCTTCTTCTCTTTGCAAAAAGGTTTGCCGCAGCTTGAGTTTTTTTAAAGTAGCTAAGTAATTTGACTTTGCCTCTGCCATTTCCTTACTTTCAATCACTGCCAAAACTTCTTCTATTTCAACAGAATCGCCTTGATTCTTTCTAATTTCTTTAACAACTCCGCCAACTTTTGGAATGATATAAGCTATATGGTCCGGATGAATAAGGATTTTTCCCGAGGCTCGAATAAAGTTACGAATGATTCCTGGCTCAGCAGCACGCACTTGAATATTGGCTGTTTGTGTCTTCTCTTTTGTCCATAGGACTTTTTCTTCGCTGTGCTCTCCTTGCATAGGTTGTTGTTCTTTCTGCTCATCCCTATTCTTTTTTTCTTCGGAAGAATGTGCCTCTTCTGCCTCAGAGTGTTCATGTGAATGATTGTGACTTTCCCCGTTAGAGACCCATAAAAAATAGGTTCCTCCAATTAAAGAACTTACTAAAATACATAAAACAAAAACTTTAGTTTTCATAATCACCCTTGCAGTTGTACTCACCACTTAACCTTTCAATTTCAGCTTTTCTAAGATGGTAGGCATTTAAAACATCAAGATACTGCTCTTGAATTTCAAAAAGAGTTCTTTGAGCGTCTAATAAATCTAGGTATTGAAGTTTACCCTTTTGGTAACCTTGTTGGGTTAAATTAAAAGTTTCCATAGCTTCGGTTAAGACGCCATTTTGAAAGACCTCAGCTTTATCAAAAGCCGCAACCCACTGTTCATAAGCCACAGCTAATCTTTCTCTTAAACTTCGTAAGAGCTCTTCTTGCCTAAAGCTTGCTTGGTTAATTTCCTGACGCGCTTTTTGAATATTTCCTTGATTTTGATTAAAAATCGGGATAGGTATTTGAGCTTCAAGAACATATGCATGATCACTTGTATCACCATAGGTACGGTAGCCAGCCCTTAATGTAACATCAGGAATACGGTTAGCTTTTTGCAGCTTGAGATTCTTAGAAGCCGCAAAAATTTGCTGTTGCGACTTTGCTACATCCGGCGTGCTAGAAAGACCAGGAGCAATCTGGCACAGATGTGGAGGATGGAGGTATTCAAATAAATTAAAGGCAAGGGTATCAAAATCAGGACAAGGGCATCCCCACATCGAAGCAAGCCTTTTTTTCGCTTGCATGAGCTGCGAAAAAGCTTCAATGGTTGCAATTTGCGATGACTTTAAAATAATTCTAGCTCTTCTCCTTTGGATAGGAGAGACTTTTCCAGCTTGGACTTGTGCCTCGACAATAATGAAAGTTCTTTCGGCAATAAGTTCTCTTTCTTTTGCTAGTTTTACCTTTTCTTGGGCGATGTAAGTGTTAATAAAGACGGTTGCCAGCTCATACCGCAAATTCTGCCTCGTAATTTGAGCATCCCAAAAAGCAACTCCAGCTTGAGAATCAGCAAATCGCGTTCTAGCCCCTCGCTTTCCTCCAAGCTCAATGCTCTGATATATGCTATAAGTTGTTTGTGCAGATTCCCAACCTTTATATGGCCCAGTTCCCAAAACATCTTCTGCTTCTACCGCGGCAACAGGATTGGGTCTTAAAGAAGCCTGCTTTTTTTCAGATTCTCGTATGGCTATTTCTTCATCCGCGACAACAATCGAGGGCGCATAAGATATCGTGCGATGCCACGCTGTTTCAAGATCAAGGACTAATTCCTGATGGCAAAGCTCTGCTGCATGACATACGCCAAACAAATGAACTGTCAATAAAACGCTAATAATTTTATACATATAGTTAAGCAATCGAGTTAATCCTTGTCTATCATATGCGTTTCAGAGTTAACGCACTGAGAAGGTAAAAATAGTGCGAAAAACCCGAACTCATCGTAGTAATTTTTTTTACATTACCTGAATTAATTTCTTAGGGCAAGCTATTCAGTTCATTGACCTAGAAAAGGCTAAAAATAACATTCTTTATGTCACGGGCAGGGTTAGAATCCATCAAAGTCCGCTCGGGGTCCAGATTGCATTTAAAAACAAAGCAAGCTAGGGCGGCATTTTGGTTCGAATCGGAACCGAACAAGAGCTCGGCCAGGCTGGAGCTAGCGAAGCGGATTATCTAGTGCGGATGCTGCAAGGGTATAACATAAAAACAGTTACAACGACGACGCAGAATAAAGTAACCGGGGGCTCCCCGCCTCTCGCAGGCTGAAGCTGGAAACATCAGGATCTTGCAAGCTCCGTTTCTCGTATCAATTGAATCCTGAAAGAAAAATCTTCGAGCGTTTGCTGCGATCGCTAAAACTTGCAGGCCACAGGTGATTGATTGGACTCATCCTTCACACGTTGAAAATAAAAGAGAATACCTAGATATTCCTGTAAATATTT
>Ga0105045_10001126_pt1 | contig 21420 bp, 22 predicted proteins | sample MAT02_FD_78089 | JGI IMG/M metagenome (GOLD analysis project Ga0105045, IMG submission 78089) | Freshwater microbial communities from Lake Fryxell liftoff mats and glacier meltwater in Antarctica - MAT-02 (megahit assembly) | ecosystem: Environmental > Aquatic > Freshwater > Ice > Liftoff... | reverse complement strand
GACCGTGCATCGGCGCAAGGGGACCGCAGTCTCGATGGCCTCGGCCACTCGCTTGGCCGCCTTCGACGACGGCAGCGGCCCGAGGTAGAGCGCGCCGTCGTCGCGGATGGCCTTGACGACCGAGAGGCGCGGGAACGCCTCTTCGGTGAGCTTGAGGTAGGCGTATTGGCGCCAGTTGGTGGACTGGCGGTTGAACCGTGGCTCGAGGCGGTGGATGAGGCGAACCTCGAGCACGGCGGCCTCGAGCGCGCTGGGGCAGACCACGTGGTCGATGCGCTGGACCTCGCGCAGGAGCTGGCCGACCTTTCGTCGGTCGTCGGACCCGAAGTACGACCGCACGCGCGCCCGCAGATCCGTGGCCTTGCCGACGTAGAGCGTGCGGCCGCTGCCGTCGCGAAACAGGTACACCCCCGGCTTGCGGGGGAGGTGCTCGGTGAGGCGAAGCTTGGCCGCTTGGGGGTGCGCAGCCAGGGTGGGCAGTGCCGTCAGGTCTTCGAGACCACAGACGCCGAACGCGGTGGCCCGCTCGATGAGCAGGTGGAGCAGATCCGCGGTGGCCAGGGCGTCGTCGAGCGCCCGGTGGCTGGGCCGGTGGGGGAGCCGGAAGCGGTCGGCCAGGGTGCCGAGCTTGCAATTGGGGACCTCGTCTCGCACGAGGCGACGAGCGAGGCGCAAGGTGTCGAGGACGCGGTTGGGGAGTGGGTCGCGTCCGGCACGGGCCATGGCGGCGTTGAGGTAGCCGAGGTCGTAGCTCACGTTGTGGCCCACGATGACGCTGTCGCCCAGGAACTCCAGGAACGTCGGCATCACCGAATCGGGCGGTGGTGCATCGGCCACCATCGAGGTGCTGATGCCGGTGAGCCGGGTGATCTGCAGCGGAATGGTGTGGCCGGGGTTCACGAAGGTCCGGAACGTGGCTTCGACCTCGCCCCCGCGCACCCGCACGGCGCCGATCTCGGTGATTCCGCCATCGGCGGCGGTCCCGCCGGTGGTCTCGAGGTCCACCACGCAGAACGTGACCTGCTGCAATGGCGTGCCGAGGTCATCGAAGCTGCGCTGCATGGGCGAACCGTAGCGAACACGTGTGCGACGAACAAGTGTTCCATGGGGGCGTCCCGATACGCTCGTGGCGTGTCCATGCCCGCTCGCTATCGATGCACGTCTTGCGGCAACCTCACGCGCTTCGACGTCACCTCCGCCCGCCGAACCCGCGCCTACCACCACTTCACCGTGGGCGGGGAGCTCTCGGTCGAAGATGAGGTGGTGCTCGACGAGCAGATCGAATCCGTCGAGTGCCGCTGGTGCGGCGCAGCCGGCCACGTCGAGTTCGTCGACGGAGCTGCCGAGCCCCAGACCGGGAGCTAGCGCGCTGAGCTCGCTCTCTCGCCCCGGCGACAAGCGGTTGCGCGCCGCTGCTCGGCTGGCGGTGGCCATCGCGATCGAGGGCGAACAGGCCGACCCGCGCGTCCCCTCGCCTCCCGCGCTGCGGCCAGTGCTCGGGTTTTCGCGCTTGTCCTCGGCGGCCTACGGGGTCATCCATCGGGTGGTCGACGAGGACGGCGTGTTCCGGGCCCGGGTGGCCGCTGCGGCAGACGAAGAGGTCATTGGGCGGGCCGGATGGCTGTGGCTCCACCGTCCGGTCGACTGGGCCGACGACGCCGTCTTTTCGGGCGAGGCTACGCCTGAGGCCTCGCTGCTGGCGGCAGGAGGAGGGGGAGGCGATCGAGCGAAAGACCCGGCCGCCAAACACCGTCGTGCCGCCGAGAAAGCGGAGGCTTCCCGCAAGCGAGTCGCCGACGACCTCGCGGTGGCCCGTCGCAAGGAGCAGGCACTGCGCACCGCCAACGAGGAGCTGGCGGCGCGGGTATCCCAGCTCGAGGCAGAGCGGAGCGCGGCCATGCGTACCGCGAAGGCCAACGAGGCGTCCTTGGCCTCGGCCCGGGGGGACCTCAAGGTGGCCCGGGCTGCCACGCGCCAAGCGGAGGCCGAGCTCGCCGAGCTCCGGACCCGAACCGCGTTCGACGACCCGTCGGATCAGGTGGGGCCGGGCGTGGCCGACGAGGTCCGCGCTGCCGCGGTCGTTGCCGCAGAGCTCTCGGCGGCGCTCGGTCGGGTGGCGAAGGAGCTCCAGGTGACGGGCGAACCAGCACCAGCACCTCTCGGGTCGCGCTCGAACGACCCCGTCGGTCAGCGCCCGAACGCCGCGCGGCGCACGAAGGCACCGAAGCGGCCATCTCCCGCGCTTCCCCCGGGCATCTTCGGCGCCACGCCACAGGCCCATCGCCACCTGATCACCGATGCCGCCAACCTCGTGGTGGTCGACGGGTACAACGTGGCGCGGGCGGCATGGTCCGATGCTGCACCGGAAGAGGAGCGACGGCGGACCGTGGCGCTGCTCGATGACGTGCAGGCGCGCTCGGGTGGTTCGGTCATCGTGGTGTTCGATGGCGACAGCTCGGTCACCTCGTCTGTCGCCAGCAAGACCGTGCGCGTCCGGTACTCCGCCTCGGGCCAGACGGCCGACGCGGCGATCTCGGCGTTGATTGCCGAGGTGCCCGGGGGGCGTCCCATCGTGGTCGTCTCGTCGGACCGCGAGGTGGCGGCTGATGCCCGACGCCAGGGCGCGGGGACCATCGGAGCGCGCGACTTTCTGGTTGCCGCCGGACGGTAGGCGCCTGGCACCTGTTCGTTGTCAGACCCCCTGGGGAGGATGGACGCATCGCCCCAAGGAGGTCCCCATGGTCTGTTTCCCCGACGAGTTCGAGCCCCCGTCCCCGTCGGTCCTGCACATCGATTGCGACGAGTGCGCCCTGCAGCACACGTCCGCGTGCAACGACTGCGTCATCACGTTCCTGTGCGGTACCGAAGCACCGTCGCCCGTCGTGGTCGACCTGGCCGAGGCCCGTGCCATGCGCCTGCTCGACGAGGGCGGGCTGGCCCCGCCGCTGCGGCACCGGCGCTCGACCGGGTAGCCACTTGCCGGCGTGCGACGATGGCCTGGATGTGCACCTGGGACCACCTCGAATCCATCGGCATGCAGGCTGGTCTCGATGTGGTGGCGGCAACCTCCGCAGAGTCCTTCCCCGAGGTGGAGCGCACGCTGCTCGAGCGCCGTGCCGCGGGCTTGGCCGGGTCGATGCAGTTCACCTATCGCAACCCGTCTCGATCCACCGATCCGGCACGGACGCTTCCCAGCGTCCAAACGTTGATTGCCGGCGCAACGTCGTACCACCGCGACCCTCCCGCACGTCCCGCAGGTCCGACCGGTCGGGTCGCCCGCTACGTGTGGGCCGACGACCAGGATCGCTTGCTCGCGGGGCTCGAGGCCATAGCGGGTGCGCTCATTTCCGCCGGACACCAGGCCTGCGTCGTGTCGGACCAGAACCACCTCGTCGATCGTGCTGTCGCCCACCGCGCTGGCCTGGGCTGGTTCGGAAAGAACGCCAACCTCTTGCTGCCCGGTCGAGGGAGCTGGTACCTGCTGGGCACCGTCCTCACCGACGCCAAGATCGACGACGCGCCTCGTCTTGTTGCCGTTGAGGACGGCTGCGGCACCTGCGAACGGTGCCTTCCCGCCTGCCCCACCGGGGCGATCGTTGCTCCTGGGGTGGTCGATGCTCGGCGATGCCTGTCGTGGTCGCTCCAGGTTGCCGGTTCGTTCCCTCGAGAGCATCGGGTGGCGCTCGGCGACCGGATCTACGGCTGCGACGACTGCCAGGAGGTGTGCCCGCCCAACCGTCTCGAAGTCCGCCGAGCGTCGCCTGAGGGCAGTGGCACCCCGGTGGCGATCGGTCGGGCCGAGCGGGCGTGGGTCGACCTGTTGGACCTGCTGCGTTGCACCGACGAAGAACTGCTGGCGCACCACGGCCGGTGGTACATCCCCAACCGCGACCCGCGATACCTGCGCCGCAACGCGCTGGTGGTGCTCGGCAACGTGGCCGACGGGACCGATCCCGAGGTTCGGAACGCGCTTCGCGAGGCCCTTGCCCACCCCGATCCGCTTCTCCGCGCCCATGCCGTGTGGTCGGCACGGCGTCTCGGGTGCGACGATCTCCTGGTGGCCCTGGCGAACGACCCCGACCCCGATGTTCGCGCGGAGCTCAACTCGGTCGTTCCCCTGCGAGGTGGGGCATGAAGCATCTGTTGGTCACGAACGATTTTCCGCCCAAGATCGGCGGCATCCAGTCGTATCTCTGGGAGTTGTGGCGGCGGCTGCCCGCCGCCGAGGCGGCCGTGCTGACCACCGCGTACGGAGGCTCCGCAGCCTTCGACGCTTCAGCACCGATCCATGTGGAGCGCATCAAGCAGTCGGTGATGGTGCCCACGCCCGCACTTCGTCGCCGGATCGACGAGACCGCTGAGCGCGTCGGCGCCGAGTTGATCTTGCTCGATCCCGCACTTCCGCTTGGCCACCTCGGCCCCTCTTTGGCCCGCCCCTACGGCCTGATCCTCCACGGCGCGGAGGTCACCGTTCCCGGACGGGTGCCGGGTCCACGCCATGTCCTGGCGCGCGTGCTGCGACGCGCCGAGGTGGTCATCGCCGCCGGCGGCTATCCGGCCGACGAGGCCGAACGCGCCGCCGGCGTGGGGTTGCCCGTCGTGGTCATCCCCCCGGGGGTCGATACCGAACGCTTCGTTCAACTGTCGCCGGCGGAGCGGTCGACGGTCCGCCACCAGCTCGGTGTGGCACCGGAGACCACGCTGGTCGTCTCGGTCAGCCGACTGGTTCCACGCAAGGGCATGGATGTCCTCATCCGAGCGGCGGCCAAGCTGGCGCCCAGCCACCCCGAGCTCGAGGTGATGATCGTTGGCACGGGACGAGACGAGGCCCGGCTGCGTCGGTTGGCCGCCGACCTCCGCGCGCCCGTGCGGTTCCTCGGCCGGGTTGGCGACGATGACCTTCCTGGTGTCTACGGTGCCGCCGACGTCTTTTCGATGGGCTGCCGGAACCGCTGGCTCGGCTTGGAGCAAGAGGGGTTCGGCATCGTCTTTCTCGAGGCCGCTGCGTGCGCGGTCCCCCAGATCGCGGGCCGGAGCGGGGGCGCGGCCGAGGCCGTGGCTGATGGAACCACGGGCCTCATCGTCGACGACCCCTCCTCGGTGGCCCAGACGGCAGATGCCTTGCGACGCCTCGTGGTGGATCCCAACCTCCGGGCGTCGATGGGCCGCGCCGCACGTGGCCGTGCCGTGACCGACTTCTCCTACGACGTGCTCGCTGAACGACTTCAGGCATCGCTCCAAGCGGTAGGCCCCTCATGACGCCGCTCCCGCCCATCGAGGGCCAGCGGCTGCTCGTTGCCGATCTGCTGGGCACGATCGCCCTGGTGGCCGTCACGATCCTGGCGGCGTTCACCACGTCGACGCCCGCTCAAGTCATCGGTCTGGTGGTGGCCGGCGTGCTGTTCGTGGGCGGCTGCGGTGCATTCGCCGTTGGCTTCGTGCGGGCCGCGGGCCGCAGCCGAACCGAAGCAGTGGACCTCGCTGGCCTCTTCTACCTCACTGGTTCTGCACCCGACGCCGCCCGCCGCTGGTTCCTGGGGCTGTGGTTCGCGCAGATAGCGGTCGCCGTGGCCGCCATTGCGGTGAGCCGACCACCGTTCGCGGTGATGGCACCGGTTTGGGGGATCGGGATCATCACGTGGTGGGCGTCGCTCCACGCCAGCTTCTCGCCCCGGCAGGGCCACGCGTCCAAGTAGCCTTCGGTGCCGTCCCATCGTCGGGACCACGAGCGACCCCACCACCTGGAGCGTCCCGAACCCCATGGCTGACCATGTCATCGAGAAGACCACCATCGCGGCACCGCCCGATGCCGTGCTCGCAATCCTCCTCGACTTCCCGCATTATCCGGAGTGGGTCAAGGACCTGAAGGCGGTCGAGGTGCTCGCGGTTGACGATCAGGGCCGGGCCACCTCGGTCCGCTTCCGTGCTGCCGGAATGGGGCGCAGCACCCAGTACACGTTGGGATACGACCACTCCACGCCCGGGGTGCTCGCCTGGGTGCTCACTGATGGCGACATCACGCGCAAGCTCGACGGCCGGTATGTGCTCGAGCCGGCGTCCGACGCCACATCGGGAACGGAGGTCACCTACGAGCTCGAGGTGGAGCTCGTCATTCCGCTGCCAGGATTCGTGAAGCGGCGGACGCAGGGCAAGATCATGCATGCGGCGCTCGCCGAGCTGAAAGCGGTCGCGGAGGGGTCGTACCGCTAAATGCGCGTCTTGCTGTTCACCGGCAAGGGTGGCGTGGGCAAGACCACCACGGCGGCGGCTACGGCTCTGTGTTGCGCCGATGCGGGTTTGCGCACGATGGTGCTCAGCACTGATCCGGCGCACTCGCTGGCCGACGCCTTTGGGCAGGATCTCGGTGACCTGGCCGTCGAGATCGTGCCGGGCCTCTGGGGCCAACAACTCGACGCGCAGGGACGCATGGAGGAGACCTGGTCGGAGATCCAGGCGTGGCTGCTCGAGGTCTTCCAGTGGGCGGGGGTGGCGGCAATCGAGGCCGAGGAGCTGTCGGTCATCCCCGGCCTCGACGAGATCTTCAGCCTGAGCGACATCAAGGCCTACGCCGAGAGCGGCGAGTGGGATGTGGTGGTCGTCGACTGCGCACCCACTGCCGAGACGCTCCGCCTGCTGAGCTTGCCCGAGATCATGCGCTGGTACATGGACCGCGTGTTCCCGATGAGTCGCAAGGTCAACAAGGTCGTGGCCCCGCTGCTCGGGCGGGTGGCCGGGCTTCCGGTGCCCGGCGACGAGGTCTTCGGCTCGGCGTCTCGCTTCTACGAGCGCCTCGACGGGGTGCGTGAGCTCCTGACCGACACCGAACGCACCAGTGTGCGGCTGGTGGTCAACCCGGAGCGGCTGGTCGTGGCCGAGGCCCGACGAACTCACACGTACTTGTCGCTGTTCGGCTATCGGGTCGATGCGGTCGTGGCCAATCGCCTACTGCCCGAAGCGATCTCCGATCCCTGGTTCGACGAGTGGAAGGCGCGCCACGCCGAGCACCTGAGCTCCATCGAAGAAGGGTTCTCGCCGTTGCCGATCCTGCGAGCTGAGCTGGCATCAGACGAGCTTGTCGGCGTCGACGCCCTGCGAGCGTTCGCCGAGGGGCTCTATGGCGACACCGACCCAGCCGCGGTGATGCACCCGGGCGAGCCGCTGCGAGTCGAGCGCAAGGGCAACGGTTTCGAGCTCACCATCGAGCTACCTTTCGCCGAGAAGGACGAACTCGAGCTTGGACGTCGTGATGACGAGCTGCTCATCCGGGTGGGGAGCCACCGTCGGGCGCTCCTGCTGCCTGATTCACTTCGGCGCCGTCCGGTCGGTGCCGCCTCGCTTCGCGATGGAAAGCTGCGCGTCACCTTCGCCGGTGACGCAACGGCGGCGAGCGCCGAGGCTTCGGCGACGGCCGATCGCAGCGATCAGAGCTGGCGTGATGCGGGTGCGCGTTCGCGTGGGCGTGGGCGTGGGCGTGGAGCATCGTGACCGGCGACAAGGGACCAGGACACGATGAGCGAACCGACCAGGATCCACGGATCGAGGCGGGTCTTGAACACCTCCAACGAGCAGCGAGCGAGCTCATCGCCGCTTCCCGTGCGCTGCTCGATGTGGCCGAGGAACTTGTCGAGGACCCCGCCGCCGCCGCAAGCATCATCGAGGTGCTCGGCAGCATCACCGCGCGCCGCTCTGGAGGGCCGGCCCGCACCGGTACCGGACGCCCTCGCGAGCACGGCCCAGCGGCAGCTGACCAGGGCGCCCACGACGATGGCGAGCCTCCAGTCCAGCGCATTCCCGTCTCGTGAGCTGGGTCCGGTCCCCCGGCGGCATCCCATCAAGTACCGTCACGTCGGCGATGACGTGGCCCAGTCGTAGAGGAGGAGGGTGGCGATGAAGGTACTCCACATGCGCGAGGTCGACGGCGATCGCGCCGAGGTGGTGTTCCACGGCCAGGTCACAGTCATCCGCGGACTTGATCCCTTGCGGCGGGCGTGGCTCCTCGAAGTGCTCGGTAAGTTGGCGTCGGGTGACGATCCGGCGGCCCGCGGCGAGATCCTGGCCCACGGGATGTCGTTCCCCCTCGACCACGCCTCGCTGGCCCTGCTCGACCTCGATGAGGCGGTTCCAACTGTGGTGCGCGCCGAGGACCTGCCCGGTCACGACCCGCGCCTCGCCGAGGCGGCGACCGCCCGAGACCGGGCGCTCGTGCGCCGACGCGACCTCACCGGCCAGATCACCCAGCAGCGCAACGCGTTGGCCGCAGCCGTCGCCGAGCGCGCCGCAGCGGGTGAAGCAATCGAAGAGTTGCAACGCGGCGATGGCGAAGCGCGCTCGGCCATTGCCGCGGCCGAGGCCGCCCACGCTCGACTCGAAGCCGAGGTGGCCTCGGCCGTCGAAGGACGAGCTCGCAACCACCAGGCACTCATCGCTGCGGTGCAGGCGCGCGACCTGGCCAGCGAGGCACGAGCGGGGGCGGCAGAACGCCTGGAGCGAGCCCTGGAGCGTCGGCGGGGGGCGATGGCCGCGGCTACCGAGGCCGCCGCCCATCTCGAGCAGGCCCGCCCTCTCGTCGCTCACGACCCAACCGATGCCCTCGTAGCCGCTCGATCGGCACTGGCGGTCGCAGAGGCGGCGGCCGGCGAGGCCGACCCTGATGCGGGCAGCTCCCCGGCGAGCCGCACGCTTGCGGATCTCGAGCGTCGGCGGGTCGAACTCGTGCGCCTGCGCGAGGCCGTGGGCGACGATGAGAGCCGTGCGGTCTCTGTTGGGCTCGATCGACTGCTCGAGGCGGGGTCCGAGGCCCCGCCGGTGGTGGCGGCGCTGGCCTTGGCCGATAGCTGGCGGGACCTCCACCAGCAGATCGGCGCGCTCGACACGGGGGTATCCGACGAGGAGTACGCCGCCGAGCAGCGCGTTGTGCAAGGCCGCCAGGCGGTCATCGAGGCCGAGGCCGAGTACAACCAACCGGTCCTGACCCCAGAGCAGATCACGAAGGTCGAGGCTGCGCATGCCGCGGTGCTCGAGGCGCAGGACCGCAGCGAAGGTCGTTTCGGGGGGAGCCGGCTGCGCAAGAAGCTTGACGAGGCTCGCAACGAGGAGCGCCGGGTGCTCGAGCGCCTTGGCTTTTCGACCTACGCCGACTACATGATGAGCTCGTCGAGTCGCGGCGTCGGACCGGCCAACCGCACCACGCTCGAGAACGTCCGGCTACACCTGAAGATGGCCGAGGACGACCTGGCGTCGCTGCCAGGCGCCGCGGATAGGACCCGGCGGCGCGTCGAATTGCTCCAGCGCCGCGATGCCGTGTCGCCGAAGGTTGCCGCCTTGCTCGGCCACGAGCCGACCGGCCCCGAAGCCGAAGACGAGCTGCGCGCCATGCGCGAACCCGTCTCGGCCGACGAGGCGGCCCTCGATCACCTGGCGGCCGAACTCGAGTCTGCGGGCGTCTCATTGGGTCCGCCACCGCATGAGCGCGAAGACCTCGTTCTCTTGGCCCGCTTCTACCTCTCCGAGCAGGGTGAGGCCGAAGCCCGGCGGAGCGAGATCGAGGGTTCGCTTGCTGCGCTCGATGGGGCCATCGAACGGACCCGGCTCGCCCACGACCGTGGCGACCATGATGCTCCCGACCTCTCCAACCTTCCCGAGCTCGCCTTGCCGGTGGACGCGGCGGGTGTGGCCGAAGCTGCCGATGCGCCCGGTCAGGCGCGCACCTTGCGAGAGGCTCGATGGGCCGAGGTCGCAGGTGCTCAGGAGGCGGTGGCGGTGGCCGAGGCGGAGGTTGCGCTGCACCGCGAGGCGGCGGCGTCGCTGGCTCGCCTCGAGGGCGACCTGGCCGCAGCGGGGATCGAGGAGGAGCAGGCGGCTGTTGCGGTCACCGAAGCCGAGGCCGAGCTGGATCTCGCCAACGGGCCGAGCTTCGATCATGCCGTTGAAGCAGTCACTGAGGCAGAGGCCTCAGTGGCCGGCTCGGCAGGACGCGAGGACGCGGCGCGCCAAGCAATCGAGGACTTCGTTGGCGATGCTGGCCTGACGTCGCTGGTGGCCGATGCCGGGCAGCGCCTCGCCGTCGGCGAGCGTGCGGTCACCGAGGCGGCCGCGGCCGAGCAGATGACGGCGGCGTTGCTCGCTGAGGTCGACGCCGCGTTCGCGGCCGCAACCGGCGCCGAGCAACAGGCGCTCGCCGACGCAGGATCCATCGACCGGGACCAACTGGTCGAAGACATCGAATGGGCGCTGATGGCTCGCCTCGCCGCGGTGCGCAATGTCGGCCTCGCCGGTTCCGTGCCGCTGGTGCTCGACGATCCCTTCTCCGTGCTCGACGAAGATGAGCTCACCCGAGTGCTCAACCGGGTCGCCCGTCTCGCCGATGCCGTGCAGGTGGTGCTCGTCACCGACCAAGAGGCGGCGGTGGCCTGGGCGGCCCAGATCGGCTCCGACCGCGCGCTGGTGCACACGGCCTGAGCATCGGGCGTGTCAGGCGAAGCTGGTGCCCATGGCCCGCTCTTGGCTCTCGGCGATCTCGATGAGCGCCTTCGCTCGCCCCTCGAAGCCCCGGGTGTTGGCGAACTTGCCGGGCTCGAGCTGCTTGTAGACCTCGAAGAAGTGCTCGATTTCGCCGGTGAGGTGATCGGGCAGTTGGTCGATGTCTTGCACATGGTCCCAGCGCGGATCCCCGTGGGGGACGCAGATGATCTTGGCGTCGGGCCCGGCATCGTCTTCCATCCAGAACACTCCGACGGGCCGGGCTCGCACCCGACAGCCGGGGAACGTGGGCTCCTCCATGATGACCAGCGCATCGAGAGGGTCGCCATCTTCGCCCAGCGTATGGTCGACATACCCGTAGTCAGCGGGATACACGGTGGCGGAAAAAAGCCGCCGGTCGAGCCAGATCTCGCCCGTCTCATGGTCGATTTCGTACTTGTTCCGGCTGCCACGCGGGATCTCGACGACGATCGGTACATAGGGGGGCGCTTCGCTCATCGGCCCAGCTTGGCAGGTTGGCCGGGGCCGCAGATCCGGTTCCCAGACCCTCAGTACCGCAGAACTAGGGTCGATCGGTATGGAGTTCCGCCGGATCACGAACCTACCGCCCTACGTCTTCACCATCATCGATGGCCTCAAGATCGAGGCCCGGCGTGCGGGCATCGACGTGGTCGACCTGGGTTTCGGCAACCCCGACCTTCCCTCGCCCGCGGTAGCCGTCGAGAAGCTGTCCGAGGCCGCCCACAACGCCCGCAACCATCGGTACTCGTCGAGCAGGGGGATCCCCAAGCTGCGAGAGGCAGTCGCGGACCTGTATCTCCGGCGGTTCGGGGTGACCCTCGACCCCGAGCGCGAGATCATCTCCACCATCGGTGCCAAGGAGGGGTTCAGCCACCTCATGTGGGTGCTGCTCCAGCCTGGCGATGCGGCGTTGGTTCCGTCGCCGTCGTACCCGATCCACATCTGGGGTCCACACCTGGCTGGAGCCGATGTCCGCGAGATTCCGATCGGCACCGACCAGGACTTCTTCGAGAACATCCAAGAGGCATACGAGTACTCGTGGCCCAAGCCGCGCGTCATCGTGCTGAGCTTCCCGCACAACCCCACCACGGCCTGTGTCGATGTCGACTTCTTCCAGCGGGTGGTGGACTTCGCCCGCGAGAAGAACGTGATCGTGGTGCACGACAACGCGTATGCCGAGCTGGGCTTCGACGGGTACGAGCCGCCGAGCATCCTGCAGGCCGAGGGGGCCAAGGAATGCGCCGTGGAGCTGTACTCGATGACCAAGTCGTTCTCGATGGCCGGGTGGCGCGTGGCCTACCTCGTGGGCAACAGCGAGGTGGTCCAAGCCCTGGCGAAGCTCAAGAGCTACCTCGACTACGGCACGTTCCAGCCCATCCAGATCGCCGCCACGGTCACCCTCAACGAGGACCCCGATCACCCGCGCGAGGTGCAGCCCATCTACCAGGCTCGTCGCGATGCCCTGTGCGACGGGCTGAATCGGATCGGGTGGGAGATCGAGCCGCCCCGCGGCACCATGTTCGCATGGGCGCCCATTCCCGAGCCCTACCGGGAGCTCGGGTCGATCGAGTTCGCCTCGATGCTGGTGCGGGAGGCGCAGGTGGCGGTGTCGCCCGGAGTCGGCTTCGGCCCCGGCGGCGATGGCCATGTCCGCTTCGCCCTCATCGAGAACGAGCAGCGCATCGGTCAGGCCGTCCGTGGCCTGAAGAAAGCCCTCATCAAGCTCGGCTGAGGCTATTCCTAGGGGCGAGCGCGCCCTAGGAGGCCGTGGAGGCAGAAGTTGACGGCGGTGTCGAGCACGTCCGGGGTGGGTTCGAGCACCCCGCGATGCACCAGGTGGATGAGGTGCGTGTGCACGCCCAGCAGGGCATGCGACAACAGCACGGGATCGCCCGTGGCGATCTCGCCCGCATCCATGGCTTCAGAGAGCTGGGTGGCTGCATCGTTGACGGCGACCTGTTCGCCCTTGCGCAGCCCACCGTTGAAGCGATCGTCGGTGGCGGCGAACTGGAACAGGCGGAAGAAGTCGGGATGCTCGATGGACCATTCCATCGAGGCGCGGATCCCGCGCTCGACGCGCTCCGAGGGTGAGGCGATATCTGCGATGGCCGCGCGCTGGCGCCTTCGGAGGTCGCGCTGGGCCTCGGTCAAGATGGCACGGAGGAGTTCCTCTTTCGAGTCGAAGTACCAGTAGAAGACGCCCTTGCCGACGCCCAATCCTTCGGTGATCTCCGCCACCGAGGTGGGGTGGAACCCGTTGACCGCGAACCGTGCTGTGGCATAGTCCATGAGCTGGCGCCGCCGCTCGAGTCCTCGTTGGGTCAGCCTCCGGTCCATCGGGCGGGCACGGTACGGCTACTTGACCGAGCGGTCAAGTAGTCACCGAAGGGGGCGCGCAGACGAAACGTTGCGTTCACACCTGCCGCCTAGGGTCCATGCCATGGAGAGCTACGTGCTTCGGGTGTGGCTGCCTGATCGACCCGGTGCCCTGGGCGCAGTGGCCAGCCGGATCGGTGCTGTCAAAGGTGACGTCATCGGCATCGAGATCCTCGAGACCGGTCAAGGCCAGGCGGTGGATGAACTCGTGGTGCAGTTGCCTGATGCCACCTTGGTGGACCTGCTGGTCAGCGAGGTCCGCCAGGTTGACGGCGTGAAGGTCGAGGAGGTGCGATCGATCGGACCGGAGGGACACGACCCTCGGCGCGCCACGCTCGAGACCGCCGCACAACTGGTGGGCGCCTCCTCGCGCCAGGCGCTGCTCGAGGTGGCACGCGACGTGGCCCCGCGGTCGCTTTCTGCGGCCTGGGTGGCGGTCGTCGACCTCAACACCTCGGCCGCGCTGGTGGCAGGTGATCGTGCGCCGAGCGAGAGCTGGCTCGGAGCGTTCGTGCACGGGGCCACGACGGCGGCCGAGCTGCGCGGATCTTGGAACGAGGGGGGTGGCAACGACGTCATCTGGTCGCCATTGCCCGAGGTCGCCCTCGCCATCGTGGCCGGACGAGACAAGGTTGCCTGGCGCGAGCGCGAGCGCCGTGAGCTCGATGCGCTGGCGCACATCATCGCGCTGCGCTGGGCCGAACTTCCCTCCTGAGCCCGCCCGCCCCGCCGCTAGGCGTCGGTTGCCCAGCCTCGGCTGCGGCCGACCGCAGCAAGCCATCGGGCGTGGGTTGCATCGGCACGGGCGCGATCGAGTCCGGGCGAGAACTGGGCGTCAAGTGCCCAGTTGGCCTCGATGTCGTCGGTCGAGGCCCACACGCCTTCGGCCAAGCCAGCCAGGTAGGCCGCGCCCAGCGCTGTGGTCTCTTGTACGACCGGACGCCGCACCGGCACGCCGAGCTGATCGGCCTGGATCTGCAGGAGCAGGTCCATCACCGCAGCGCCTCCATCGGCGCGAAGACCGACGACGGGGTAGCCCGAGTGCGACGACATGGCATCGACCACATCACGGGTCTGGAACGCCATCGACTCGACCACGGCCCGGGCCAGGTGCGCCTTGGTGGTGCCGCGGGTGACGCCCACCAGGGTTGCCCGCGCGTACGGGTCCCACCACGGGCTGCCGAGACCAGTGAAGGCGGGGACGAAGTAGACGTCATCGGTGTCGTCGACGGTGGCCGCCAGCGGTCCGACCTCTGCCGAGGCGGCGATGACGCCGAGGCCGTCGCGCAGCCATTGCACGGCCGAGCCGGTTGAGAAGATGGCGCCCTCGAAGGCGTAGTCAGTGCGGGTGCCGCCGGTGCCGTCGGGGATGGACCAGGCGACGGTGGTGAGCAGTCCCTCGACTGGATCGGGGCAGGTCGGACCCACGTTCATCAGCACGAACGAGCCCGTGCCGTAGGTGTTTTTGGTGGCTCCTGGAGCGAAGCACGCTTGGCCGAACAGCGCTGCCTGCTGATCCCCGGCGATACCGCTGATGGGGATGCCCGGAGGCAGGCCGCTCGAAGCGTGGGTCACGCCGAAGCGGCCGCTCGACGGCCGCACCTCGGGCAGCACGTGCATGGGGACGCCGAAGAGGTCGCAGAGCTCCGGTGACCACTCGAGGGTGCGGATGTCGAACAGCATGGTCCGGGAGGCATTCGATGGGTCGGTGGCGTGCACTTCGCCCCCCGTGAGGTTCCACAGAAGCCAGGAGTCGATGGTTCCGATCGCCAGGTTGTCGTCGGCCTCGACCCCGCCCTCCTGCAGCAGCCAGGCAACCTTCGACGCCGAGAAGTAGGGGTCGAGCACCAAGCCTGAGGTGGCCCGCACCAAAGGCAGGTATCCGTCGGCTTCGAGCTGATCGCAGCGAGCAGCGGTGCGTCGGTCCTGCCACACGATGGCGCGGTGGCGGGGGAGCCCCGTTCGGCGGTCCCAGGCCACGATCGTCTCGCGTTGATCGGTGATGCCGATGGAGGCCACCGGCTGCTGGAGCGACGAGATGAGCTCTGCGGTGGTGCCGACGATGGCGTTCCAGATCTCCGTGGCGTCGTGCTCCACCCACCCTGGGCGTGGGAAGTGCTGGGTGAACTCGCGGTAGCGGTAGCCGACCGGTTGTCCGTTGGAGTCGACGGCGAAGGCGCGTACACCGGTGGTGCCCGCGTCGAGAGCGATCACGACGGCCATGTGCCGACGGTAGCGTGCGCCCATGCGCATCGGGATGCTGACCGGCGGTGGCGACTGTCCGGGGCTCAACGCGGTCTTGCGCGGGGCGGTGCGAGCGGTCGAGGTCGAGCATGGCGGAACGGTCATCGGCTTTCGCGATGGGTGGCGGGGCGTGCTCGAGGACTCTTGGGAGATCCTCGACGTGAACCGCTGCCGGGGGATCTTGCCCCGCGGCGGCACCATCCTCGGCACCTCGCGAGACCAGCCCTACCGCCAGGCCGGCGGGGTGGGGCTGGTGGCGGGAGCGATGGAACGTCACCAGCTTGACGCCATCGTGGCCATCGGAGGCGACGGCTCGATGGGGGTCGCGAAGGACCTGCACCGCGACGGCATCCCGGTGGTCGGCGTCCCCAAGACCATCGACAACGACATTGCCCTCACCGAGATGACCTTCGGCTTCCAAACAGCCGTGCAGGTCTGTACCTTCGCCATAGATCGCCTCCACACCACCGCCGAGAGCCACGATCGCGTGCTCGTCGTCGAGGTCATGGGGCGACACGTGGGTCACATCGCAGTCTGGGCCGGGATCGCCGGCGGGGCTGCCATCACGCTGGTGCCCGAGGAGCCCTTCGACATCGACGACGTCGCCAAGCGCATCACCGCCCGGCACCACCACGGCAGCTGGGCCACCATCGTCGTCGTGGCCGAGGGGGCGCTGCCGGCCGAAGGGACCATGGACCTGCCGAAGCCGCCGGTCGACGCCTACGGCCACCAACGGCTCGGCGGCATCGGCAACGTGGTCGCGGCCGAGATCGAAGGGCGTACTGGCATCGAGACCCGCACCACCATCTTGGGCCACGTCCAGCGGGGCGGGACGCCGGTGGCCTTCGACCGGGTTCTGGCGACGCGCTTCGGGGTGGCCGCCGCCGATGCCGTAGCCGCTGGCGCCTTCGGTCAGATGGTGGCACTGCAGGCCGGACGCATCGTCACGGTTCCGGTGGCCGATGCTGTGGGCCATCGCAAGGTGGTCAGCCCCGACCTGCTCCGCGTCTCATCGTTGTTCAGTGCCCAGCATCGCGACCTCGACCCAGACCGCGCTAGCGAGGGTTGAGCGGAGCGTCGTAGTTCTCGGCGCGGACCACGGCCAGGTTGCCGTCGTCGGAGGGAGCGTCGATTGCCTCACCGTCGACGAGGAACCGGACCCGGTCGATGTCGTCGAAGGCCAGGGTCGTGAAGACGATCTGGGCGAAGGCCTCCTTCTGGGCGGGGCCGCTCACGTCGCTGATCTCGGCCGTCAGGTCGATGATGGCCGCGCCCCCGGCCACCTCGATGCTGCGGAGCGCGGTGCCGGGCGGGACCGACGACCGCAGCGCCGGGCTGGTGCCCCCGGCCGGCGGTTCGAGCACGAAGGCAACGGCCTGTTGCACCGTGGGCTCGTCTTCGACCGGGTATCCCTGGCGCTCGAGGCTCTCGCCCCGCAAGAAGTAGACCGACACCTCGGGGGCATCGGTGGTGAGGGAGATCGTGGTGGGCGTCTCGGTGGTCGGTGTGATCGTCGTCTGGGCGATGGTCCGGGGTTCGTCGTCGAGTGGGATGCCGCAGGAGGCAACGAGCCCGAGCGAGATCGCGCTGAGCGCGGCCGCCAGCGTGACTAGGGAACGATGACGTCTGATGGTCATGGCACGTCGTCCTCGAAGTCGCTGGCTCGGATCTCGTCCCAGGCCACCGGCAACTCCACCACGAAGCGGGCGCCCGCCTCGCCGTCGGGTCGATCCTCGACCCATACGCGACCCTTGTGGAGGGCGACGTGTTCCGCGACCAGCGACAGGCCCAAGCCCACGCCTTCGCTGCCGGCGCGACGGTTGGATCCGGCGCCGCGAGAAAATCGATCGAAGATGAGCTCTCGTTCCTCCTCGGGCACGCCGACACCGTTGTCCTCGACCGCCCACTGGATGCCGGTCGGCGTTCGGTGGACCATCACCGCGGTTGCCCCACCGCCGTACTTGCGGGCGTTGTCGAGCAGGTTGGTGAGTACTCGGACCAACCGCCGCTTGTCGGCCCGCATCACCTCGCCAGCCAGGTCGGCATCGAGTTCGATGGGCACATCGGGGCTTTGCGACCACGTCACCGCTTGGGTGGTGAGCTCGCCCGGGCGGAGCTCGCTCAGGTCGAGGCGGGCCGCGCCGGCGTCGAAGCGCGAGATCTCGAGAAGGTCCTCGACGAGCTGTTTGAAGCGAGCCACATCGGCCACCATCAGATCAACGGCGGCCTGAGCCGAAGCGTCGGGCATCTCCTCTCGGCGCGAGGAGAGCACCTCGATCGACGCCGAGAGCGTCATCAGCGGTGAGCGCAGCTCGTGGCTCACGTCGGACGCGAACCGGTTGTCTTGTTCGATGCGTTGCTCGAGCACCTGGGCCATGTGGTTGAACGATGACACCAAGACGCCGAGGTCGGGATCCCCGATGGCGCCGAGCCGGGTGTCGAGACGGCCGCCGGCGATGGCTTCTGCGGCCAGGGACACGTCGGCGAGCGGCCGGAGCGTGCGCCGGCTGACCCACCAGCCCAAACCGAGTGCCGCGAGCGTGGTGACCAGGGATGCTCCGAAGAGCGACGTCGACAGCGATTCGAGCGTCGCCTCGGTCTCGGCGAGCGAGGCGAACTCGAAGTAGAGCCCGTCCACGTCGGGGAGTGGGATGGCAATGAGGAGCTCGGGCTCACCGTCGATGGCGATGCGCATGCGCGACGGCGTTGCCTCCAGCGCCAGTACCAACAGCTCCGGGGGAAGTTTCGACTCGTCGTAGTCGAGGCTTTGGTTGGTCCACTGGCCGGCGCCATCGCGAACCAGCGCTCGCGATGGGGCCTGGTCGTTGAGCGAGTTGAGCGTCTCGCGCAGGGGGCGGTCGGCTGCGCCGCTGGCCAGCTGGGCGGCGATGACCTCGGAGTTGCGGAATGCCTGGCGCGTCGCCGAGCTCTCGCGCTGGTCCAAGATGTTCTCGCGCGTGAGGCCCCACGTGGTGGTGGCGAGCAGGGTGGCCAGCAGCGCGGCGCTGAGCGTGAACGCCAGGGTGATCCGCGCTCGCAGGCCAGGCCGAGGCGCGTGCAGATGGAGCCACCGGCGGGGCGGCGTGGAGGTGTTGGTGTCGAGCGCGTCGTTGCCAGGTGCGGGCACGGCCGGCTCAGGTCTGCAGCTTGTAGCCCAGGCCCCGGACGGTCACGACGTGGCGCGGATTGGCGGCGTCGGCCTCGACCTTGGTGCGCAGGCGACGGACGTGTACGTCCACCAGACGACCGTCGGCGAAGTAGTCGTAGCCCCAGACCTTGTCGAGCAGCGTCTCGCGGCTGAACACCTTGCCGGGGCTGCTGGCCAGCTCCACGAGGAGCTTGAACTCGGTTTTCGTGAGGTGGACCTCTTCGCCGTTGCGTCGAACGACGCCCTGGTCTGGGATCACCTCGAGGTCACCGAAGCGGAGGTGGGGGCTGGCGGGATCGGCGGTGCGCGCCCGTCGGAGCAGGGCACGGATGCGGGCGGACAGCTCCTTGGGTGCGAACGGCTTGGTGAGGTAGTCGTCGGCACCGGCCTCGAGCCCAGCCACGACATCGTGGGTGTCATCACGGGCGGTCACCATCACGATCGGAACGTCGGAGGTGCGACGGATGGCTCGACAGACCTCGAAACCGTCGATGTCGGGGAGCATGATGTCGATCAGCACGACGTCGGCGGGGGACTGGGCGAACTTCAGCAGCGCTTCCTCGCCGTTCTCGGCTTCGTCGACCGTCCACCCCTCGTCTTCAAGGGCGAGGCGCACGGCGGTGCGAATGCGCTCATCGTCTTCGACGCTCAAGATCCTGGTACCCACGCCTCCGATCGTAGGGGAGTGGCCGACGAGCGGGGCTGACACCGTCGAGAAACGCTCAGACGTCTGCCGCGCCGGCGCCGCGCAAGACCTCGGCCAGCTCCTCGCGTATGGCCGGGGCGGCGGCCAGGGTGAAAGCCTCCGAAGGGTCGTCCTCATCGAGCCCGGTGACCACCGCTCCGGCCTCTCGAGCCACGAGTGCTCCAGCGGCGTGGTCCCACGGGTTGAGCCCGACTTCCCAGTAGGCATCGACTCGGCCGGCGGCCACCCAGCACAGGTCGAGGGCCGCAGCCCCGAAGCGGCGGATGTCGGCGATGTGGCCGATGGTCCGAGCGACCACCTCGGCCTGGCGCACCCGGCGCTCGGGGTCGTAGCCGAAGCCGGTGGCCACGATGGCCCGGCTGAGCGAGGGCGGCTCGGAGCAGGAGATCCGCATTCCGTTGCACCACGCCCCGCCGCCCAACGTGGCGGTGAAGACCTCGTCGTGGAGGGGGGAGGCCACCACGCCGGCCACGGCACGTCCATCGACGAGCGCGGCGATGGACACGCAGAAGCCGGGGATGGCGTGCACGAAGTTGACCGTGCCGTCGATGGGATCGATGCACCAGGTCACCGAGGATGTGCCGGCGATGTTGGCTCCCTCCTCACCGAAGATGGCGTCGTCGGGCCGGGCCGTGCGGAGGCGAGCAACGATGTGGTCCTCGGCCCAGAGGTCGAGGTTGGTGACCAGGTCGGTGTCGGTGCTCTTGGTGGAGATGGCTGGCCCGCTGCCGGCGAGCGACGCCCGCAAGCGGGCGGCGACCTCGGTGGCAAGGAGTTCGGCGAGCGCGAGGAGCTCGGCTGGCTCGACGGTCACGAGCGGCGCTTTCGCGCCGCCGCAGGGTCGCCGGTGTCCACGATGGTCCGCCATTCGCCCATGGCCCGCAGGGCGAGGACCGACACCACGGCGACGCCCCCAGCGGCGGTGGCGGCGCCGAGGAGGCCGACCAGACCGGCGATGAGCTGGTCATCGCCCGCAACCTGGAGCTCGGTCACCTTCCACCCGATCAATCCCCCGCAGGCGCCGGCCACCACGATGGCCACCATGGCGAGAATCCGTGCGCCAGGTGACGGCAGTGCGGAGTCGATCGGGGCGCCTCCGGCGGCGCTGGACGAGGGTGGGTCGACATCGGACATGGATCCAAGCTATCGGCGTGTGCACCGTAGAGTTCTCGCCGATGTCGCCACTCGTTGTGATTCACACCTTCCAAGAGGCCGAGAACATCGTCGATGTCTTGGAGCGGGTGCGAGCAGCGGTCCCCGAGGCATCGGTGCTGGTGGTCGACGACGGCAGCCCGGACGGAACTGGCGATCTGGCTGCGGCCGCGGCCGAGCGCCTGGGCCAGGTCGACGTGCTGCAGCGGGTCGCCAAGAGCGGACTGGGGCCGTCGTATCGGGCAGGCTTCGCGTGGGGACTGGAGCGCGGGCACGACGTCTTGCTCGAAATGGACGCGGACCTTTCCCACGACCCCGCCGTGCTGCCGCAGCTGATCGCCGCGGTGAGCATCGATGGTGGCGCCGACCTGGCCATCGGCTCTCGCTACATCCCGGGAGGATCCGTGCCCGGGTGGCCCACCCACCGGCGGCTGCTGTCGCAGTGGGGCAACCGTTACGTGGCGTTCATGTTGCGCATGCCCGTGCGCGACGCAACGGCTGGGTTTCGGGCCTACCGATCCGAGATCATCGAGAAGATCGGCCTTGACCAGGTTCGCGCCGATGGGTATGGCTTCCAGATCGAGATGGCGTACGAGGTGGCGAAGGCGGGGGGCACCATCGTGGAGTTGCCGATCTGCTTCCGCGATCGGATCCGCGGGGTATCGAAGATGGCTCCGAACATCGTGGGCGAGGCCCTGTGGCTGGTCACTCGCTGGGGCGTGCGCGACCGCGTGCGCCGGGTGCGCCGCTCCCGCTGAGCGTTCGCGGCGCCGCCCACTTCGGGGCAGACTGGCCAGGTGAGGTCGTGGCTCGTTGCTGGTGCGGTGATCGAGGGGCCCGAGGGCATCCTCCTCGTGGCCAACCGGCGGCGCAACGGTGCCGTTGACTGGACCACTCCCGGCGGCGTCATCGATCCGGGTGAAGGACTGCTCGACGGTCTCACCCGGGAGGTACGCGAGGAGACCGGACTGGTGGTCACTGGATGGGGCGAGCAGCTCTACGAGATCGAGGTGCAGGCGCCTGAGCTGGGTTGGGATCTGCGCGTCGAGGTGCACCGTGCCGCATCGGTGACCGGCGCCCTGCAGTTCGATGACCCCGATGGGATCGTCTTCGACGCCAGCTACGTGGCGTGCGGCCAATGTGAGCGCCGCCTCGCCGAGGCCCATCGGTGGGTTCGTGAGCCGCTGGGGGCCTGGCTCGATGAGCGGTGGGGGAACCCGCGCGGCTTTCGCTACGAAGTGCTGGGGTCCGATCCGGCGTCGCTCACGGTCTCGCTGCTGCCATGACCACCCCG
>Ga0105045_10001125_pt1 | contig 21420 bp, 22 predicted proteins | sample MAT02_FD_78089 | JGI IMG/M metagenome (GOLD analysis project Ga0105045, IMG submission 78089) | Freshwater microbial communities from Lake Fryxell liftoff mats and glacier meltwater in Antarctica - MAT-02 (megahit assembly) | ecosystem: Environmental > Aquatic > Freshwater > Ice > Liftoff... | reverse complement strand
CTATTAAGCAACATTTACCAAAGCAGCTCTCCAAAATAAATCTATAAAAAAATATTTGACAATGTGGGGTCTTTAAGACCTTCCTAGCCGCGATGCGGCGAAAGCATGTAGCCTTAGGGTGAAAACCCGTGGTCAAATCAAACATAAAATTAAGCTGCGAAGCAGCGACAGAATCATAACCTAAACTTGCATTTCTGCCGCCACCTTCGTGGCTTAATTTTTTTATGCGTTTAGCCCACGGGTTGACACCCGTGGCTACATGCTTTCGCTGCTTCGCAGCTAACTAATTAAGAATACCTACACCATGGTAATTTCATTTTGTTATTTTTAAATAAATTAGTTGATAAAAATTCAGGATAGGTGTATAATTGTAGTTTAAAAGGAGAGATTATGCAACCAAAAGGCTTAGGGAGTCGCGACAGTTTTTCTACGTGCGTACCGACAGATATCTATGTCATCATCCGCAATCCTCAGATGAAATTAAACCCGATCGATCCTGTTGAATTGGACACCATCGAAAAAGAATGCGCAAGAAATGACGCTGAATTAAAGCAAATGTCTGGTGCCAAGCCCATTTTATTCCTGATAAAAGGGACCAAAATTTTTCTTACTGTTCTATTTTTTCCCGTTCGCTTTGTATTTGCCATTCCTAAATTTGCTTTAACACAAATTCTTCCTCAGATGTCAAAAAAAGTGAAAAAAGCTTTTTCAACGCTAAATAATGCTCTTAGAAAACTGGTTGAAGCAGTAACAATTAGAACAAAAGTTTTAAAAAGTTTAAAAGTTGCTTTGCACCCGCTCGCATCTCTTATAAAAACATCCTTTCAAAAACTGTCACAAAATATTTTTAAGCCATTTATTGCATTTTTAAATGGTTCAAAGAATGGCGTTAATAAAATGGCTTCTTTTGTTTCAAAACAATTAAATAAAATAAAAGGCTCTTTTAGTTTTGTAAAAACTTTTACATCTAAAGTTATGGAACTCTCAAAAAAAGCAGAAGATATTTTACCTTCTTCAATCCCGTTTGCAAGTTCTTTTACAAAGTTAAATGCAGCATCTAAATCTTTTGCTAATAGCGTTAATTCTAAGGCAAAGTCACTTGGTAATAAAGTAGCACACTATTCAAAAGGATTACAAAAAGGTTTCGCTCGTTTGGTAAAACCAGTTGCTACGAAATTAAAAGCTATTTCGAAAAAAACAGCAGCCGTTTTAGATAATTTGAAAAAAAAGGTTGTCAACGCTATTGCACCAAAAGTTGTGGCCATCTCTGAAGCTATTGAAAATAAAGTAGTAAGCGCCATTCAACTTTGCAAACCACCTGTTGTGATTGTGGTTGCATTTCTTAGTCAGATCAATCAGAGTGCTCTCCAGCTGCTTTTTAGAAATCCAGGAGTGCAAATTTTAAAATCCAGATTTGCCGCTTTAAAAAAAATGACAGCCAAAGTCCAACGTGTTTCTGTTGCAATTTTGAAAGCCTTTGAGCGTGTAAAAGACGAAGCTAAAAAGACTTTAAAGCAAATAGCCTCCCAAGCTAAAAAGCTTTATACAAAAGCTGCACATTATGGTGAAAAGGGCAGACAAAAAGCAATGCTTGTTGTCGGTAAATTCTTAAACCTAATCAAAACTGGCTTAATATACTTTATGAGCTTTTTTACGGGCTTGGGTAGATTTTTCGTTGGGCTGGTTAGATGGTTTCGCATCATGGTTCGGTTTTCAGGCTATCTTGTCCGTGAAATCTACCGCGAATTTAAACTTCAACTCGCCTCCTCGTAATTTTTTTACCTTAGTAACTTTTGCTTTTTTTTACCGCGAAGGACTAAGAAGAAGCACGCTTTGGAAATCTGCCCCATTACCGCGGCAGCGGTAGAAAGGTATTAGCCCCATGTAGAATGAAAGACCCAAGGTCTGAAATGGTGCATGGGGTAGGATATGAAGAGAAAACAGCCGCGGCAGCGGTGACAGGAAAAATTTAGAAAGTTATGACACATGCTTTTAAATCACATTTTTTCCATTTAATATGGTCAACGAAAAATCGAACTAAATGGATTGATAATGAAATTCAATCCGATTTATACTCCTACATGGGAGGGTTTGTTTTTGATTGATTTCTTACACCGCTACCGCGGCTTATTTATATTTTTAAATGTACCCCACGCACCATTTCAGACTTTCGGTCTTTCATTTTACGTGGGGCTAATACATTTTTACCGCTTCCGCGGTAAGAATAGGATATTTTTTACATATCCTGTGGTGAAAGATTATTTTCAGGTTTGAGTAGAACAAGAATATTTGAGTCTAAATAGTCTTTTTTTAATTCTTCCTCGCAGCATAAGCTGCGCTTCTTCGCTTATCTTCGTGGTAAAAAAATGCAAATGTAACGGTGGAACCCTCTCTCGTGATTCTCTGAAGTTTAAGCTATTAAATATCCAACTAACGAAGCCACAAAGACTGCAATAACCGGCACCTTAACAGGTTTAAAATGAAAAAGCTTGTAAGCAATATTTAAAATACTCAAAAGAATCAATGCAGGGTAGCTTACTTGCAAAATAGGGATCAACATATTGGCAATTCCTGAAAAATTCAAGATGGAAATGAAATAAGTAACAATCAATGTTCCAATCAATGCAGGAACGTAGCCAATTTTTTTATTAGAAATATCATAATGAATAAATTCAGCAAAAACGGCAGCTAATGCAATAGCTGTTGTCAAGCAGGCAAGTGCTACTGCAATACAAGCTACAATGCCGGCGTATGGACCTAAAACATGAATCGCAATTATTCCAATTAACTTGTCAGGAGTAACACCACTCAAGCCTTCGCTATGAAATGCTGCTACAAAACTAAAGCCAATATAGACTAATGATAAGAGTGTAGCGCCAATTAAGCTTGCTTTCAAAGTCATATTGATAATCAATTTATCATTTTTTTCGTTGTCAGCTTCAGGTGCGGTTTTTAAGCAAGAAAGAACTACCGATGAAAAGAAAAACGCCCCAATCAAATCCATTGTTTGATAACCATCGTTTAATCCTTTTAGAAAAATATCAACGGTCGAAGTGTCGCTAATGGGTAAATTTGGTGAGACAATAAGTCCTTTAATAATGATAAACGCCAAAGATCCTAAAAGAATAGGTGTTAAAATAACCCCAAGAACATCAATGATTGAATTTTTTCTAAAGGTAAAAGCAAAGATGATCAAACAAGAGACAATGCTAAAAGAAGAAGCAGTCATGTCGGGAAAATAGAGCTGCATTGTTGAAAACGAAAGGGCAATGCAACGGGGGAGTGCTCCAAATGGCCCAAGAAGTGCCATAATACATAGAGAAATCAGAAAGCCCGGAACTTTTCCAACGCGATTAAAAAAATATTTATAATTTCCATCAAAAAGGGTCATGGAGATCAGTCCAAGAAAAGGGACGCCAACAGCCGTAATCAATAAGCCTAAGATGGCATATAAGGTGTTGCCTTTTGCAATTTGACCCAAAGCCAAAGGGAAGACCACATTGCCTGCTCCAAAAAACATGGAAAACATGGCTAGCCCGGTTGAAATGATGCGTTTATTTTTTAAATCCATTAGTTTGCTCTTGTATGATGTAAAATTTAAGAAGTCTACTACATAATAAACTAGAATATAAATTATTATCAATGATAAAATCTAAGTTTGTTATAAGTCTGCTGCTATAAAAAAGACTTGACTTTCATATGGCCAATAGGTTATGAAGGTAAGATATTTAATTAATGAGTACATGATGTATTTACCCAAAAGTTCTATAAAAGTAGCCCCCTCAATTTTAGCGGGTGATTTTGGCCATTTTGCAGATGAAGCAAAACGTATCGAAGATTCCGGTGCCAATTGGCTGCACGTCGATATCATGGATGGTCATTTTGTCCCCAACCTCACAATCGGTCCTCGGGCTGTAGCTGCGATCAATCGATCAACCGACATGTTTTTAGATGTTCATTTAATGATGTACAATCCTTATGATTATATTGAACGTTTTGTTGAAGCAGGTGCTGATCAAATCACCATTCACCTAGAAGCTACTGAAGATGTTGATGCGACTTTGGCTTTTATCAGAAAATGCAATGTGAAAGCAGGTCTTGCAATCAATCCGGAAACATCGGTTACGCTTCTTACAAGATATTTGAATTTATGCGACATGGTTCTACTGATGACGGTCGACCCGGGATTTGGCGGCCAAGCTTTCAAAACTGAGGTCCTAGAAAAAATTGAATTTTTACGCGGTGTCTGCGATAAACTTGATCTTCGTAAAGGTGGAGTCTACGTAAAGCACACTGATCAAACTACCGCTCCATTCAATATTCAAGTCGATGGTGGTATTAATAATGAAACAGCTAAATTATGCTTCGATGCCGGCGCTAATGTTTTTGTAGCCGGAACATTTCTTTTTAAACAACAAAATTTAAAAAATGCTGTGACAGAGTTGCGGCATGCGGCTGGAGGCTAAAACTATGGTAGTCAGTACACAGATTATACCCGGGATGACCATCTCGATCGGGACTAAGTTATATCGCGTTGAATCAAGCGTTAAAGTTATGGTTCCCAAGGGTACGCCTTTTATAAAGACCAAATTAAAAGATCTTGGTACAGGTGAATTGGTTGAAAAAAGTTTTAAACCCGATCAGATGATTAAAGATGTCTCGATTGTAGAAAAACATTTGGAATTCCTTTATCCTGAAGGAAAAGATTATCTTTTCTTAGATATTGAAACATTAGATCAGATTTTAGTGCCTTCCCACATTGTTGGTAATAACATTAATTATCTCAAGGAAGGGATTGCCTTAAAAGCTACTTTTTATGGAGAAACCGTTTTTTCTGTAGAACTGCCTCAGTTCTTAGAAATTATGATCGCTAAAGTTGAAAATGGAGTAAACTCCGGACAGCTTGGAAGCACAAATAAAGTCGCCATCCTAGAAACAGGGGCAAGAGTTGAAGTTCCTCCTTTTATTGAGATCGGGGACATTATCAAGGTAGATACAAAAACAGATGATTATATACAAAGAGTTTAGGAGTCTTGCATGTGGGAAATAAAGCAGATTAAAGAATTGATGGCGGCCATGGGACGCACTTGCATGAAGCGCATTTCAATTAAAGATAAAAATGGTTTTGAAATTGTTCTTGAAAGAGAAGAACATGGCGTTTGTAAGCCGCAGGATCTTGGCATGGATTATTCATCCGATCCAAGAAATGATGGTTCTCTACGCCGCTATAGTTCTGGCCAAAGTCATGAAATTCCAACCTCTTTGGTTCCACCAATCAAAGTGGCTCCCGTAGAAGAGCCATCAGGTTCTTTTGTAACATCTCCAATGGTCGGAACATTTTATTCCTCTCCATCGCCGGACGATCCCTCATTTGTTAAAGTCGGTGACAAAATCGATAAAAATGATGTCGTTTGCATCATTGAGGCTATGAAGGTTATGAATGAAGTTAAAGCCGGAGTATCAGGTACCGTTGCTGAAATCTTGCCTGAAAGCGGCCACCCTGTTGAATTTGGAACTAAACTATTGCGCGTCATCCCCGGATAAAAATATATGCAAAAAGTACTTATTGCCAATCGTGGAGAAATCGCAGTTAGGATCATTCGTGCCTGTCACGACCTTGGACTGCAAACTGTTGCCGTCTATTCTCAGGCAGATTCTGAGGCTTTGCACGTCCTGCATGCCGACGAAGCGATCTGCATTGGGGAGCCTCAATCTGCAAAATCTTATTTAAGGATTCCAAATATTTTGTCTGCATGCGAAATTACAGGTGCAGATGCCATCCATCCAGGATATGGTTTTTTAAGTGAAAATGCAAATTTTGCCTCTATTTGTGAAAGTTGCGGAATTAATTTTATTGGCCCAACCCACGAAGCGATCTCCTTTCTTGGAGATAAAGCCCAAGCAAAAGCCACTGCAAAAAGAGCAAAATGCCCAATAATTCCGGGTTCTGACGGAATTGTTGAAGATCTAAAAACAGCTCTTCATGAAGCCAATAAAATCGGGTATCCGGTTTTCATCAAGGCCGTTGCCGGTGGTGGTGGAAAAGGGATTCGTATTGCCCAAAACGAATTTGAATTTGCCAAATTATTTATTGCCGCAAGAACAGAGGCTGAAGTTAACTTTGGAAATCCAAGTGTGTACTTAGAAAAAATGATCATGAATCCAAGGCACGTCGAAGTGCAGATCATCGGTGATAAGCATGGCAATTATGTTCATCTAGGGGAGCGCGACTGTACAACTCAAAGACGACGCCAAAAATTGATTGAAGAGGCTCCAAGCCCTGTTTTAAGTCCCAAGCTACGACAAAAAATGGGCCAAGCTGCCATTAGCGTTGTAAGGGAAGCTAATTATTCCTCCGTTGGAACAGTAGAATTTTTGTTGGATGAAAACCATGATTTTTACTTCATGGAAGTTAACACCCGCATACAAGTTGAACATAGTGTTACCGAAGAATTAACGGGCATTGATCTGATCAAAGAGCAGATTAACGTGGCTATGGGTAAAAAACTTTCATTTGAACAAAAAGATGTAGAGTTCAAGGGTCACGTAATTGAATTTCGAATAAACGCAGAAGATGCGTCGAAAAATTTTGCCCCGTCACCAGGACGCCTTGAATATTATTTACCACCCGGTGGCCCACACGTAAGGGTTGATAGCGCATGTTATTCCGGTTACACAATACCGCCAAATTATGACTCGATGATTGCAAAACTGATTGTCAGAGGAAAAACAAGGGAAGAAGCAATTGCTGTAGGCAAACGTGCTCTTCGCGAATTTCATATTGGGGGAGTGCACTCAACAATTCCTTTTCATCTTTATATGCTTGAAGATGAGAAGTTTTTAACAAGCGATTTCAACCTCAATTATATTGATAGCCTGATTGAAGAAGGATGCTCCTTCAAACTGGATACATAGAAACTCTAGGCGCTGCCGAAATGCAGATTTTTGGAGTGCGGTGACTCGTCACCGCTCTTTTGCTAGAAATCGACTCGTCGATTTTTTTGGGCTTAGGAGAAAGCTAGACCCAAGTCTTGGCATTCCATAACAATTTTTGTGGATATATAGGTAAACATGTTATTGACGACACATCTTGACAAAGCCAAGCTAAAAGAAGAAAATAATTTTCAACCAAAAGCTGCCTTTTCCAAAGATTTTCAAAGGCTTGAAAGATTAGAAAAGCAAGATCGTCTTGCCTACAATCACGATGTCGATCGCATCATTCATTCAAAGCCTTATTCTCGGTACGTAGATAAAACTCAAGTTGTTTACTTGGCCGATAATGACCATATCACTCATAGAAGCCTTCACGTTCAGCTTGTCAGCCATTTTGCACGTAGCATCGCAGAAGATTTAAATTTGAATGTCGATTTGGTAGAAGCAATTTCTTTAGGCCATGATGTCGGTCATCCGCCTTTTGGACATGAGGGTGAAGAATATTTATCTAAAATTTCTGTAGAATATGGAAATGGAATTTTTGCACATCCTTGGCAATCTTGCCGTCTTTTTTCTGAGATTGACCCTTTAAATTTATGCCTACATGTTTATGATGGGTTTTTATGCCACGATGGAGGGTTATCAGACACTAAATTAGTACCAAATTTTGGCAAAACCTGGGATGACCATTTCAGAGAAAAAGAAGAAAAGCTTAAAAGCCCTGAAAAAAACATCATGCCAGGTACATTAGAGGGCTGTCTTGTTAAAATTAGCGACACCATAAGTTATATTGGCAAAGATATCGAAGATGCCATCAGCATCGGACTTATCGAAAGAAAAGATATTCCCAAAACAGCCTTAGGAAACAATAACCGCGATATTTTACAAGCTCTTAAATGTGATTTAACATTAGCAAGTGAAGGTAAAGATTATATTGCCATATCCGATGAGGCTTTAAACAGCTTAAAGGTTTTGCGTGAATTTAATTTTGCAAATATTTATCTCCATCCAAAGCTTAAAAGCCAATCCAAAAAAATTAGTCAAAGTTATCAAATATTATTTGATTTCCTTTACGATGACCTTATAAAAAACGAACAAGCAAGCTATATCTGGCTTAATTTTTGCCACAATAAGCCAAAGAAATATTTGGCAGGATCAACGCCGGTTCAATTGGTTATCGATTTTGTGGCAGGAATGACAGATACCTTCTTTATTCGTACACTTGAATCCTTCATTTTACCACAGCGCATAAGATTACACCAATGAATGACATTTCTCTATTAATTGAAACAAGCACAGAACGCGGTTGCGTTGCTTTATTTCGTGACAAAACCTTGATTTACCATGGAATATTGCCATTTGGTTTGCAAAATTCGGCAACACTTTTTCCTGAAATCATTAAAGCTTTTACATTCCTTGGACTTCTGCCATCAAATTTAAAACTTATAATGACAGGAATTGGTCCGGGCTCGTATACGGGAATTCGGGTGGGCGCAATCGTTGCTAAAACTTTAGCGTTTGCTTTACACATTCCATTAATTGGAATTTGCAGTTTAGAAGGCTTCATTCCAAAAGAAGATGGTACGTTTGCTTCAATTATTGATGCAAGAATAGGCGGGGTTTATCTTCAAACAGGCAAAAAGGAAAACGGTGCAGTTGTAAGTCTAACAGCGCCAATGGTTCTGTCTATTCCGGAAGCGGCTATTTTAATAAAAGAAGCCACAAACATTACAACTCCAAGCTCAACTCTCCTTACCCAAAGATTTGAAAAAAATGGAGACAGTTTCAATATTTTGGAAGTTGATCCCGATCCTATTCAAATGGCAAATAAAGGCTTTTGCAAATTTGAAGCCGGCAATTACCGCAAAGACCAGCAGCTTGAACTTTTGTACTTGCGTTAAAAAGACCCCCTTCGTGATAAAAAAGTTTCGATTAGCGCAAACCATCCAATAAACCTATTGATTAATATCTCCTCTCATTGTATAATATTAAGTATTGGTTAGCTTGAATTCGTGTTTAGGTATTTCTTAAATCGACTTCTCGTCTATGTTTAAACCCATAAACTTTTTAAAAGGAATGAACTAAATGACAATTGTTAAAGTTCGAGTTGGCGAGCCTATTGATAAAGCTCTTCGTGCATTAAAGAAAAGACTTGATAAAGAAGGCGTGATGAAGTCTGTTAAGGCTCATCGTTTCTATTCTAAACCATCCATTGCAAAACGTGCAAAATCTAAAGCTGCTTTGAAATATAAAAGAACTCGTTAGTCGTTTATTAAACTCTCATCACATGATGTCAATCCAAGGATCTATTTATTGGATTGACCCGTAAAATATGGACATTTTTATGGCTGAATACTATGAAACCCTGAGTATTTCAAAGTCCGCTACTGCAGACGAAATCAAAAAAGCTTACCGTAAAAAAGCGTTACAATTCCACCCTGACAAAAACCCCGGAGATAAAGAAGCTGAAAAGCAATTCAAGGAAATTTCCGAGGCTTATGAGGTTTTAAGTGATGAGAAAAAGCGTCAACTTTATGACCGTTATGGTAAAGATGGTGTTCAGGCCGGTCAATTTGGCCAAGGTCAGCAAGGCGGATTTTCTTCCATGGATGAAGCTCTTCGTACCTTTATGGGAGCGTTTGGAGGAATGGGCGGCGGAGAAACCATTTTTGAGAGCTATTTTGGCGGCGGAGGATTTAGTGGCGCTCAACCCGAGATGCGTCGTCAAGGAGCTAGTAAACGTGTCAATATCACAGTTTCCTTTGAGGAGGCTGCAAAAGGTGCTGACAAAGAGCTTGCTATTACTAATTACGTGACTTGCAAAACTTGCAGCGGTAAAGGTACTCCGACAAGCGATGGTATTAAGAAATGTAAGCGTTGCAGAGGTGCCGGCCAAATCAATGAGCAGCGTGGCTTCTTTAGTATGACAATGCCTTGTCCTGACTGTCAAGGAATGGGACAAATCGTAACAAATCCTTGCAAGGATTGTCACGGCGAAGGCATTGTCAAAGAAAAGCAACACGTTAAAGTCCATATTCCCGCAGGTGTCGATAATGGCATGCGTCTTAAAATGAGCGGCTACGGTGATGCCGGGCAAGGCGGCGGTCCATCAGGTGATCTTTTCGTATTTATTACGGTTGAAAAGCATGAAATGTTTGAGCGCGAAGGCAACGATGTCATCATTGATCTTCCCATTAGCTTTTCTGAGGCTGCATTAGGTTGCATAAAAGATGTTCCATCGGTACTAAAGCACACATGTCGTGTAACGATTCCTGAAGGAACTCAAAATAGCAAAATCTTCCGCATTAAAGGTGAAGGCTTCCCTAATGTTCATGGACAAGGAAAGGGAGATTTTCTAGTGCGCATTTTTGTTGAAACACCAACAAAATTGTCAGCAAAACAAAAAGAACTCCTTGAAGAATATTCCAAACTTGAAGGCCCTGCAAACTTACCAAAGCGCGGCGGTTTTCTTGACAAAATAAAAAGCTTATTTGCCAAACGCTAACTCCTAAGAGTTTTTGGCAAATTCTAATTCGGTTCGTGCAGAGCACTTTATAAAGATCTCTCGCGAACCTTTTCTCTCTTTTAGCTTTTCCTGAGAATTTTTTCTATCTCTAACTTTTTCAATCGAATCCCTTTTATCATCACCATCAACAGCTCTTGGAAGTTCATTATCCAACGAAAACATAAGTGAATTGTTTTTTTTTGATTCAAAAAGCTTTTTTATTTTAATTTCTGTCGGATTTTTTAAATTCAAAGGGTTTTCTTCTTTTACCACGTTTGTATTAAACGTATTTAAAGAGTTATAGACAGGCTCCATAATGCACTCCATGGATAAGTGTTTATTTTTCTTGTAGCACAAGATGTAAATTAACGTCACTTCAAATTTATAAAAAATTATTTACTTGAATTTATCAACTAGTGTATATGTTTTACATGGAACCTTTAAGACTCAAATTTAATTTACCAAAATCAGATCTAACTTTTAATCAAGATGCTAAAGATGCATCGGAATTAACAAAAAAGACCGGAAAGTTATGGGAATGCATCGCAAGAACTTTGCAACCCTGTGGCGGCTATATTTATCAATTCAAATTGAAACCGGAATTTGACACGGTCACTGCAAATCTTCTAGCCACAAATTGCACGATGGCAGCACAAGCAAAATCTAAAGAAATATTTCCGGCACTCGAAATTTACGCAGAAGATTACCCATATCTTGAACTTAAATTTCGAAAAAGTGAAAAACTTCAAGAACAATGGATCGATGAAAAATGTAACGCCGTTCTTCAAAATTCAAACGGACTTCTTCCAATTTCAAATGGGACTATAACTGAAATTTTCCAGACCATTCGACATACTATAAAGGCTGGATTGGATAAACGTCTTAAAATTGGTGAAGATTTAAGGTACCTCGGATTTAAAAAAATAACGAACCAAAAAGGAGTTTATTTTTTTCTTCCTTGTCGTGAAGTTCTAAACGAACACTTTGCAAAACTTAAAAAGATTCGACCAAACTTAAGCGGTTTGAGTATTGCCTCAAGTGAAGGTGTAGCTACCGATATGGATTTTGTTAGAAGCTATATGACGCATGATGGGCTTCTTTCTGAAGGGGCTGAATTCATGCATGATCATTCAGCACATATCCTTCCCTTGCTGTATCTTAAGCTAGAATCTGAAAAATTACCTAAAAAGCATACTTATGACAAGAGTAAAAAAAGAATTGTCAATCACGTAAGAATAGCCTACGAAAGAATTCTCAATGCTGAAAGAGGAATGATGAACGGTACTTTGATTGTCGAAAAAGAATACAGCGATCGATTTCAGAATGATTTAAATTTGCTAAAGACCGGCTTAGGGATAGTAGTAGATCGATTGTCTGCAATTAATTCCTTGGACCGTTTTCATAAAACTGCTATAAGGATTGGTGAAACTGGGGAAGAAATATTGGAAAAACACTTTGCAAGTATATGGACAAAAAATAATTGGAAAGAGTACATAGCAAAGCGTTATACTGAATACAAAATCAATCCCCAAGCACTTTCAAGCCTTTGGCAGCTAATTACCGCCTTTGAAAAAGACCAAAAATCCAAAAACCTTCTTTAACCGCAATCATAAGACCGGCTATAGAAGATCTCTATGGGGACGGTTTTCTCTTGAAGTGCACTAACTTTTAATCGCTTCTCAAGCTTTACACAACCCTAACTTCGATTAAAAGTTATGAACTTGTGAGAGAACTGTCCCCAAAATCTACCATCCTAGTTATATAAAATTTTCTTCTAATCATATCAATTGTAAATTCAGGTTTGGTAAAATAAACATTAATTTGACCAAAATCAATAAATAGTATATGATTTGATAGATTTAAAATGTAATGTCCGGAGATTTTTACGATTAATAATAATTTTCAACCCTTAACTTTTTACTTCAATTGAATAACTACAAAATTATCTAACTAATGAAAATATTTCTTTTGACAAATGGAAAAAAACGCCTAAAGATTTATTTAATGAAATAAAAAAACAGGAGATTATTATGGAATGCTCAGGTCAAATTTGTCATTACGTTCAAAAATTACATAATGGCCACGGATTATATGAGATACATATTAACACAAGTCGAACTGAAACTTCAAAAAATTATATGTCCATAACTATTGACCCTAGTTTACACTATCCGACCAAATTGGATCTTGTGAGCGAATATGTTAAAGTAAGATTTGAGGAACTTGGTGGGTTATTGATAACTTTTCAGGCTGGGAAAATGAATGAAGATGTTCGATTGAAAAAGGCGATCAAAGGAGATCCTTACCCAAGTAAAATACAAGTATTAGATTACAGAGATGCAAGAAACATTATTGATGATCTTTTTAAGCATAAAGACATGACTGAAATAGAGAGAGCTGATATAGAAAATGCATTACGTGAGCTGGAAAAAAGTGCAGATTATGCAAGTCACCGATTTGAGAAAATTTCTGTAGCGCAAAAAGAAATTATTCAAAATATGATTTCTCCATATATTGATGATATAAAGGCGGAAATATCGGATGAGATAATTATAAAGTGTTATTTAGATATCGCTTCATCCGTAATACTTTCAATGTCTGAAACGCCTTCAATTGTAAGGGCTTTTCTTCCGAACATTCTTTCCGGTAATTATGGTTTTGAGTGGGGAGAAGGGGCATTATCGTCAATTCCTGAATTAGAATTACATCGCGAAAGAAGTGCTGATTTTTATGATAGCTTAATCTTTGTAGCAAAATTTTATTCTTCAATGGGAAATTTTGAAGAAACTCTTAAACAATTAGGTGAAGGTTTACCCTCAGAGGTAGTTATTCAGCAAAGCATCCTTGAATTATTTAGATAGTAACAACGCAAGGATCAGGCCAGAAGAGGCAATGCAATATTTGCCTCTTACTGCTCTCATGTTCTTAAAGAGCCTCACGTTAAAAAGAATATTACTAGTCGATTCACAAATGGAAACAGTATATTAGGCTTAACCTGAATCCACAACCCTAACTATTTTTTTCCTATTTATTTTTTTCTTCATGGATGTAGACATTCATTTGCTCGCCAATAAATAAATGAGAATCATTTTTATTGATACGGTAAAGAATTTCAAAAATCTGAGTGTCCACTTTCTCATGAAGAGAATTTGTCAGGTATTTCTTAGGAACCATGAAGGGTTCAACATGAATAAATTCAAGCCCAAATTCCTTTGTGGTATTCCCTTGCTTAAAAGCGACCGCCGGGCAATTAGCATTAAATCTTGCCTCATTGAACTGGTCAATACTGACCCTTAAATTAAGTTTATCAATATTTCCCAAAATGATTGCGGTTCTGCTTGGATCTATCACTTCACCTTGGTGAATTTTAATTTGTAAAACAGTTCCATCAATTGGGGATTTAATAGATGTCTGGTCAATTTCTGCTTGAAGTGCATCTATTTCAGCTTTAGCTTGATTGATTCTGTCTTGTGCGATTCGAAATTCGGGCTGCCATGTGCCCGCTTTCACTTTTTCAAATTGTGCTTGTGCAATCTGAAAATCGGCTTCAGCTTGTTGGTATCTAAAATAGAGAATGCATCTATCAGCACCTCTTGCACGACAAATATCCTTAGAATATTCTGTGTAGGCTTGGTTAAATGCAGCTTCTGCTTTATTTAGTTTAGCTTGTGCAAGCTCTAGATCTTCACTCTGAGGGATGTTTTGAAGTTTATTTAAATTGGACAAAGCTTCTTCGTATCTTCCCTGTTTGATTCTTAGATTGGCCTTTAAATCTCGATTATAGAGTTGAAAAAGAACTTCTCCTTTATTAACCGAATTATTAATCGAGACATGAATTTTTTCAACAGTGCGAATTAAAGGGGAGCTGATCAAAATATTGCCGGAAGCAGATTCTACAACGCCTGTACCAGTGATATAAGCTATAAATGGAGGGTTTGTTACCTGAACTTCTTTCGCGCTTAAGTTTTGATCATGTTTGTTTGTAGTAAAGTTATAGATGATAAGTAAAAAACTTAATAGTGTGAGGCCTAAGACAAGGTAGATATATTTTCTATTCATTTTTTCTCCCCAATAGTTCCATCGTTAATATGGATCATGCGATCAGCAAAAGGAAATATTCGATTGTCGTGTGTAATGACTAAAACGGTTCTTTTTTGGATGGATGCAAGCTTCTTTAGTAGAGTCATGAATGCAAATCCATTTTCCTCATCCAACGCACTTGTTGGCTCATCACAAAGAAGGATTTTAGGATCGGTGATTAAGGCTCGTGCAATAGCTACCCTTTGCTGCTGTCCTCTTGATAAGTCTGTGGGCGGAGAATTTTTTTTATCACCTATATGTAATTCTTCAAGAAGCGCCATACCTTTTATATTGGCTTTTTTTTCATCATCTCCTCTGATGAGTAGCGGTAAGGTGACATTTTCCAATACAGTTAATGTCGGAATCAGATTGAGGGACTGAAAAACAACTCCAATATTATTATTTCGAAATTTGGCTTTTTCAAATTCATTCATAGTGTTCATATGAGTCCCTAGAAGAAAAAGCTCGCCTTCGTCCGGCGTGAGCAATGTTTCAATAATTGACATCAAAGTTGTTTTTCCCGAACCTGACGGACCCACTAAAAAAGTTAATTGATTATCAAAAATTTCAATGTCGATACTTTTTAAAGCCCAAACGATGTTTTCACCACTATTATAATGCTTTTTTATGCCTTGGCATTTAATTGCTATCATATTTTGGCCATGAGTGTATGAGGATCCATTTTGAAAACTTTTCTTATACTTAAAAAAGCAATAAATACAGAGATAACAAAAGCAATAGATCCTGTAAATAGCAGAAGCGTCCAGGGAAATTCAAATGTTAAAGCGGTATTCTGTATGGCATAACCCCAAAGCAAGGTTGCAGCCGTTGCCAATAGATAGCCTATAATTCCTACTGTAAGCGCTTGAAATATAATCATTTTGAGTATCATTGTTTTTGTGCCACCGAGCGATTTGATCAAGGCATAAAATCCAAGGTTTTGGATAGTGAACATATAAAAAATTTGTCCGGCAATGGAAAACCCAATAATCATTCCCAAAAGAACTGAAATTCCAAAATTGATCAATATACCTGTTTTTAAAAAGTGTTCGGCAATTCTTGATTTAAGCCCGTCCGATGTGAGGCCTAATACTTTGGGATTACTATTTATTTGGTTTAGTATTTCTTGGATATCAGAGCCTTTTCTTGTTTTAGCGGCAATAAATTGAATGCGGCTAGATCCGCTAAATTGTTGAATCTGACTGTTTAATGCAAAAATGATCGGCTGCGGAAAAAAACCCGGTGTTGCTTTTCCAATTCCAACTATAATTGCACGCGAGCCATTGATTTCAAATTCATCCCCAATTTTTAAAGCAACTTTTGTTCCATCATCCTTTACGGTTGCCAAAAGATCATTAGCTGAATTTGAGTCGAGAATTACAGCACCTTCCCTATATAAATCTTCACTATTTCCGTTAAAAAGATAAGGCATCCCGACTAAAGTTTCATCATCTATCCCATTTATTTCAGACACGTGATAAGAACCTGACAATGTTTTTAACGGTAGAAGTATGTAGGTTATGGGAGCTGCCCATTCAATATTAGGGATGCTTCTTATGTACTGAAGATATTCCTTTGGCATCGAACGGATAAGTTCCTCACCCTCAGTTGCCGGGTCCATCACCCAAATGTCTGGCCCCTTAACAGTATTAACAATGCGGTAAGACCTTGATAATAAACCAAGGAAGATAGCAGATTGTTGCGAAATTAATAGAATGGAGAGAAAAAAACCAAATATCATTCCGATAAAGGCAGTTTTATTACCGATTAACATTTTGAAAGCTGTTTTTATCATAGTTTCACATTTACATCATTTTAACAAAAATTAAAAGCTTTAATGCTAAAAGCTGTAAAGCGTTCATCACAAACAACTTGCCGTAATCTCCAAAAAAAAGCTCAAGGGACGGTTTTCTCTTGAAGTGCATTAACTTTTAATCGAAAAATTAACTTATGTGTTTTTATATTCGATTAAAAGTAATTCACTTCAAGAGAGAACTGTACCGATTCGCTTAAAATCCATTTGAAATAATCGTTTTCGTGGTACATTAAGAAAAACTTGTAGATCTTCAAAAAAACATTGTTGGTCCTCGTTTTGCATCAAATTGAAATTCCATAATATTTCCTTATTGGATTCCTTTTTTATCGTTAGAAACATCAGCTGTGAGACTAAATTCAGAAGCTTCGTCAGCTTCATCATCAAATTGCGGGCACTTCATTTTGCCAAAATCAAAATTTAATTTATTAATAATGTGGGCGTTATGTTGAATGTTATTTATCGCTACTTCTTTTGTTGTGTTCCATATTTGATTTTTCAAAATAAAACTCTCATTTGAATTTTTAAAATCTTGCATCAAAATTTTAAGAATTTTAGTAATTTCATATTCATTTTTTCCGTGAGAGCGCAAATTGGCAATATGCATACGAATTTTGTTAGTGCCTTGAAATACTATAGTTTTATATTGGTTTTGCTTTTGTTTAGGTAAGTGTTCAATGGTTTCAAGAGCTTCTTTTTCAATTGCATCAATTTGTTTTTCACATTCAGATGATGCGTTGCTCATTACAATACGTGGCTCTGAAGTGTATGAGCTGATAGATGATGTCATAGTGTTTCCTTAATTTCTTTCAATTTTTGTATGTGCTTCAAGGCTAGTTCTGCATAAGTGCATAACTTTTAATAGAACAATTTGCATTATAAAGCTTTTAAAGTCCATTAAAATTTTTTCAGTTATGATTGAAGGGTCCTCAATTGACTACAGCGAATCTTTTGATTAATGATTAAATTAGATGATGAAGATAAAGCAAAATTTTGCCAATATTTGCAAAATGCGGTTGTAGAATACGAAATGGTTATTCATGCTTATTGTTTTATGAATAATCATATTCATTTATTGTCCTTATATCGGAATTAAATTTAAAAGATCTAGAGCAGTATTTAAAACGCGATCCAAGTTCAGTATGCCGACTTATAGCTCGAGCTAGACAATCCGAGAAGCTCTCAAATCAAGCAATAAGACTTGTTGAAATGACGTTGGCAACGATTGGGGACGGTTCTTGCATAAGTGCATAACTTTTAATCGAAACTAAGAAGTATAAAGTCTTAAACTCCGATTAAAAGTTATGCACTTATGCAAGAACCGTCCCCAATCATTTAATCCCATTTATGATAGCGCTTAGAGGTTCCTTTGCTAATTTCTTTTGCTGTTTCTTCAGCGCTTTTCGTGGTATCCATGATGGCTTGGTAAAACTCTTGATCTTTCGGAGCTATTTCCACAATATCAACACCCTCCTTAAAACCTAGGTTTTTTAAAAAAACAGCCAAATACTTCTCCTTATCTTCAACTTTTAGACTTCCGGCCTCAACGCCTTTATCAAAATTCTCTTCAAAGATTTGAGTTACCTCGACCCTTGTAAGTGTTTCAATAGTTTTTTGCACTTTTTCTTTTTGAGTGTAAATTTGACTAAATTGCTCAAGCGGGAATACACCTACACGTTGATTTCCCAAGTCATTATTTTCTAAAGCCTCTTTATTTCGTTTCTCCATTCTTGACGAAAGCAGATGAAAGGGACAAAAAGCAAGAATGGCTCTTAGAGGGCCACTAAAATTTCGGTTCAAAATATGTTGAGCAAGAAGATCTATGTTCAATACATCCAATATAGTAGTTCCACCATTTCGTGAATGCCGAAATGCATCATCAAACATTTCTAATTCTATGGTATTAAAGGTATTTCGAATATCTCTACTCTCTTCTGCTGAGAAAGAAGCTCCTGTATCTTTGATTCTTTGAATAGCTTCCTCAGCTTTTAACTTTTCATCCTCTAAACTAAAAGTGAAGATGGGATAGAGGAAATTGATCGTGATCAAGCAACTGTATATTTTAACACAAGTTTTGATATTTCGGTGACTCATTCAAAAATAATGGGAACAATGGGAGTTTCAGATGAACAACTTGCTTTAGACAAAGTAATATTTTGTAAAGAATTTCTAGAAAAATTAGGGTTTTCCGAGGACACGCAAAAGATTAAAGTAGCACCGAAAGCCCATTTTGATGAGGTTATTGATACCTCAACTTGCAGAGACGCCCAAAGTAGGGAAGCTGTTGTAAGCAAACTCTTTCAAAACAACTTTAAAAGCTAAAGAAATCTAACTTTCGAAAAAAAATATCTAGGTCTTGGGGACGGTTTTCTCTTGAAGTACTTAACTTTTAATCGAAAAATTAACTTTATGGGCTTCAAGCTTCGATTAAAAATTAAGCACTTGTGAGAGAACCGTCCCCAAACCCTTTCATCACTTTTAATTAAAATTATTCTTTAAAGTATTTCACTTAAGGCCTATTATAGGTGCCATGCCAAGACCAAATCGCTTTACAAAATTACTTGCCTGCCATCACGTAATGCTTAGGGGCAATGCGGGTCAATTAATCTTTATGGATGACCAAGATAGAAATCGATTCAGCTTTTATTTAGAAAAAGCAGCCCTCCAACATGAAACTGTTATCCATGCCTATTGTTTTATGAATAATCACGTTCATCTAATCTTAGAGCCAAAAAAATAGAGTTATTTAAATGCGTTCAAGCATTTGCCGGAAATTATGCTCAATATTTTAACCGTCGGCATAAATTAAGAGGTCACCTTTTTCAAGATAGATTTCGATCGATCCTCATAGAAGATGGTACTTATCTTATGCGTGTTGTACGGTATATTCATTTAAATCCTATTCGAGCTAACCTTGTTTCTATACCTCAAGATTATATGTGGAGCAGTTATTGTGCTTATATTGGTATTAAAGAAGTTTTGTGGCTTTCCCAAAATCGTATTTTAAGAAAATTTGGTGCTACTTATACACAGGCAAGGCAGGAACTTATTTTGTATACATCAAGAAAAATGGATGCAGAATTGGACGTCAGCATTGTGCGTGCGTCAAATCAAACGGGTGCTTTTGGAAGTGAAGATTTTTTAAAAGAAATTTTAGATTTAAATAAATATAATAAATCTGAAATAAATTTAAAGGAGCTAATTGAAATTGCAACTATTGAGCTCAAATGCACAATTGATGAACTTGTTTCAGAAATTCGTGATAAAAGATTGGTAGACGCCCGATCAATTTTAGCTTTTGCAGTACAAAAAGTACCTAAATTGAATTTAAAAGAGCTTGAATGTTTCTTGAATAGAGGTCCAAGTGCTATATGTCGAATGGCGAAACGGGCAAGGGAATGTCAAGAACTCTCTTATCAAGCGGAACAACTTATTGAAAAAGCGTCAAAGAAGGGATCAAGGGACAGTTCTCTCACAAGTGCTTAACTTTTAATCGAGGTTTTTTAAAGCTAAAGCTAAACAATCGATTAAAAGTTAATGCACTTATGAGAAAACCGTCCCCAAATTTCCCACTCTATCATTATTTGTTATACCGCCCGAAAAATCCAACCCCGCCTATTTATCTATGATATCGCTTAGAGGTTCCTCTTCTAATTTCTTTTGCTGTTTCTTCAACTTGCAGAGACGCCCAAAGTAGAGAAGCTGTTCTTAGCAAAAACTTTCAAAATAACCATTTTAAAAGCTAGGAAATCTAACTTTCGAAAAAAATATCTAAGGGTTAGGGGACGGTTTTCTCATAAGTGCATTAACTTTTAATCGAAAAATTAACTTTATGGGCTTCAAGCTTCGATTAAAATTTAAGCACTTGTGAGAGAACTGTCCCCAATCATCTTAGCTTTTATTGCTAATCGTTAACTTTTTATAGAATTCATGGAAAAGAGATGCTAATATTTGTGAAAAAAAAAGAGAGAGAAAAACAATGCTAACAGAAGCAATTTATGATAAAATCGGTAAGACCTACGATGAGACACGAACAGCAGATCCTGAAATAGTACTTAAAATCATTGAACATTTATCTCCTAATAAAGACGGTTATTATCTTGACATAGGATGTGGTTCTGGTAATTATACCCACGCAATTTTTGAAAAAGATTTCCATGTTTGCGGAGTTGATATTTCTAAAGAAATGTTAGTAAAAGCCGGTCAAAAAAATAATCAAATAGAATAGGTTCATGGTGATGCTAGAACTCTTCCCTTTTCAAACCAAAAATTTGATGGTGCAACTTGTATTTTAGCAACACATCACATTAAGGATATAGAAAATTCATTTAAGGAAGTTTTTAGAGTTTTGAAAAAAGGTCGTTTTCTCATTTTTACTTCGTTTCCGGAGCAGATGGAAGCTTGGTGGTTAAATCGATATTTTCCAAAAATGATGTCTAATTCATCAGCTGCAATGCATAATTATGAAAGAGTTTTTTCCGCTTTACATTCTGCCGGTTTTGAAGATATTCAAACTGAAAAGTTTTTTGTTGATAACGACCTTAAAGATTGTTTTTTGCAGGTAGGAAAACAGAGACCACACATGTATCTTGATCCTAGGGTCCGTGCTGGAATATCTTCCTTTGCACTTGTAGAAAATCAAGAAGAGATAATATTAGGGTGTGAAGAGCTAAGGAAAGATATAGCTTCGGGGGAAATAAAGAAAATTATTGAATTACATGAAAGTAAATTAGGAGATTATGTATTTATTTATGGTATAAAAAAATAAATTACCGTACCAAATAAAGTCCTTAAAGCAAAAAAACAAGAGTTTCGTCAAACGGAACATCTTATTGAAAAAGCGTCAAACAAAGGGATAGGGGACAGTTCTCTCATAAGTGCATTAACTTTTAATCGAAGTTTTTTAAAGCTAAAACTAAAATAATCGATTAAAAGTTAATGCACTTATGAGAAAACCGTCCCCAAATCCTCTCCGATCTATTTTTGATAGCGCTTAGAGGTTCCTTTACTAATTTCTTTTGCTGTTTCTTCAGCGCTTTTTGTGGTATCCATGATATCGTGGTAAGATTCTTGATCTTTCGGAGCTATT